>Ga0307963_1001429_pt1 | contig 18220 bp, 19 predicted proteins | sample OrgLakmetagen594_FD_201829 | JGI IMG/M metagenome (GOLD analysis project Ga0307963, IMG submission 201829) | Saline water microbial communities from Organic Lake, Antarctica - #594 | ecosystem: Environmental > Aquatic > Non-marine Saline and Alkaline > Saline | place: Antarctica: Organic Lake... | reverse complement strand
TCCTTCAGCGCGGCATGGCGTCGGCCGCCGGCGAGCACAGCGTATTTGCCGTCGAGCTTCTGGACGAGCAGCGGTTGGAGCAGACCCAGAACAGCGATGCTGGCTTTGAGATGCGCGATGTTCTCGGGGTCATAGGTCTCCGGGGAATTGCCCCGCACATTGGCGGGGTGCGCTGTCAGATCGCCAATCGCGACGGTGAGAGGGGTGAAACTTGTGGTCATGGGATGTCCTTCCAGGTGGGTAAGATGCGGCCCGCGCGCTCGCGCGTGACCAATCCCCGGCTTCGGGGATCACAACGACAGAAGGCCCGCTTTGCCTTTTGAGGGGCAGCGGGCCTTCATCGTCTCAGATGTCAGGTAGAGGAGTCCCCTGCCCTTCTACCAATCGCGCGACAGCATGATGGTCAGCACGCGCATGGTCGTGGCGGGATTGTCCGGGGCTTCAGCCCCGTAGCGGAAATCGGAATCCGCTTCATAGAGATCGATTTTCCAGAACACGGTCTCGCCCCGGATCTCAACCGCGCCAAAATCATGCCAGCCTTCGGGGTCATTCTCAGGCTCGAAGGTGGCAAACTCACCGGTGGCCTTCACCGCCTCGTCCATGAAGCCGTCATCGGCCTCCATGAGCGAGCGGGTGACATGCATCCGGCCCTGGATGGGCTGCGCGGGCGGCACTCCAAGGCACGCGAGCTTGCGAAACGCGTCGTTCTGCGCAGCGATCACGGTCGGATTCGGACGGTCTGTCTGGGATTGAGCGGTACTGGTCATGAGGATCTCCTTTGAGAAGTTGAAACACCCTTCCCAAAGCCCGCTTTCACTTTTCTGCTTGGCGGATGAATTGAGGCCAAAGGCGCCTTACCCGAACAGCCCTCTAGGTCTGTAGTTCGGGTTGGGGATGGTTTCGACCCAACCTCCCTGTTCCGTGATGCTCTCAAGCGCTGCCGAGAGCGGATACGCGCCCTCGGACGAGCTCCACCAATAGGCGCTGCGTTTGAAGACGATGACCCTGCGGCGACCGTCTTTGAAGCAGGCCACCCGCAGCGTTTTGGGTTCCTTGCGTGACATGAGAGTCTCCGTTTCTCGGGGGTCAGGCGGCCTCGGCGCGGGCCCCTGCCCTACCCGCCTCAGATCTGGCGATCAGGTAGTCGCAAGCGCGCTGCGCATCCGCGGCGTGCCGAAAGATCGCGCTCTTGTCCGACCGAAGGACGCGCAACCAGTTGTGGAGGTAGGCAGCATTCATCTCCAGTGTATGCGCGGTGAAGCCGAGCGTTTGCCCCAGGAACACCGAGGTCAGTTCCGCGACGATCTCCTCGCGGGCGTAGGAGGTGTTGCCGAACTTCGAGAGCCCGAAATCACGGTTCAGCCGATGCGGGGCGTTCGTGGCATGGGCCAGCTCATGCGCCCAAACCCCGTAGAAATTGCGCGGGTCCTGAAATCGCGTAATCGATGGCATATAAACCTTGTCCACCGGCGGCAAATAGTACGCTTCCGTCCCCGTGAAGACGGTTGTGATGTCGATGGCGTCGAAAAACGCCTGCATCTGCGGGATGGGCTCGGACGGCCGATGCTCGGGCGCGGGCTCCGGGTCAGGGTAGAAGATGTCGGATAGCCCCTCGATCTGGCAGGCATTGAACACGCGGTAGGATTTCTGGAAGCGGAAGATCCGGGCTTCCTCGGAGTGATCATCGCCGTCGCTGCGCTCGTCGTCGGTATCGGCGTCTTTCCGACTTTGGCCATAATACACCACGACGGAGGACTTCTCGCCCTTGCGCACCTTTGCGCCGAGGGCATTCGCCTGCGGAATGGTCATCCAGAAGGGCGAAGTGTAGCCTGCCATCATCGTCCGCATGGTCAGCAGGAAGTTGTTCACGCCCTGGTAGGGCTCACCGCCCACGCGCAGGGGACGAGAGCTGCCACCTGCCGTCCAGGGTTTGCGCCACGGCAGAACGCCGCGCTCGATGATGCGGATGATTTCGTTTGTGATGACCTCGGAGGCATCGAATTTGGGCGTGCGGGATCGGGCCATGGCTGGCGTCTTTTCGTGTGTTGATGAGAGAGAATGGGATTCAGGTTGACCGACGGGTGCGCGGGTCGTTGGCGATCCTCGCACCGAGCTTTTCGACCATGTCGATGTAGGTGGTCAGTGGGATGGACCTGCCGGGACCCCAAGATTCAGGGTCGATCGATCCGTCCCGCGGCACGCGGGGCAGGTTCGCGAAGGCGATCACATCGGTGACGGGTCGGATATCGATGAAGGGCGTCCTTCGTGCGACCGCAAGAGCGGCCAAGGGCAAGCGCTCGATCGGCGCGAGCGTGGACACGGTGGTCCAACCGAGATGGATGAACGTCCCGCCATGTCCGCAGATCACATGCGCGTCCGGCAATGTCGCCGCCTGCCTGAGATAGCCGAGATCGCGCAACACAGTCTCGCGTTCGAGCCGCCGCGCCAGCTCGGTCTTGCCGGTTCGGCGCAATTCCTTGTGCCGCCACCAGGAGGCAGCGGTCGCGCGCAACACGCGCAAGACACCTGTTTGCATGGGAATGCCCTTCGTCAAGAAAGACAGACCGGAATCCGGCCCGGACCCATTTGAGGGACCCCAAAGGCCCTCATCCGTCAGTCACAAAACCCGAAGGACACTTTCACTTTTTGGCGGGCAGAACCGACAGGGCTGGCAGCTTCTTCAAATATACGTCTCAGGCGGTGCTCAAAGCACCAAGACCTGCGGCATTTTCCAAGATGTGCGTGTTACCGGGACATGAATTTCTTGGGAGAAACGCGGAGTTCACTGCTGTTGACTTGATATTCGGTAATATTGCCGCTATATACCGTCATAATGACCGTATGGAGTAACGTTATGCACATCACAAACTTTGCAGAAGGCGGACAGTTTGAACCGCGCAAGATCGCAGCAGCGCTGCGCACCTCGGCAGAGGAGATCGCAATGACGGTTGGTCTTGGCAAGGATGCCATGCAGCGGCGGAGCCGTATCAGCTCGGACAAGACACAGCGCCGTTTGCGCGAACTGGTCGAAGTGCTCAACAAGGTCGAGCCGCGGTTCGGGTCGGAACTGATGGCTTATGCCTGGTATCGCTCAGAGCCCCTGCCCGGGTTTGACGGCCGGACCGCGATGCAGTTGGTGCAGGACGGCAAGGCGCAGCAGGTTCTCGAATACATAGACGCGGTCGACGCAGGCGTGTTTGCCTGATGCCTCTTAACGCTGGGCGTTATACAGGTCCGCTCTACCGCGCCCTCAACCCTGTCTATGCGCGTGAACCTCTCTCTGGGCGTGGTGCTGAACTCTATGGAGGGCGATTCAACGCGAAGGGCACCCCGGCCCTCTACACCGCGCTCGACCCAACCACGGCGTTGCGCGAAGCCAACCAGGTGGGAAGCCTGCAGCCCACGATCCTTGTGTCCTACGCTGCCGACCTTGGCCCGATTCTTGATACCCGCAACGCAGACGCAGTTGCGCAATACGGAATGACAAAAGGCACACTCGCAGATCCGGGCTGGCGCGCAAGGATGCTCGATGGGCAAACTGTTCCGACGCAGGACTTTGCCGCCAGTCTCATCACTGACGGCTTTGCAGGCCTTCTGATCCGAAGCTTTGCCAAGGGGACATCGGCGGTAGACTACAACATTGTTCTGTGGCGCTGGACTGGCGAAGGATGCAGACTTGACGTCGTGGATGATGAAGGCCGACTGTCCCGGATGTAAGAAAGCTTGCTTAGCGCGCCACCATCCTGATGTTCTGAGAGGTCAGTGCCGATCGGCATTCCACCGGGGGTGACGACGGTGCCCGCACCTAGGTCGCCGACAGCTGCCAGCCGGACACCGCGGCATAGGCCCCCTGCGTCATCAACATCATGGACAGCAGAAGCCTCATGTAGCTTGTCCGGGAGCCGTCCCGCACCTTCATCATCCGTCATTGGCGCCGGGTCACCGGACAGTCGCCGCAGCGCGTGGTTGTCGCCGCAGGGCAGGTCAAGTGCGGCCTCGATCCATTTCCAGCCTTCAACCGCAGTCGTCTCAGTTTCAGCCTCAGCCTGGATTTTCTCCGTCACCAGCCGATCGAGCAGGGCAGGGTCCTCCAGCCAGCCACCATCATCGCCCTGAAAGAGATCATGCAGCATCGTGCCACCCGCGGCTTCATAGGCATCAACACCGACAAAGACCGCGCGCCGGTCTGAGGCCCGGACCGAGGTCTCGGTCAGCATGCGCCGGATCTGGAATGGCTCCTTGTTCCAGGATGATTGGATCACATCCCAGACCTGAACTTGACGCGCGTGATCGGGGTTCACAGTGAAGGCCATGAGCTGCTCCAGCATCATGCCATCCCCGGCATAGACCTCAAGCAGGGCAGGGGCGACGGAGGCAAGTTTGAGGCGCTGCTTCATGATCTGCGGCGTGACGAAGAAGGCGGCAGCAATCTCTGCAGCGCTCTGACCCTTGTCGCGCAGGGACGCAAACGCGCGGAACTGGTCGAGCGGGTGGAGGGCGACGCGCTGCATGTTTTCAGCAAGGGAATCGTCCTCGGCAAGGATGTCGAACGCAGCATCGCGCACGATGCAGGGAATGGGCGTCGTCTTCGCCAAACGCTTCTGCTTCACCAGCAGTGACAATGCTTGGAACTGACGGCCCCCGGCAGGGATTTCGAACTTGCCGGTTTCTGCGCCATCGTCACCCAATACGGGCCACACGCTCAGGCCTTGCAAAAGACCGCGGCGAGCGATGTCTTCGGCCAGTTCTTCGAGGGACACGCCAGCCTTGATGCGCCAGACTTTGGACTGGCTCAGCAAGAGCTTGTCGAAAGGGATATCCCGGGATGGGGACAGGGTAATTTTCTGGGCAGCTTTCGTCATCAGATATTCTCCACGACGGGCGCAGGAAGTCACTCTCCCGATCTCATTTCCCGGCACCCTCAAACCAACATTCCTTTCCTTTTCGATGACCGTATGGTTGCCGAGGGACGACTTAACAGCTGTTAAGTCATGCCAACTCAGCCCCGTCGCCATCCAAACTTAACAGCTGTTAAGCCGCACTTCGCCGACCGATCAGAGCCATCACCATCGGACCGCAAGAGAATTCGCCCGCCGCTGCCTTGGATGTCAGCGCCCGCAAGTACCCACCCGGTGATCTGATGTCTGAAAAACGTTCCAGCATGGCCACGACGACAATCGAGGCTTGCTCTGGTCCCATACAGCGCTGCGCTTCTTCCCAAGCGGAAACACTGATCCCCATGGCGGGCCGCACATGACAGGCCGCGTCGAAAAGCTGGTGCCAATGTCGGACGTCGCCCTGATAGAAGGTCTTGAGCGACGGGCAGCTTGCGATTACCAGATGGAGCGGGATTTTCGGCACCCGCCTCGTGTCCGGCTCTTCCACGTCAGCCTCAGGCCCACATGCATCAGCTTCTGGCGCACCGGCCGCCGCCCCGCCTTTTTCTAAGGCTGGTTCAACATCTATAGATTCTTTATTTGAATTATGATGGTGACGCTCAAAATGGGCATCATTGGTGTTCATTTCTTCTGTTTCAGGACCATCAATGACGTTGCGCGCCTGATCGAGAAGGGTCTCCAGTTCGGTCCGATAGGACGATAGATCCTCTAGTGAAAGCTTGCGTCGAAGAGCACGGGCTGTGAGGGCCGCCGTATCGCGGAGCTGGTCCCATAGGCCAAGCCCGGGCTGAATCTCATCACCGAACTCCGCCAGAGCGGCCAGGTCGCGACGCATGAGGCTTACGACCTCCCTAAGGCGCCGCACTCGGTCTTCGGCCTCTCGCACAGCCTCTGCTGCCCGTGCAATCTCCTCTGCGCGGCAATAGAGGGGGGATAGGTCGAAGCCAAAGGCCACGCGCTCCTCACCACGCTTGCGTACATAGCGCTTCCCATTGGGACTATCCCGCCGCATGAGCAGGCCTGCCTCCACCAAGCGGGCCAAATGACGGCGCATCGTAGAGCAAGGCATCCCGTTCAACCGCTCACAGATCGCCTTGTTGGATGGGAAGACGACCATTTCGGTGTTCCCGCCAAGCGCATCATCCGGAAAGAAGCTGAGAAGCCCCTGAAGAACGGTCAGATCGCGCTCAGAAATCCCGAAGGCAGCTTGCGCCTTGGATAGCTCGCGCAAAAGCTCCCACTTGTTGACAGGCTTGCTCGGGACAGATGCCTCGGGTCGCTCGATCACGCGCAGATGGGCGTGCGAGATCGGCCGCATAAACGGCGAAATCGGTGTGTACTCCATGAAAATATTCACGAAGGCAAAATTTGAGTGGCCCGCGAATCGCTTTGCGCTTGCGGGAGAGGGGCCAGATCGCTACATTCAGAGGTGCGAAAACTGAAGTTTTGTAGCGGGCTGGTCCCGTCCGAAACCTAAGAAAGGTCTCGTGAAGCTAGCTTCTCGGGGCCTTTTTCATTCTTGCCTGTATCGTGCCTCCTTTTTGTTGGTTGCTCTTCCTCAGTCTTCTGATCGCTTCCAGCGCTCATGAAGCTCGGCAAGCAGCTGCGGGGCGTTGCCCTCAAGCCAGCTGACAAATTCTGTGTCCTCGGACTTCAACTCAAGCTTGAGTTGCTTGCCACGGCGTCCGGTCGTGACGGTTGCGGCACCGACCCCCGGAATGACCATGCCGGGTTGGCCGCGCGGGCGAGTCGATGATGTGGGATGCTCGGTCTTTCCCGCCGCAGAAAGTACCGCCAAAAACGCCCTGTCGGACTTCTCATCGATTCCACCTGATTGGACCGACTTGGTTTCATTGGCCAAGGCTGCGAGACGCGCGTGGTCCACATCCGCAGCCCCGAGACACTTCTTGAGTTCTTCCCATCGGGGCCGGCCGATCCCAGGTGCCGCACCGATGGCCAAGACAAGATCCTCTCCTACTGTGCGGACAACACTTAACAGCTGCGAAACCCCAGCCTCAGTCAGATTAAGAACCTCGGCAACGCCCTTGTTGGTGCGCTCTGACTCGCCCAGATGGTCTCCATCAAGCAAGGCAGCGGCTACGAGCGCGCGTTCGATAAAACTCAGATCTCGCCGCTCTTGGTTTTCCAGCAGCTGATCGCGGAGCGCCTGATCGCCCTCCATTTCCGTGACAATTGCGCGGACCTTGATCCCAAGTTCTCTGCAAGCCTCAAGGCGACGGCGGCCATAGATCAGGCTATAGCGATCACCCTCAAGCGGGCGCACCAGTATCGGAACACGTTGGCCGTTTTTGAATATTGATGCCTTCAGACCCTCAATCTCGATCTGCAGTCGGTCATCAAGCCTTCCTGCAGTCTCAATATGGTCGGGGTCGATTTCGAAAACACCACCACGGAGCCTGCGTCCCTCAAGAGCGTCAGGCGCGTTGCGCAGGGTCTGCAATGGCAGGCCCAGTTTAGGCTTTCTTGCCATTGCGTCCCCACGTATTTTGAATGATCGCTGCAATCTCGTCGTTTACGGCGTTCATGGAATCGATCGCGCGATCGAAAGTCTGGCGAGTGAAGTCCTTCTTGTCGGCCTCGTAGAGACTCTGCTTTGTAAGCCCCGCATCCGAGATCGCAGTCGACTCAACCATATGGTTGGTCAAGACCGACCTGCCGAACAGACCCCGGATGAAGGCAATGACCTCGGTTTGCGGGGCGTCTCCCACCTTGTATCGGGTTGGCAGGAAACGCAGCCAGTCAAAGCGAAGGTTTGCGCCAGCGTCCCGGATGACGCCAAGCAGATCAGCGGTCATTCGCAGAAACTGCGACATGGACATCAGATCGAGCATTTGCGGGTGAACGGTTACAAGCACGCCGGAGGATGCTGAAAGGGCGGACATGGTCAAGAAACCAAGCTGCGGCGGACAGTCGATGACGACAACGTCATAGTCCGCTTCGACACTATCGAGTGCGTCACGCACACGGGCAAAAAACGCGCGGGCGCCGCCGCGCTGGATGGCTGCCGGCGTCTCATGTTCAAATTCCATGAGCTCTAGGTTCCCGGGGATAAGGTCGAGACCTCGGATATAGGTTTTACGGATTACTTCCGAGATCGGGACCGGTTCATCGTAGCGAACCGCGTCATACAGCGTGCCTCCTTCCATCAGGTCCAGCTCAGGCTGGATGCCATGCAGCGCGGAAAAGGATGCTTGGGGATCCAGATCGATCGCAAGAACACGATATCCTTTGAGAGCCAAACGCTGTGCAAGGTGAGCGGATGTTGTCGTTTTCCCGGAGCCGCCTTTGAAGTTCACAACAGAAACAATCTGAAGCTCGTCACCGGCACGACGCCCCGGAACGTAGGTTCCAGGCTTCTTCGCGTTTGCCTCGAGGGCCTGGCGTATCTCCCAAATATCATCGAGTGTATATCGCCGGTGGCTGCCCGCGGTGGTTTCGACGTCAGCTATCTTTCCCTCTCGATGGAGCTTGCGAAGGTAGGTATGATCGACGCCAAGCAACTCGGCTGCCTCTCCGCTAGTCAGGCTGCGCATGACTTTCTTGGCGTCGGGAGGAAAGTGGGCCGCACGTTGCGCATGGAGGTTAGACGCGAGAAGCTCTGCGTAGTGCCCTATGGCAATGTCTAGGTCCTGCTCAGCTTCGCTCATCCCTGCCTCGATTCGTGGGCGCGTTTTTTATGTGTCCGCGCGTTATTTATCGAGACTATTGCCTCAGCTATTAGATTCGCGCAAGCACTTTCTAGATATGGTGTGGTTCAGACACATAGACACAAGCGAAGGCACTGCTGAATTTAGTCAAGCAACCCCAGTTTCTCTGCGCGTTCTAGAAGCATTTTCACCGATGACGGCTGCCACTTGGATCTTCCGCGCGGTGTCCGCTCACGCATAGTCTCTAGCCGATCAGAAATCGCCTGAAGCGTCATGTTGGGATCTGCGCCCTTGATGCCAGCAATAATGGCGGGTAGGCGGTCGTCCGTTTCGCGGCGTCCGGCACGTGCCAAGACGGATTCAGGCAGAAAGCCGTCGCGGACATAGGTTTTCACGGCGCGAAGCAGGCGACTTTGCGTCCAGCGCCTAGCCTCAGGCAAGGGGCCATTGACGATGCGCAGCACGTCTTCCCAAGCCATGTCGGGGCGAAGGCGGCGCACATGGGGCACCCAATCTTGCGCCGTCTCGTTCAGCCGCTGCATGTAGCCGTCCTGCCGCGCCAGCCGTACTTTGCGCAGTGTTGCGTTTAGTTCCCGATTTCAATTGAAGTAGTAAGCTGAAACTGAAGCGCTGGAATTTCACCTTAGCGCTTCACCAATGTGTCAAAATTCCTGAGCTTCACAGCCCTGCGGCTTTGGTCAGGTTCACCCGGAACCTGTCTCGCCTGCGCTGGTAGCGCCGGGTCATCTCGGCCGACACATGTCCGAGTTGCTTTTGAACATAGCGCTCATCAACCTCCGCCGACGAGGCGAGCCCGGCGCGCAAGGAATGGCCCGAGAACATCGCCAGCCGCTTGGCTTCCGGCAGATCGGACCTGACGCCACTCTTAAGAACGGTCGCCTTGATCAGCCGCGCGACGTGCTTGTCGGAAAGTCGTGTGTCGAGCGCGCGTTTTCCGTCCCGCGAGATCCGCACGAAAACCGGCCCAAAGTCGATCTTTGCGAAGTGTAGCCATTGCTCAAGTGCGTGGACGGGACAGGTCTGGTCGCTTGAGCCGCGCCCGACCTCGACCTCGCGCCACCCCGTCTTTGCGTTAAGCGTCAGCAGAACACCGCCTTTGAAGACCTCGATCCAGCCACCGGAGTCCGGAGTATCGTCCTTGTGCACATCGAGGCAGACCACCTCCGAACGGCGCAGCCCGCCCGCAAAGCCCAAGAGCAGGATGGCCCGGTCGCGCAACCCGCGCAGATCGTAGGGAAGGGTGGCCACCATGGCTTGGATATCCTCGGGCAGGATGGCTTCCTTCTGGACCGGCGGGCGGGCATGCTTGCGTTTGATCCCGGCCAGAACCGTGGCGATGTGGCGGTTCTTGCGATCAAGACTGAATCCGCGCTGCGTGTAGTTCCAGACAAGCCCCGAGAGACGACGCTCGATCGTGGAGACCGAAAGGGCAGGGGCCTTCCCGGCCGGTGCAGCCAAATCAGCGACATAAAGCCCAACCATCTCGGGTGAGGGGGGCAGAGGTTCCGTGCCTTTCAACCGGCACCAGCGGGTGAAGTGTTTCCAGTCGGCAGCATAGGCCTTGTTGGTGTTCTCGGCTGTGGAGGCCTCGGCGTATCCCCGCGCCGTATCGACCAACCGGTCGAGCGTGCCGGAACCGGCGACATGGGCGGGCAGGGCCATTGAGACTCCGTCCCGAGAGGTTCTCTCGTCGTGCTCGTAACTGTTCGACGCGATATGGGGTGCAGAGGTCGAAATCTCGGACTCTGACCCGCCAGAACCCTCGGTTTTGGTGCTGCTATTTGTGAGACTAACCATGTTTTTGAGCCTATCATCTTTACGTCCGATAATGCAAACTTATTGGACATAATGGCAAACGAGAGAGTGAGGCGCTTGCTATGCTATTTTCTGGATAAAAGCGCCGCGATGGTTTAGGCTTCAGTCATGACATTTGCCCGACCGGATCACTCCATCGACCCAGACACTGTACCCCGGATGCCCGCGTGGGTCACCTCGGCACGTCCTGAAGCCTTTGAAGATGTAGCGTTTTTGTCGGGCGCGGCGCTGAACCACCTGCATCTTGTGTTGGGACGCGAAGAGGTCCCCAAAGCCTTGTTGCGGGATCGGCTGGCGCTGCAAGCGGCCGAGGCATGTGTCGGGTTTTCTGGTCGTCGGGAAAAAGCTACAGAGCTGCGCGACGCAATTCATCTTCTGCGCCCCGGCGATCGACCTGGCCCCGCGGGGGAAACTTACTTCGCCTGGCGTCGCGCCACTGAACGACCGGTGTCGGTCAAGGCTTTGAGCCGAGCTTTACCGACCTTCGAGTCGTGCCGGATCGCCACGTGGCTGGATGCGGGAAAAGGGGCACCGGTGACCCGTGCCGCGGTGGTGCTGGATGCTGTCCTGACGGAGGCACCCCGTGCCGAAGTCCGGGCGTTGATCCTCGCGGACGCCGCCCTCGCCCAGGCGCTTGGTTGGGATCATGTCGTGCCGCTGCTGGCCGCGGCTTTGAAACGCACAGACCTGCGCAAGCGGGGCCACGATTTGCGTCTAGCCTTTCATCGCGCGGTGACCGCATCCGCGGTCGAGGCCACGAGTCTGGCTGTCGACCTCGCGCGTCGGGCTGCGCTTTTGAAAGGGGTTGCACCAAAGCTTCGGGCCAAGGGGGCTGGGGAGGCGGTTGAGATCTTCCTGACACAGGACGCGGTGGCACCTTCGGCCTTGCCCTTGCCGGACCGCGCCGCGCGGCGTCTCTGTGACCGGCTGGTCGATCTCGGCGCGGTGCGCGAGCTGACCGGCCGCGATACCTTCCGGCTCTATGGGGTGTAAGCGATGGCCAATGTCCGCTCCGACCCCGAACTTGATCGCGAACTGGCGGACCTGCCGCCGGAGCTGCGCTGGCGCGAATGGATGCGGCGGATTGAGGCGGTGCTTTTTGCCTCTGCCTCGCCTGTACCGCGCGAGGATCTGGCGCGCATAGTGGGGCAGGGGGCCTCGGTTGATCTGCTGGTCGAAGACCTCGTCGCCGATCTGGAAGGGCGGGCGTTCGAGATTACCATGTTCGCAGGGGGGTGGATGTTCCGGACGCGTACCGCATATGCGCCTGCGATCCGCGCCGCAGCGGACGTCGGGGACCAGTTGCTGGACCTGAACGAGTTCGACGTCGCGATTTTGGCGGCCATAGCCTACCACCAGCCGATCACCCGCGAGGGGCTGAAGGATATCTTCGGCAAAGAGATCAGCCGGGACCTGATCGGGCGGCTGCATGTGCACGGTCTGATTGGAACTGGGCCGCGCGCGCCGCGTCGTGGCGCCCCCTACACCTTTGTGACCACAGACGCGTTCCTCGCGGCCTTCGGGTTGGAGAGCTTGCGCGACCTGCCAGACCCCGAACAGCTGGGTGACGCCGGGCTGGCCGCGCGCGCCTGAAACCCACCAGGAATTCTCACAGAGCCTGCCGCTTCTGATGGAGCCGCGCGGCCGCCTGAACGAGATCAGCCAAATTCGGCCCAGCGGTGGTGGGGCAAGGCCCAGCTTTGGGCCGAGGCAGGACGGCATCGCCGAACGATGTGAGCAGTCCGCTCCAAGCTGGCGAAGCCTGAGCGACGCGTTTCCAATAAAAGATCGCGGGACTTTTTCGCTTTCCGAAAGGCGTCGACCGCCCCTCCGTCAATTGCCGAAACAGATGATAGCGATCCCGATGGGGGAGGCGCGCGATGGACATGCGCTGTTTACCAAATTGAAAGCAGGCCGATCCAAGCAGGTCCGGTAGTGATCGCCCCTCTGCCATCAAATGCCCCGCGGCATGCAATCGGAGCAGATCGTCGATCAGGCGCTCTAGGCGCCGAACCCCATCGGCGGCGGGACGGGTGCGTTTGCAGAGCGCCGCGCCGCACGAGGCGCAGATCTGATGTGGCACAAGACGCTTCTGGCTGAACGGAGCCAATCCTTGTCCGCAGGATGGGCACCGGTCCCGAAGTCGGCAGCCGTGGCGAAAGCAAGAGACTCGAGTGGCCAAGCTCCAGCCTCGGCGAAAATAGGGCGTTTCGTCTTCCGCCAGACAAGCGGGACAGAACTGCAGCCAGGTAACCTGCCTCTCGGGTACGCAGGTCTGCTGAGACCCTGGCCGCAGGGGCAAACGCAGCCCGGCCAAAGCGTCGGGAGCAACTGTCAGAGCCGTGATGTCTTCCAAGGGTATGTGGGTACGCTCTCCCAAAAGCTGCAGGATGCGATCGGGCAACGCCCGATCAAGCCGCGCCGACCAGTTCTCACCCGGCGCTCCGAGAAGCGCGCCAAAATAGTGCGGAGGTACGCCGTTGGCGTAAGAGAGACGGTGCAGCCAACTCGACAGAAGTTCACCGGGTGCCGGCATGATAGCCAACGGCCAACAGTTTCCCACTGCATTTGCATACCGCTCTGCAGGTGTGACGGAGATCACGGCAGACCCGAGCCTCATGTCATCTCGTGACGCAAAGCGGAATTGCGGCGTCTGGAGAGAGGCACATAGCCGAGGTCCGACAGGGTTGTGCCCGTGATCCGGTCCTCACCGCGCGAGATGGCCGCAACTGCGGCCCGGGTGACGATCTCGACAACCTCGCCGATCAGCCCCTCTGACAGATCGTGGATGATCTTCGCCAAGGGTTCGCGCGACAGATCGGAGGCTTCGGCGAGCGGCAGACTGGCTTCTAGGCTGTCGAGAAGCGTCGCGAATTCCTCGTCATACGCCCATCGTGGAATGGGGATCGTATCGAAACGTGAGCCCATTTCGTCCGTGTCATGCACCGCATCGTAGATCGCGATTTCGCCAACAAGGACGGGTGAGATGTCATGCACCCGTGCGATCCGCCGCAAGAACGAGAAGATGGCCTTCACATCCTGGCGCCGCCCACGCAACGCGCTGTGGAATTCGTCGAAGATCAAAAGGCGTGGCTTCAGGCGATCCAGAAGATGATCGACCTGATCGCCGGCGCGGGACAGGCTGCGCCAGCCAGCGGCTTGTGGCGCGCGCAATCCGGACAGGATGCTGGCGTAGAAATGCGACAGGCCCGCACCTTCCCGGGTCTGAATCACCCACACCTTTTGCTGGTCGGCGGCACGCAGATGTTCGACGGCGAAGCGTTCGGCGATCATAGTTTTGCCGTTGTGGTAGGGACCGGCAAGCAGCAAACCGCGTGGGCGCAGGGATGGCGGTCGCTCAAGCAGCAGTCGCATTGCGTCATGCGCCGCGCCGGCAGCTGGATGGCTGATCCAGCGCGGCGCGCGAACATGGGCAATCCGCACTGCGTCATCGGCCTGCAAGAGCGGCACTATGGCCGGCATGAGGTGGTCCGGCACCTTACCAATCCTCGACAGGGAAGACCCGCCGCGGACGATCCGGGTCAAGCTTTGCCTGGGCTGCGGCGGAAGGCGTAGCGAAGTCGGCATAAGGCTTCTTTGCCTCGGTGGCATGCCGGGCGCGGGTCATCTCCTTCAACCGGCTTTTCGGGGTTTTGGCGGCGGCAACAGTTGCGGAGATTTCGCGTCGGATGGCTGATACCTCCTGCACAGGGCGCCGCTGGATTTCACGCCGCCGCTGTCGATCCGCTTGGTGCTGCCAAAGCGTGATCGGCTCGGCCAGTCCGTCCCGTCGCCTGACCGGCCGCCAGGCCTGCGTATCCGGATCCTTGACATAGACATGGCTGATGTCGCGAGGATCATAGCAAAGATCGAGCAGTTCCAGCCGGTCACGACGCGCAACCAGCGGGCCAAGCCAAGGCTCGAAATAGTCGATGGCGAAGAGACTGATGCCCTGAGGTGAAATCTTCCGTGTCTTGCGCGGCAGGAAATTGAGCAGCACATCGACAGGCGCATCGATCGGCCGGTCCTTCGGCTGGAACCGATCTTCCCACTCTTTCGCCGGAACGGTCAGCTTGCGCGCATTCTGGCTCAGGTTGTGGTCGATGATCGCGAGCGCGATGCAGCGTTCAAGATCCGCGAAGCTGAGCCGTGCCCGCGCTTCCGAGGCATAGTCGCCCCGATCCGCGATGGAACGCCCCGTCTTGCCGGGCAAGGCGCGTAGCGCCGTGTTCACTTTCCCAAGCAGGCGTTCGACGACTCCGCCCCGATGCACGGTGCCCTTGTTCCGCATGCGTATGGCGATGCCATAGTCCGCGCATCCTCTGCTGAATGTGCTGCTTTGGAATTCCTTGGCGGAATCTACGACGATCTGCTTCGGGCGACCACGCATGGGCCAGGCATGAACGATGCTGCGTTCTGCCAGCCAAGCGGTCTTGCAGCACATCGCGTGCGCCAGACAAAGCGCCACAGACAATCGTGACGGCCGCTCGAGGGTCAGGCAGAAGCCGATGATCGCGCTCGTGGCCACATCGGCAGCGATGGTCAGATAGGGTCGCCCGACAAAGACGCCGTAGTCATCAATGACCTCGACAAAATGTATGTCAGCTGGCGTATGATCAATCTGTACAACATCGAGCGCGTGGTTAGCCCGGATATAGCCCGGTCGCGGCTTTAACCGGTGAAGGTATTTGCTGTCTGACAGGCGGCGGCGTGCAATTTCTTCCGGGGTGAACAGAATGGGGATCCGCCGGGCGACAGTGACATAGGCGGGCGGAGTGTGCCCTTCCTCTTCGCAGCGGGCGCGAATCTCTGCAACGATCGGTGCAAGGTCTGGCTGCTCGGGACAAAGCCACATCTCCCGCAGGGTCATCGCGATGATGCTCTCGACCGCGGGGCTAACCCTTGGTTTCCTTGATCCACTCGTTCGCGGCAGGAGGGAGGATACCCTGCGCTCTTCTCGATACCGCGCCAGATAGTTGTAGACTTGGCGGGTCGAGAGCCGCAGCTCGAATGCCGCCCGCACCACGGACTCACGCATCGGCGACGCCCCGTCAAGAATCCGGTCCAACTCGCGCGCGATCCGCGTTACCTTGGACCACGCTTCATCCGAGGCATGCCCTCCGAAGGACGTCATCGATACGAAACTTTCGAGACCGGCTGTACCGTGCGCCAACAGGGTGGCCACTTGTTGAAATACGGAACCAAAATTGAAGCCCTTAGCTGAAAAATGGTGTGCAATATCGCGGTATCTTCCAGAAATCACGTAACAATCATGTGCTGAAATGGTCAAGAAAATGCGACATGTGGTTCCTGCCCGGTCCTATGGAAGAGGAACCAGATTATCTGCCGCACGGACCACGAGTAGAACCGCGTGAAACCTCAGTCCTCGACGATTGGCGACGCGCCGAGGCGGGCAATGCCGCCCCTCTCGCCCGTGTGGCCGGTCGGATCGGCGCGCTGGACGACCGCCTGATGCGCGGCCCGGAAGGATGGCGACACCGCCTTGCGCTGACCGAGGCGGCTGACCTTAGTTGGTTTGCGGGCGATCGGATCGGCCCGGATCGGCTGGCGCTCTGGGTTTCCATGCGCCTGTCCGGCGTGCAGGATGACACCGGGGCGCTCGCGCGTGTCGGATGGGCAGTGCGGCGTCTTACCGGTGGTCCCGGCCCGGAGGTTGACCTGTCCGCATTCCTCGACCGCCGTGACCCCGAAAACATGGCCGATGAAGCCGAGCCCTTCGCAGATCGTGCGGGTGGTTGGCTCAACCTGATGGCGCAAGCCGCCGACCTGCATCCGATCACCCGCGCCTGCATGGGCTTTCACCTCTGGAGCCTCGCTGGCCTCGGGCAGCAGGGCGATCGGATGGAAGCAGCGGTTACCGCCGCGCGCATTGCGGCCAGCGAAGGGAAAGGGGCAGCCTTCGCACCTCTGGCAATGGGCGGGGCAAAGGGGCTGCGCGCCGGGGGCCCACCAGCTGAACGCTTCGTACGTTGGCTCGAGGGAACGGAGACGGCATGCCTGGCCGCGATGCGGCACCTTGATGATATCGAGGCTTGGGCGTCGCGAGCAGAAACTGAAATGACCCCGCTTTCGGGCAAGACGCCCCGGGCCCTGCGTGTCGTGCTGACTGATTGGCCCATCGTTTCCGCTGCGATGGCCGAGGCCATAACCAGCTCCAGTCGCGCGGCCGTTCAGCGTAACCTCGCCTGGATGGAAGAGCATTGCCTGATCCGGGAGGTGACGGGAAGCGGCAGGTTTCGGATGTGGCGCGCAGCGTTTTGATACATGGTGATAGCACCAGCCATCGTATCAGGCTCATAACCTGAAGGTCACAGGATCAAATCCTGTCCCCGCAACCAAAATCCTTATCATTATCAATGACATGCGCCCCGCCTAACCGCGGGGCTTTTGCATGCCCGCAACCCAGGTCAACAATAGGTCAACAAAATCGCGAAAACCGCAGCGAATCCAGTCGGATAGTAGCCACGCAGGACCCCGACCGCGCCAAAACCGCAGCAGGCCGCGCTCAACCGGAGCGAAGGCTGATCTGTAGCGTGGCAAGCTCAGCCGACGACATGCCGCCCTGCACTTGATCCCGCAAAGCCAAAAGGTCGTCCTGTCGGAGCTGCCCGAGCGCCGGGCAGTAAAGTGCGACCGAACGGTTCAGCCCGGATAGACTGTTCCATAGTATTTCGTCTTCTTGGAGGCCTTTCGATATACCCACTACCAAAACGCAAGGTAGACGGCGCCTCTTGACTGTTGATCTGCCGAGTACGTGATCCAGTTGGTAATGGGCGTGGCTCCCACAAGATGAATGCAGTCCATTCACAAATCCTTGCGCAGGTTCGGGTTTACTGTTGCATCGCGACGGCGAACTGATAGCGTCCAGCTCAGTCAGGGGTGCTCCGTAATGTCGGGGCTGAGATGTCGGGCGCAAGCCTGCGGACCCTTTAGCTGATCTGGGTAATGCCAGCGGAGCGAGGTGAAAATGTTTTCCGGCGCACAGATTTCTTTGTATCCCATGGCGGACGATTTCGTGTCTGTGATCATGGCTGCCTTAACGGGCCTTGATCCCTGGCGCGAGGCGCTTCGGATCGAGACGGACGATATCTCGACATTGTTGGTTGGTCCGCCAGAGGTATTGTTTGCGGCAATGCGTGATTTGTTCGTCCGTGCTGCTCAAACCGGCGTGCATTGCGTGTTGTCAGCGGCTGTGTCGCGCGGCTGTCCGGGGGAACCGGACGATCCGATCTGCATGGCCCAAGGCGGGTTTGCCCGCGACCTTGCGCTGCCAGATCGCATCGCGGCGGCGCGGGCCAATGTTGGACTTGCCGCCGTCACGGGGCAGGACGTTGCGGCACAATTCTCGCTGTATCCCTTGGGTGAAGGCCCACATATGGACGAGATCTATGGCTGTATCGACTTTCTGAAAGCGTCGGGCACGTTTGACCGCTCCAAGAATTTCTGCACGAGGCTGCGGGGCGACGCGGGGCCGGTGTTTGCCACGTTGTGCGAAGCCTTCACCAACTTTGGCACCGTGGCGGGGCATGTCGTTCTTGATGTGACCGTATCGGCCAACAGCCCCAGCGCACGCTGATCCGCCGCCGCCCGGCGGGCGGCATCCCCCTGACTGACCTGAAAAAGGAGTTGTCGCGATGTCGGCACAAACATGGACCATGCGTGAGACTTTGATTGTCGTTTTTCTGGGAGCTGTCTTTGGCGTTCTCTATCTTGGCCTAGCTGGCCCGAAGCTACATATTTGGGCTTTTATAAGAACAATGGGGGAACAAATCACTCGCCTGAACTCTGCAGGTACAT
>Ga0307963_1001426_pt1:15000-18225 | contig 18225 bp, 17 predicted proteins | sample OrgLakmetagen594_FD_201829 | JGI IMG/M metagenome (GOLD analysis project Ga0307963, IMG submission 201829) | Saline water microbial communities from Organic Lake, Antarctica - #594 | ecosystem: Environmental > Aquatic > Non-marine Saline and Alkaline > Saline | place: Antarctica... | reverse complement strand
CCTGGTTTTGTGAGGCTCTCTCAGCCTCTGGTTTCTTGTTTCTGACCATGCTTCTTGTACAAACTTCCTGAGACATATCAACAGCTTTCTTCTCGTTCTCCTTGATGCTTTCTCTTCGCGCTTCTTTAACACAAACGTTCTCTTTCTCTTTACTCTTTATTCTAGCTTCTTTTTCTGGTGTCTTGTTCAGTCAGGCCTCTTTCTCTTCTTGAAGCTGGCTTTTTTATGCTATAGCTCAACTGCCCTCGCTGGCGGATATAGCTGTGTAACCCTTACCCTTATTTGATAATATTTCTGGAGGTGATATCAAAGGTTTTGTTTTTCAACATAACTCAGAAGTTTACAAATTTATTAGTGCAGCTGTCGAGCTTTTTGATTGATTTATTTGTTGGGACCTATAGGTTGAGCAGCCATGCCAGGCTGGAGTTGTAATCCAAACTAAACAAAACCTATCACTGATTTTGAGATCAATGCATTCCTGAATCAAGACTCATACAGACTCCTCAAGTTTGTGTCAGATTTAGTTTCAATTTTCGACACTGGTTGATTTTGTTTCACCAGCCAATTGCCATCAGCCAGAGACTCGGGCTGTAGGCCATCCTTGTAACCCCTTGTAAAACTCTTATCTTTTCTATGTGAACTGATTGGTTTTTATGAGCAGGCTAGCAGTTGCACGCCTTAACTTGAGGACTTTTCTTGTAAGCCTTGCAGCCCACATTCTGCTCACCGTGCTGCGACCAGCCATGCTTCCATCTGCTCACCACCACCAAATCTTGCGTAGCTTGCAACATTTACACACAAATGTTTAGCAAAGATGAGGGATGCCTTGACGTAATCTAGCTGAGCCTTCTCGTGTAAACAGAGAAGGTTTACTCGTCATCTGCCAGGGCAGCCAGCTTCTCCTTAAGGTTCTGCTTCTTCTGCTCGTAAGTGAGCTTGGGTGCGCTGAAACGCTTGGCGTCAGCAGGCTTGGTGCGCTGCTTCTTGGGTGGGCAGGGGTTCTCACGGATCTTGGCGTGCACCTGAGAAGAGGGGAGCAAGCCAAGGTTGCCTTAGGAAAACAAAAGCCCAATACCATAAAAGCTGTGACGCTTCCTTGTAGGCATGCCCTCCTACAATCCATAGATCAATGAGGGAGAAGTAGCAGTATCTTGTTTCAGTCATCTACAGATTTGAACAAGACACTGTTACTCCTCCCCCCTCAATGATCTGTGGGAATCTAGTTTAGGAACAATAGAACGCAGCGAAGTTGCTAGGCCACAAATACTGAGTTATTTTCATCCTACGGCAAGAAACAATGTCAAGACCTTAAAAAGAACAGTCCCTCACTTTAAACAAGGAGAGGAGCCACTCAGGTACCAGAGGGTGTCCATCCCATCTTTACTTTACCATGCACACAACAGCGAGAAGCTCAGCAAAACCACTGCGCGCCAAACTAGTCAAAAAACGGTAGGCACTACCTATATGCTCTCCGGGCTATCCACAAGTGCTCGAGGCGACATGTGTTGATCTAAGGGCTAACCACAAGTGAAACATTGCTGCCCTTGTCATTTCCCTTCCCCTCAGCTACTACTATGCACACTCTGACCTCCAGCCATTTTCCTTCGACAGCCAGCAGCTACATGCTACGCACCAAGGGCCTTCCTTTGAGCACACGACACACATGCGAGCTTTCTAGCACGCATGCGTCCGCACCACCCAGTGTGCCTCTCATAAGAAGCAGTGACTGAGTGGCGCCACATTCACGACCACTGCACGCCCCCGCCTGACCACTGCACGCGCGCCCAACGAGCAGCACGACACGGCCAGAGCGAGTTGCCTTGCGAGAAGGCAGCGACAGGGTGGCGCACACTACAGCACTCGAAGCAAGGCAGCGAGCAATCACAAGGGCCCTGCCGCACGCACTTGAGTGCGTGTGACGAGAGCGTGCGAGCAAGCTACCTAGCCTGAGCCCCCCCCACCTTAACTTCCGAGATCTTACGGGATCGGGTGTGGCCTGAGGGGGATGAGCCGTAGCGACGTGTGGCTTCAAGTGGGTGAAGGATGGGCGCGCAAGATGGCAGCAAGCAGGCATGCTCACTAGCGTGAGGGGGCTGAGAGTTTCAGAGCTTAATGAGCGTGAGTAAGGTTGGGCTATTGTGAGACAAGTTACCGCACCTGCTAAATAAGTCCCCTTGTCCAGGCCCTCATGAGGGTCAGATTTGACAACACAATTCCTCTGCAACCCACCCACCCCCTCTACACCAGCATCCACACAGGTCACCTCCTTGTTCAGGTCTTACAGTGAGTCTGGGTATGTAACGACACGTGCACTCCCCCACAGCCTTCCAACACCCACACAGACTCCATCAAGTCGAACTGCAAATCAGGCTCAACGGCTCTCCATGTGCACTCTCCCCCCACACGCTTCACAAACATCCACGCAGGTCACCTCCTTGTACAGGTCCTCAATTGAATCAGGCTCCACATCGGCCTCAATGTAGGAGGAGAAGTGGGCCTGGTACTTCTCGGGCTCTTCCTCCTGTGATTGAGATTGGGCGAATAAAACTGAGTTGATAATTGGGGCTTCTCGGGCTCTTCCTCATGTGGCTGAGGAATTCAGGTAAGCAAGAGCAATTCAGGAATACGACATTCCTTGATATCCATGCTGCTGCTCATATCTATTTCATCCGTAAAATCAAATGCTTCAAAGCATCCTGCTGGATGGCAGTTTAATAGCGAGGACAACCTTTGTCACTCAAAGCAGCCAAAAGCCTTTTTCTCGTGTCACAAAAGGGCACCTACCTGCATGGTCTCCTGGTACTCTGCCACGTGGCCTCCGTAGATGTACTTCTGCAGCACCTCGGCATCAAGCTTCTTGTCTGCAAAACCCACAAAACGCTTCTCGTTATGGGGGATGTCCAGGCCACCGTCCAGGGCACCCTTCATGGCGGCGAACACCTGGCAGAAGAGGCAGGAAAGGAATGATGATGGTTGGCATGCTGGTTTGTCAGCCTTGCACTTCTGGATTAAGATGGGAAATCCTGGTTATAAGGATTGCCCTGCATGGCTTTCCATGGTGGTGGGGCTCCATGGCAAGCAACATTTCGGCAGGCCAGCTCTTGTATTTTTCATGTAATAAAGTCAATGGTACTGCTATGATGACGACACTGCTGTAGCCAGGGGCATTTGGACAAGGCATGCAGCATGCAGTGGTCAACGTCTAGGACTCCTTACCAGTGAGTG
>Ga0307963_1001426_pt1:0-10000 | contig 18225 bp, 17 predicted proteins | sample OrgLakmetagen594_FD_201829 | JGI IMG/M metagenome (GOLD analysis project Ga0307963, IMG submission 201829) | Saline water microbial communities from Organic Lake, Antarctica - #594 | ecosystem: Environmental > Aquatic > Non-marine Saline and Alkaline > Saline | place: Antarctica: Organic... | reverse complement strand
CTTAAAGTACGGCCAACTAGGCCATATGCAGCAGGAGCTCCATCTTGTCCTTTCTCAATGTGCTGCTGATGAAATCAAAAGACAGCGAGTATTCATCTTGTGGGGTGATTGTATATCACTACTGTATGAGTTGAAGTAGTTTTGAAGGTGAAATCTTGTTGCTTCAGCACCACCAGCACACGCACAAGGCGACTATGGGTTATGGCAACCATTGCTGCTGCTGCCGCACACAATACAATACAATGTATGGTCAAACACAATACAATGTATGGTCAAACAAAATACAATGTATGGTCAAACGCAATACAATGTATGGTCAAACGCAATACAATGTATGGTCAAACGCAATACAATGTATGGTCAAACGCAATACAATGTATGGTCAAACACAATACAATGTATGGTCAAACGCAATACAATGTATGGTCAAACGCAATACAATGTATGGTCAAACGCAATACAATGTATGGTCAAACGCAATACAATGTATGGTCAAACGCAATACAATGTATGGTCAAACACAATACAATGTATGGTCAAACGCAATACAATGTATGGTCAAACACAATACAATGTATGGTCAATTGTCAGCATTGAAACAAAAGGCGCCCGCGATTGTAACCACGCAATACACGCATTTGTAAAAGGTGTGTGTATTGTGTGCATGTGTATGTGTTTGTGTGTATTTGTGTGTGTATGTGTGTGTGCGTGCGTGTGTGTGTGTTTGTGTGTGTGTGTGTGTGTGTGATGGAATGAGTGATAACACAGCCTCATTTCCCGCACAGTTTGGGCCGGGTGAAATCAGCACCAGCCCTATTGGTTTACGTGACCTGACGAATCCATTGCTCGAAGCGCGCATTTTTTTCATGCTGGCTCCCTAACGCATCTCCCACTCCTGTGGCGGTGCTGTAGGTTTTACACAAACATCGTAGAGGACCAGCAAGAAGGGAGGCCGCAAGGACCATCGGCGTGGCCCACATCAACATCAGAAGCCCTGCATGTGGGTGGGGGTGTGGGTGTGGGTGTAGGTGTGGGTTTGGGTTTGGGTGTGGGTGTAAGTAATTATGTGGGTGGGTGGGTGTATTGGTGGTTTTGTGGGGTGTGTGGTTGGGTGCTGGTAGGTTTGTAGGGTGTGTGTGTCTGTGTGGGTTGTCTGAGTGGATGTCTGTATGAGTGTGTACTTTCCTGCAAGTCACCTTGGGTGCACATCTGTGTTCTTGCACGTCTGCAAGCATCATCAGCACACATATCAAGCTTATATATAACGCACATGTAGCCCTCACACACACACACACACACACACACACACCACACACATACAGCAATGCACTGTGCCCCTCCCACCTGTGCTTGCCTTTGAGAGCTGGTGGAATGAGGGCAAAGAGCGGACGCATGTGCTAATTGATTTTGACAGCGTCACGAGCGTGTGCACGGCCAGGTAGGTAGCTGGATACAGACGCATGTGCTGGTGATTTCAACAGCGCACGAGCGTGTGCACGGCCAGGTAGGTAGCTGGATACAGACGCATGTGCTGGTTAATTTCAACAGCGTCACGAGCGTGTGCACGGCCAGGTAGGTAGCTGGATACAGACGCTTGTGCTGGTTGATTTCGACAGCGTCACGAGCGTGTGCACGGCCAGGTAGATAGCTGGATACAGGAGCTTTCTAGGACCTAGGGTTGAGCTCACCTTTCCTTGCAGTTAAATGCAAGACGAGGCTCTTTTTAGGGTTGGCCAAAACCGTATACATACACTGCTTATGACCGTATATTTGGTGATATCCCTGCCGTAAATACCGTGTATACACCGTATGTATCTGGTTTTGGTTAACCCTACTCTTTTTGCTTTGTCTCACCTCCCTCCTGTCTAAGGTTGGCCAGAACCAAATATATAGGGATCGGCTTTATAGGACCTTGGATTGAGCTCACCTTTCCTTGCAGTTAAATGCAAGACGAGGCTCTTTTTAGGGTTGTCCAAAACCGTTTACATACACTGTTTATGACCGTATATTTGGTGATATCCCTGCCGTAAATACCGTGTATACACCGTTTGTATCTGGTTCTGGCCAACCCTACTCTTTTTGCTTCGTCTCACCTCCCTCCTGTCTAAGGTTGGCCAGAACCAAATATATAGGGATCGGCATATATGAGGCATTTCTATAGCGCTATATTGTGCTTTATTTCAGCCGCTATATCTGCCAGAACTCCCCTGTGACGAAGGAGTCTTGGCATCGGATTCGGAAGGATGCAGGGTACTATGCACAATGCTCCCTGGCAAAAATAAATCAGGAAATTGGTTCTGTCGAGCTCTGGCGGGATTTAAGTCCCAAATATAGCGCTATACCTGTGGTGCTGTGCCACACACATGTCACATGTGCCTTATGTGGACAAGCCTGTGGAACAGCATGTCCCCCTGGCCAAAGTGTTGGACCAAGACTGAGCTGGGCGTGCATGCATGCTATATGCGTGTGTGCGTGCGTGCCTGTGTGCGCGTGCGTGATGCGTGCAAGTGTGTGCGTGTGTGCATGTGCCCGTGAGTGCATGCGTGCGTGTGTCTGTGCACGTGCACGCATGTGTGTGTGTGTCTGTGCACGTGCACGCATGCGTGTGTGCGAGTGCATGTGTGTGTGTGTGCGTGTGTGTGTGTGTGTGTGTGTGTGTGTGTGTGTGTGCGTGCGTGCAAGCACTGCAGTGTGTATGCGTGCACTTGTGTGCAAGTGCAGGCATGTGCAAGTGCAGGCATGTCTGTCATTTGTGTCTGCCTTAATGCTCATGGTGTGTGGTACACGTGTCTTGGCTCATGGTATGTGCTCTTTACAGCACTTTAAGGCTTAACAAGGGTACGTGTTTGTGTTGTGTCGATGCTTGGACGCCCAAGGACAAATTTGAGCCGAGTTCAAAGCATGGGCGTGAACCGTATCAAATCGAAGCGACAATTCAATTTTAACACGCGCTATATCTGAAAATATTACAGCGCAATACGCTACATGGCGCTTTAAGCTAATGCTGATCCCTAAAATTACAGTGTATATACGGTGTTTTTTGCAGGGATTTAATCAATTATACGGTCGTATACGGCGTTTCAATATGGTTCTGTCCGAAACGTGTTCATCCCAGTTTCTTCCTCGTTTCGTCTCTCTGCAGCTTCAGTGCCAATTCTCGTTACAGAGGTTGCAGAGGTTACAGATCAAGCCATCAGTCAAAAGTGTGACTGCTAGGCTGCGTATGCATGTAAAGCACTGTTACAAATGTGAGGAGTGTTTGTTAAAGCACCACTGACCTGTTGCACCTAAAAAGATATCCTTGGAAAGGGAAAAAAGACCGCACATTGCAGCACTGAATAATACCAGTAAAATCAATCAAGCATTTCTCGTTACCTTCCCCGTTTGTACCGTGATTTAATGCACTGCTCTTTCAGCCTGCCCCTCTGTACCATCCTACAGTGCACCAATGCAATGCTCTCTCAGCCTGCCCCTCCATACCATTCTACAGTGAACCAATGCAGTGCTCTTTCAGCCTGCCCCTCCATACCATTCTACAGTGCACCAATGCACTGCTCTTTCAGCCTGCCCCTCCATACCATTCTACAGTGCACCAATGCAATGCTCTCTCAGCCTGCCCCTCCATACCATTCTACAGCCTGCATGTTACACAAGCAAGCCAGCTTGATACAATCCCAAGCCTCTTTACTTTTTAACAGCCCCAAGACCACAAAACAATGTATATTTTTGTCGCCTTCCTTTCACGCCATGCTGCAGCCTATTCGTCACCGCTCAAGTCCACATCCCTCTTTAGTCTCTTTCCGTTTGTACCACACAACGCAGGCTGAACGTGACCGCTCAAGTCCACATTCCTCTTTAGTCTCTTTCCGTTTGTACCACACAACGCAGCCTGAACGTCACCGCTTAAGCACACATTCCTCTTTAGTCTCTCTCCGTTTGTACCACACAACGCAGCCTGAACGTGACCGCTCAAGCACACAAAGGTCCGGTGTTTGGGCAGACACCCATCGAGCCTTGGGACCTGCATGTGGGTGCTCAGCTGAGACTGCTGGGGCGCCGAATAACACTCCACAAGGTGAACGCGCATGCGTCGTTGCAAACGTGGTTGCACTGTACCTCTCACTGCTCCATGTATGGGTGTACTGCGTACTCAGCTGAGATTGCTGGGGCGCTGAATAACGCCCCACAAGGTGAACGCGCATGCGTCACTGGAAACGCGGTTGCACTGTAGCTCTCACTGCTCCATGGATGTGCGTGCTGCGAACTCAGCTGAGACTGCTGGGGCGCTGATTAACGCCCCACAAGGTGAACGCGCATGTGTTGCTGCAAACGTGGTTGCACTGTACCTCTCACTGCTCCATGTATGTGCGTGCTCAGCTGAGACTTCTGGGGCGCCGAATGACGCTCCACGAGGTGAACGCGCATGCGTCGCTGCAAACGTGGTTGCACTGTAGCTCTCTCTGCTCTATGTATGGGTGCACTGCGTACTCAGCTAAGACTGCTGGGGCGCTGATTAACGCCCCACAAGGTGAACGCGCATGTTTCGCTGCAAACGTGGCTGTAGCTCTCACTGCTCCATGTATGTGCGTGCTCAGCTGAGATTGCTGGGGCGCCCTAAACAGGCAAGGGATGCAGTCACCTCTCAGTGGCTGGACAGACGTCTTGTTTTTAAGGATGGCCAGAAATGTATATACACACCGTATATGAACGTATGATTGGTGATTTCCCCTGCTAAAAATACCGTATGTACACCGTATTTACGTATAAATATATGGTTCAGGCCCACCCTACTTGTATTGCATCACTTCCTTGATGCTCCCAATTCTTCCTCTGTTTGATGTCTTGGCCTCTAGGGCAGGCATGGAGAGCGAGCGGCCGTTCATCAGCAGCTGGACACACATTTTTTATTTGACCCTTTCCTGATTACTCCCAAAATCTCCCGTCTCTTTACATCTTGCCAAGGACAAGCACAGGATAGGCCACACACACAAACCTAGGACCTTTCCAATTCTGCCATGCTCTCACTCCCTTTCTCTTCTTGAAATCCTCACCTCTTGTTCCTAACAGGCTCGGGACGCGGTCACTCTCAATTGGCTAGACGTACAAGCTTTCTTGTTGCGGCGCATCAAGGAGCAGTACGAGCATCAGCTTGGCAAGTACCGTTTGGTAAGTGTGGCGACCTGCATTTTCGAGTGTGACGGCATGCATGATCCATTTATAGAGATTTGCATTGAACCCCTCGGTAATGCATGTGTTCATAAATTTGCATTGAACCCCTCGGTAAACGCATGTGTTCATAAATTTGCATTGAACCCCTTGGTAATGCACGTGTTAATGAATTTGCATTGAACCCCTCGGTAAATGCATGTGTTCATAATTTTGCATTGAATCCCTCGGTAATGCATGTGTTCATAAAAACACGTGTTCATAAATTTGTATTGAACCCCTCAGTAATGCACGTGTTTTTTGATCGTTAGAGTGAATGAGCTTGTGATGAAAATGTGTTCATGAATTTTGATCGTTAGAGTGAATGAGCTTGTGATGAAAATGGTCTCTAAATGAGCTTGTGATGAGGGAAGGGCTGCTTGTGATGACAGGAAGGGCTGATGAAAATGGTCTCTGAATGAGCTTGTGATGAGGGAAGGGCTGCTTGTGATGAAGGGAAGGGCTGATGAAAATGGTCTCTGAATGAGCTTGTGATGATAAATGGTCTCTGAATGAGCTTGTGATGAAAATGGTCCAACATCGCGAACATGCATAGGATGTAGAGCCACCACCCCATTCCTTCGCCCACTTTCTTCTCATGCTGTCTTCGACACCATTGCTGCGTCAAATACTGCTGTGTTCCGCAGAAAAAAGAGAAAAGAAAAAACTACGCAGGCAGTGAAAAGCACTCCCCACATTAATTTAGAATAAGGAGCCGCAGCAATTTCTTGCCATTAGAGCTGCGCACCCTTGCAGCACTTGGCAGCTGACCTTGCACGCTATTCTCAACATAATTGATGCGTAAGTACTGGTGCATTCGTCTGCAATGTCCTGCCACTTAGAGCTGCTCAACCTCGCGGCACTTAGCACGCTGACCTTTCACGCTATTCTCAACATAATTGCTGCGTAAGTACTGGTGCATTCCTCTGCAATGTCTTGCCACTTAGAGCTGCTCAACCTGGCGGCACTTAGCACGCTGACCTTGCACGCTATTCTCAACATAATTGATGCGTAAGTACTGGTGCATTCCTCTGCAATGTCTTGCCACTTAGAACTGCTCAACCTCACAGCACTTAGCTCGCTGACCTTGCACGCTATTCTCGACATAATTGATGCGTCAAGTGCTGTTCCTGGAGATATATGGCCAACAACTTGCAGTGTCTGATGAGAGTGCTAGTGTGTGTGTGTGCTAGTGTGTGTGTGTGTGCTAGTGTGTGTGTGTGTGTACTAAATAGTGCCTACTGTGGGTTGTGGGGAGCTGCCAAGTTGAGAATGGTATTATGGTGTTTGCTTGCACCTTCCTCTCATGACGCAATGAATTTGTCGCTTGTGTGTATGTGGCCTATGGCTCAAGAGACAGAGGTCCACGGTGCGAGGGATTTGATGGCGTGTGTCATGCACCTTTCTCTCATGATGCAATGTACTTCTGCTTGTATGCAGGTGGGCAGTTATTCAAGGGACAGAGGCCCTCGGTGCGAGGGTTTTGATGGAGTGTGCCATGCACCTTTCTCTCATGATGCAATGTACTTCTGCTTGATGTAGGTGGGCAGTTATTCAAGGGACAGAGGCCCTCGGTGCGAGGGATTTGATGGCGTGTGCCATGCACCTTTCTCTCATGATGCAATGTACTTCTGCTTGTATGCAGGTGGGCAGTTATTTAAGGGACAGAGGCCCTCGGTGCGAAAGTTTTGATGGAGTGTGCCATGCACCTACCCCAGCAGGAGGCCGGACCAATCTAAGAAACCTGGTAGGGTGTGTGTTTGTGTGTTGGAGTGGTTCAAGAAAGCCTTTGAAACCTGTGGGTTGTGTGTGTGTATGTGTGTGTGTGTATGCAAGCTTCAACTTGTATATTGCAGGGTTCCACGTGCTTTTCTTTGCCATCAACTGTGCATACCAGCTATATACAGCCATAACTGTGCATACCAGTAATATAGGGCATATACGGCCAAAACAGTGCATACAATTTTTACAGTGCATATACGGCCATAACTGTGCATACCAGTAATATAGTGCATATACGGCCATAACTGTGCATACCAGTAATATATTGCATATACGGCCATAACTGTGCATACCAGTAATATAGTGCTTATACAGACATAACTGTGCATACCAGTAATATAGTGCATATACGGCCATAACTGTGCATACCAGTAATATAGTGCATATACAGACATAACTGTGCATACCAGTAATATAGTGCATATACGGCCATAACTGTGCATACGATTTTTACAGTGCATATACGGCCATAACTGTGCATACCAGTAATATAGTGCATGTACAGACATAACTGTGCACCAGCTATATACGGCCGTACAATTTGAGAAGCCCGTACTGATTTTACTTACACCGTATTTGCATCAAACTTAGGGATGGCCAGAACCGCACATGTACATCGTTTAAGATCGTACATCTGGTGATCCCCCTGCCAAACATACCGTATATACACCGTGTTCATATGGTTTTGCCCAACCCTAATCAAGCTGTATGGTTTTGGCAAACTGTAACCATGAATGCCGCTCATTGTTTTGTCGCCTGAAATTGTCTGATTTGTCTCAATTTCTAGACAAGCGCAAGTCCAGCAGCATGTGGAAATATTGCTGGCAAAATATTACACACACACAGAGAGGGATGATATTACAGACCTTGCCATTGTGCTCCGAGGACATCAGACTACCGACACACACACACACACACACACACACACACACGCACACACACACTCGCACACAAATGCAGAGGAATGATTTAACGGACTTTGCCACGGTGCTGCAAGATCATTAGACTGCACACACACACACACATACACAGGCACAAACGCACACACTCACACTCACTCACACACACACTCACACACAAATGCAGAGGAATGATATTACAGACCTTGCCACGGTACTACGAGAGCATCAGCCTGCCATGCCCCCCCATCCCCCCCAAACACACATTCACACACGCGCACACACACACTCACACACACGCAGAGATAATGATATTACAGACCTTGCCACGGTACTACGAGAGCACCAGCCTGCCATGTCCACACACACACACACACACACACACTCACACACACTCACACACACTCGCACACACGCAGAGGAATGATATTACAGACCTTGCCATGGTACTACGAGAGCACCAGTCTGCCATGCCCCCAACTGACCTCAGAACCCACAGAAGCACGAACCTGATGTCCTTGTTGAGCCCCATGAGCGAACCCGCAGGCTCGCTGGGCTCCACCCACCAATTCTCCCAGGTTTGTGCACCGTACAGAGTCCCATGTCACGAAGTCGCTGAAAAGCACCACGAGGTGCAGCACGAGGTGTACCACGAGGTGCAACACATTGGTGTGTGTGTGTGTGTGTTCCCTGGGTGTAAAGATGTTTCTTGTACGACTCACCTGAGGTCCTTGTCCAAAAAGCACGTCCCTGTCTAGCATACACTGCCAGTCTTGTATGAAGTTCACTTTTGACGTGAACAGGCCAATGACACCGCTCTTCACAGCCACCCACCCCAGATTCCACAATGGTTTCCACACCGCACTCAGTGGCCAAGCACACAGTCTTGTATGAAGTTCACTTTTGACGTGAACAGGCCAATGACACCGCTCTTCACAGCCACCCACCCCAGATTCCACAATGGACCCCACACCGCACTCAGTGGCCAAGCACACAGTCTTGTATGAAGTTCACTTTTGACGTGAACAGGCCAATGACACCGCTCTTCACAGCCACCCACCCCAGATTCCACAATGGACCCCACACCGCACTCAGTGGCCAAGCACACAGTCTTGTATGAAGTTCACTTTTGACGTGAACAGGCCAATGACACCGCTATTCACAGCCACCCACCCCAGCTTCCACAATGGACCCCACACCGCACTCAGTGGCCAAGCACACATTCCATGGCAAGACCTTCTCCGCTGCACTCACTCTTGTCGACGTGTCCCCATTCTACCTTGGATTCAGTGGGACAATGGCTGAAGAGCCCTGACGTGCCCTTCATGCAATGTGACTGAGTCACCGCTGTCTTTTAACTTTGCCTGAGCCCACTTTCCAGCATCCCCAACACAAACATTTGGATCCAGTGGGAAAATGGCTGAAGAGCCCTGACGTGCCCTTCATGCAATGTGACTGAGTCACCGCTGTCTTACACTTTGCCTGAGCTCACTTTCCAGCATCCCCGACACAGACATTTGGGTTTAGTGGGGCAATGGCTGAAGAGCCCTGACGTGCCCTTCATGCAATGTGACTGAGTCACCGCTGTCTGTAACTTTGTCTGAGCTCACTTTCCAGCATCCCCAACACAAATATTTGGATTTAGTGGGGCAATGGCTGAAGAGCCCTGACGTGCCCTTCATGCAATGTGACTGAGTCACCGCTGTCTGTAACTTTGTCTGAGTTCACTTTCCAGCATCCCCAACACAAACATTTAAATTCAGCGGGAAACATTCATTATTGCGCGCAGAGCCGTTCATGCATCACGTACTGCCGTTCATGCATTGTGTGCAGAGCTGTTCATGCATCACGTTCGTTATTGCGCGCAGAGCCGTTCATGCATTACATTCGTTATTGTGCGCAGAGCCGTTCATGCATCACGTACTGCCGTTCATGCATTGCGTGCAGAGCTGTTCATGCATCACGTTCGTTTTTGCGCGCAGAGCCGTTCATGCATTACACACTGTTGCAGTTCATGCATTGCGCGCAGAGCTGTTCATGCATCACGTTCGTTATTGCGCGCAGAGCCGCTCGTGCATTACACACTGTTGCCGTTCATGCATTGCGCGCAGAGC
>Ga0307963_1001422_pt1:10000-18243 | contig 18243 bp, 23 predicted proteins | sample OrgLakmetagen594_FD_201829 | JGI IMG/M metagenome (GOLD analysis project Ga0307963, IMG submission 201829) | Saline water microbial communities from Organic Lake, Antarctica - #594 | ecosystem: Environmental > Aquatic > Non-marine Saline and Alkaline > Saline | place: Antarctica... | reverse complement strand
CCACCTCACACTGCTTGGCACTAAAGAACGTGGACGGACCAACAGGTGGGCCCAGTGCTGGTGGTACGATGATCCGTCGCTGCTGGCCAGCTCGCATGCCTCGGATACCCTCCTCAAACCCTGCGCAACACGAGCAGCACATGTTAACTGTGACGCCCCCCATTGTAACCATTGTCACCATTGTAACTATTGTGACCATTGTAACTATTGTGACCATTGTAACCATTGTAACCATTGTAACCATTGTAACCATTGTAACCATTAACCATTGTAACCATTGACTGTGACACACACATACACACACAATGCGCAAGTTTGTGGGGAGCAGCCTGCACGCTTGGAATGCTCCTCACAAGCTACGCTAGTAAGGATTCCAGGAAGAATGTGTATGTTTTATGTGTGTGTGCCACACACATGCACAACGCGAATCTTCAGGGCAGCTTGCATGCCTAATGTAGTCATGTGCAGCAAAAGAAATGCGTTCCGCATTCAGTGAATGTGCCACACCACATCAGTTATCATGGGAGCTCGCATGCCTTGTGATGCCCTCCTCAACACCCGTCCTAAAAAGAAAAGCAAACATTTTTGATTACTACAAATCTATACATGTGCCACTAGGGTTAGAAAGGACCATATACGTACACCATCTATGTTAACCCCCCTGCTAAATAAGCCGTATTTATGACACCGCATAATACCAGAGGAGGTCAGCGGAGCAAATGTCCTGGAATGTGACCTTTTTGATGCAGACCATGATTGCTGAACATAACTAGTCGGTTTACAAAGTTTGGGGTCAATCGGACCACCCCAGGGGTCTGGGTGGGTTTCCCGTTCAAATTTTGGCACTGAGTTTTCACATTTTAGGCCACCATTCCCCAACCAGAGCCTCTTTTCATCCCAAAACAAGATGGCAACACTTCCTTTATGATGCCAAATCACCCTGGGTTTTAAAGAGTAGATTTGGTGAAGGTTGGTTTTCCACCTTTTTGGCACCCCTTTTGTTGATTTCCTCCAAGTGAAAATGGAGTATCTGACCAAATACCTGGTCATTTTGCCCCATTTTTGTTGCAATGATATTCTTTATTGAGATCTGGACGATTCATACAAAAATGACGCAAATCAGGTCAGTGGGTGGTGAGATATGAGAGAATGGTGGTGAAAAATAGGGTTCACGCCGCGGGCAATTAGACATGTGCACCTATGTCTGCAAATCTAAAGCTCAGGTGTTATGAGTAGACTACCTTTGGGTCCTACGCTTAGAGTTTGGAATCATGGGTGCCCATACTCAATTCACAATTCTAAAGTACCCCTGTTTGGGGCCTCCGTTGACCCCCTCTGGTATAATATACATATATACCGATGTATATAGTTTAGCCAGCTTTGCGCGTAACACAAAACAAGGTCGTGGTGAGTCAAAACGCGTGCTTTGGGCACCCTTCAACCACTCTGTCCAGCACAAGGAATGCATACTTGTGTGGCGAATGCCACAGATAACACTACACACTCCACACGTACTGCAAAGAACCAAACAAAATGTAGACGGTGCGCAAGGTCGCACTCATTGCCTACAAGCATCAGGCTCGTTTGAGATGCTACGCACATTGTGCAAAAAACACGAACAAAATGTAGACGGTGCGCAAGGTCGCGCTCATTGCCTACAAGCATCAGGCTCGTTTAAGATGCTACGCACATGGTGCAAAAAACACGGACAAAATGTAGATGTGCGCAAGGTCGCACTCATTGCCTACAAGCATCAGGCTCGTTCAAGATGCTACGCACAAAATGCAAAAAACTCGGACAAAATGCAGAAGGTGCGCAAGGTAACACGCAAGCATCAGGCTCGTTTGAGATGCTACGCACACAGTGGGAAGCTATGAAGAGGAAGAGTTGAATTTGCGGGTGCGCCTTGATCAAAGTTTTGGCAGTGTTAATAAGCCTCCTTACTTGTCAAGATTTTGATTGCATGTGGGTCAAATTTGAGAGCTAGCCGCTCAACAAACCTGCAACACATAGGCTTTGCTGGCTTGGCTTGCGTGGGCCTGTGTCAGGTGCAAGCTGTCGTGGTGTGCGTGCTTTGCATGCTTTTGATGAAGCGTACCATTTGGCTACATGACAGGTAAGCGGATCTTTTCCTAAGGCACAGGCACAGCACGCGCTTGCACACACACACACACAAATACACAAACACACATACACACACATAGGTGCTTCTCACCTGGGATCAAGCCATTTACTCCCAGCCGTGTTTGCGCTGCCCGGCCTTTTCGGTAAGACGAATCAATGATGGCACCTGTGTGTTTGTGTTTGTGTGTGTGTGTATGTGTGTTTGAGTGTGTGCGTATGCTCCAGTGTGTGTGCGTGCGCATTGCAACAAAAGCACGCAGCACTTCACCCACCGGACTCGTTATAGCCGTTGTAGTTAAACAGCACCTCTTGTCCCTGAACAGGTTGCGGCCCCTCCCCGAGTTTGAAATCTTTGTAGATCAAGCCGTTTGGGGTGGTGCTGCAAAAGCGTGACGTGTGTGTATGTGTGTGCGTGACGTGTGTGTTGTGCATGCAGCAGAGTGAACACGCGTGTGTTGTGCATGCAGCAGAGTGAACACGCGTGTGTTGTGCACGCAGAGTGAACACGCGTGTGTTGTGCATGCAGAGTAACACGCGTGTGTTGTGCATGCAGCAGAGTGAACACGCGTGTGTTGTGCATGCAGAGTAACACGCGTGTGTTGTGCACGCAGCAGAGTGAACACGCGTGTGTTGTGCATGCAGAGTGAACACACGTGTGTTGTGCATGCAGGGTGAACACGCGTGTGTTGTGCATGCAGCAGAGTGAACACACGTGTGTTGTGCATGCAGCAGAGTGAACACACGTGTGTTGTGCATGCAGCAGAGTGAACACGCGTGTGTTGTGCATGCAGCAGAGTGAACACGCGTGTGTTGTGCATGCAGCAAAGTGAACACGCGTGTGTTGTGCATGCAGAGTAAACACGCATGTGTTGTGCAGCAGAGTGAACACGTGGCATCCTGACTCGCGTTGTGGACACTGCAGTTTCACCATCGATTTTTTTGTCCTATTTTCCATGGAACGTGCTCTTTGAATGAAGCATATGCAATTCAAAGGCATGCAGCTTTTATATGTAGAACGAACATTCAAAGTGAGCTCGTTTGCATGGCCTGCTGTGAGGGGATGAATGAACAGTCAGCTTTGTATGTGTACGTATCCGTGTGCGTGTGTATGTGCATGTGTCCGTGTGCGTGTATATGCGTGGGCACGTATGTGCGTAAGTGTGCATGAATGCGACACTTTATGCGTGAATGCCCCATCCACAGCCCCATGCCAGACCACATCAGACACCCAGTCGCATACGCATGACCCACAGAAATAAATGATTGTACTACAACCTACGCATGAAAGTGACACTACGGTCCAAAGGATGCCGTGATCCTAATTGTGAATTAAAGTGTGATGTAAGTGTTTACTGATGAAAGTACACACCTGTAGCCATCCCCAACAACCAGCACATCAAAGCCCTTCCTAATGAAGCCCGGGAAGTCCTGAGGCACGCGGTTTTGCACTTGGATGCGGCGGTTGAAGTTGTACACCTGCATCAGGAGCAGGGTGTGTATGCGTTTATGTGTGTGCGCGTGTGTGTGTTTGTGCGTGTGTGAGTGTTTGTTTGTGTACCTGTGTGAGTATGTGTGTATGCATGTGTGTGCAGATGTGTGTGTGCGCGTGCATGTGTGTGAATATGTGTGTGTGTGTGTGTGTGTGTGTGTGTGTGTGTGTGTGTGTGTGTGTGTGTGTGTGCGTGTGTGCGCGCGTGTGTGTGCGTGCGTGTGTGTGTGTGTGTGTGTGTGTGTTTGTGCGTGTGCGTGTGTGTGTGTGTGTGTGTGTGTGTGTGCAATGTATGTCTTGTGAACTTCGCAAACTTCAGCGCAAAATGCACAGATGCATGACCCGCGTTTTTGCACCACGCACCACACAAGAGGGACTGACCTGTTTTTCTGATGCAGTCAGTTTAGCTACATCTGCCTCTAAAATGCTGGTAGCGTTCCCTTCCTGTGTATGGGGTCCAAGCAATAATTGAGGGCATACTTGCATGCGCGCGAGAAAAGGTAGTCACCACGCGCCAAAGTGCAGGATTCAGCAATTCTATAGGTCTCAGCAATGCTCACAGGGATAGGAGAGGATGTGGGAGGGAGGTCCGAGGGGCCTGCTCTTGCTTCAGGCGTCAAGAGAGGGAATGGCAATAGCGAGATCAGGCTGAGCACATTTCTTCGCGAGCACTGGCTTTGCTGAGGCTCTTGAAGGAGGGGAGCAGCTCGTGGGACCGACAAAGGTCTTTCCTGACAAGGCGTTCTTTGCCGGGAGGAAGCCTTGTTGTGTCGGGACAAATTTGTGCAAGGACTGCTGGAACACAATAACGTCGGGTGCATGCTTACTTAAATTTTAGGTTATGTTTTGAGGCTACGTCCTATAATTATCCATCCTACGTCTCGTGAGGATCCACATCGGTATCACAATCAACCGACGCAGGGAACAGGTTCTCAAGCCTGCTTGCGGGACATCAAGAGCGCCTTTTCTTCCTTCATCGCCGCCATTTTTTTCTTCCTTTGGCGCAGCAACGTTGAGTACAGTCGCCACCAGATGGGCAGGTAAACGATCAGGCCCACCTGCGAACAAGGCACAGATAGAGAGCGGTTTGATCAGGACCAAATGGATTTGGAAATTACGAGGCAGGTGGGTTGTACACTGGACAGGTTGCAAGAGATCATCAGGAAGGCAATGGCAATCGTTATTTCCCGGCCCGCCGCTGACAACCCTGCCGTTGCTGTCGTCTAAATATACCTAGATCTACCCGTGGACAAAATATGTACTGTACCTGGGAAAAGCGTAGATAACTAAAGCCCATGTTCATTTTATTGGGCATGGATATGCTGTACATGTCTCTGCTCTGAATGTAGGGCAAGGCCTGGTAGAGCAGCAGCATCTCAGACAGCACCCCAACCGGATAGGCTGGAATGAACAGGGTGTACCTGCAAAATAGACAAAAAGGGCAAGGGGGCATCTTCTGGTTCTCTGAACTTACATACCTTCTCAGGGCAACCTGTAAGCCTGAAAATTGTACGTGAGTAGGGTTGGCTAGAACCATACATATACGGTGTACATACGGTATTTTTGGCAGGGAAACATATATATATTTGGAACACACGGTCATACGTAGGGCTGGCCAGAACTGTATATATACACCATATATGACCGTATATCTGGTGATTATTCTGCCAAAAATACCATAAACCTATACGCCGTATATATATGATTCTGACCAACCCTAGTCATATACAATGTATACACGGCTCTGGCCAACCCTGTATATGAGCAGTCAATGGATTGATGAGTGATCATGAGCACCAGAGCTTGCTCCAGTACGAGCGCCACACACAGGCTGTGCCACTTATCACCTTGTCACACACTAACAGCGCAGCTTTTTCTCTTCTTGCCGGCATAGTTATGCAGAACGGGCTGCTGTGGTGATACTCCTGCCCCTCTATCACACATTAACAGCGCAGCTTTTGTTCTTCTTGCCGGCATAGTTTTGCAGAACGGGCTGCTGTGGTGATACTCCTGCCCCTCTATCATACACTAACAGCGCAGCCTTTTCTCTTCTTGCCGGCATAAGTTGCAGAGTGAGCTGTTATGGCGCTCCTTCTGCCCCTCTGACACAGATCTGAATGAGCTTTTCCTTGCCGATTCCTCTTTTACTTTGCTATTCATGACCCACCTCAGCCAAGTCAAAACGTGGGGGCACTTGCCCACCAAGGTAAGGGCATACCAAGGGTAACGCACAACCTGCAAGTGTCACACAAACTGAAATACAACCTGTGAGTGTCATACACATTGAAATGCAACCTGTAAGTGCCACACGTACTAAAATACAAGCTGCAAGTGCTACACAACCTGCAAGTGTCACACAAACTGAAATACAACCTGTAAGTGCCACACATACTAAATTACAAGCTGTAAGTGCTACACAACCTGCGAGTGTCACACAAACTGAAATACAACCTGTGAGTGTCATACACATTGAAATGCAACCTGTAAATGCCACACATACTAAATTACAAGCTGTAAGTGCTACACAACCTGCAAGTGTCACACAAACTGAAATACAACCTGTAAGTGTCATACACACTGAAATACAACCTGTAAGTGCCACACATACTAAACTACAAGCTGTAAGCGCTACACAACCTGCAAGTGCCACACAAGCCGAAATACAACCTGTGAGTGTCATACACACTGAAATACTACCTGTGATTGTCAGACAAATTGAAATACCTACATGGGAGCACAACATTTTCCAACAAATATAGGTTACAAGGCATTGCAAGCAGGGCTAAGTCGGAACAGCCTGTCGCACACCCGTGCTAATGTGTCAGTGTGCTTGCATCTCCCAGGTATTCACTGCCTAAGTAAGTCACAGCCTAGTTTTCCTTCTCTTGTTTTTCTACTTCCTAGACTTGTGTAGTAAGCTGTAAGGGGGGCAGCAGGTGATCAGCATGATTCTGATGGCATTCTAATGGCAGTACTGAGATGTTCATGTGCTCATGTGTGGTTACGCATCTTACAGAGTAAAAGACGTGCTGCAAGATTTTGATGAGTGTGTGCATGTAATTTTGTGAGCACGTGCATGTGCATGAGTACTTGTGCATAGTAACGTGTGCACATAACAGACAATGACCCCTTTCAAGTGCGGTCACACCAAAACCCTGCTTACGATGCAGCGGAAGACGTATGACAGAAACAGCACGGGCCTCTTGTGTATGCTACTTCCGCATGCATGCAGGCCTACACAGCACGGGCCTCTCGTGTTTGCTACTAATGCATGTTATTCCTCTTTATATTCTCCAGGTGGGACGTTGTGTGTCTCTGCTTCCATCGGATGGTGCAGGACACGAATCAACATCCTTTCCTGATCCATGCCGCTAGTGTTCACACTACCTGCGTTCTTTTCATTTCTTTTTTTGCATGCATGCAGGGGGCAAATGACAAATCAACAACCAGGGTTAGATCATGGGTGTGTAGGTGTCAACAGTGAACATCATCGTATGTAGCCTGCATTCGAAGGTACTGACCTCTGAGATCGCCCAAGCAGCAAGCATTGCTATGGCAGCCGGAGAAAATTGGATCTGTGGTGCATGTGCAAGCAAGTGTGTGTGTATGTTTGTTCATTTGTATGTGTGTATGTGTGTGCATGTGTTTGTGCTTGTTTGTGTGTGTATGCATGTGCGTGTTCGTTTGTGTGCGAGTGTGTGCGTGTTTGTGGACGCGTGCGACAAGCCGCAAGAGTGCTGCATCTCTGCTTTCAGCTCTTCACTTTGTAACAAATGCAAAGGCTTAGGAGCAGAAACGGTTCAACGCAACCTGGAGCGTAAGTTGTGAGAACATAACATGGGTTATTGTCGACCGCAGTGTAGCTGCACAGCTGTAGATGTCTCAATATGTCTTCATGAGACCTGTTTGAGCTGGTGATGGAGGATAAGCGCACTATGGTGGTGGACTATGCAGGGAAAAGGGAACACTACTAGGAAGTACCATTGCCTGTTTATACTGTGGGAAGTGCCTGTGGGTCTCCATCAGCTGCTTGAATTGAAAGCAGTACCTCTTTCCTTTCAGCATTAAGGATAAGGTGTGGGTGTGGGTATGGATACGTGTGCGTGTGCGTGTGCAGGTGCGTGTGCAGGTGCGGGTGAGGTTGTGGGTCTGGTGCCGAGTGTGCGGAAAGAGATCTTGTAGAGCTTCGCTTCCATCGGGGCTTAACACAGGGTTTATAATTAAGGATGATGCCCAAACACAAGGGTAAACACACACACACACGCACGCACGTGTGTGTGTGTGTGTGTGTGTGTGCGTGTGCGTTTGGGTGTTGCAAACAGGACGTGTGGAACCAGCTTGCCTGAGGAATCTCTTTGAGAACGAGGAATAAGATGTTGGAGCGGCCTCCCCATTGCAGCAGGGCCATGGCTGGGCTACTCGGAACAAGACCTGCACGCGTGTGCTTATGTGTGTGTGTGTATTTATGTGTGTGTTTGTGTGTGTGTGTGTGTGTGTGTGTGTGTGTGTGAGAGATAGGAAAGAGAGGCGCTAAACTTGTGAGACGAGCAGGCAACGCACTCTCACCGATTGCTGCGTGCACAGTCTCCAAGATGGCAAGCCCTTGGAAGATGCCTGCGTGTGGTGGTGG
>Ga0307963_1001422_pt1:0-7500 | contig 18243 bp, 23 predicted proteins | sample OrgLakmetagen594_FD_201829 | JGI IMG/M metagenome (GOLD analysis project Ga0307963, IMG submission 201829) | Saline water microbial communities from Organic Lake, Antarctica - #594 | ecosystem: Environmental > Aquatic > Non-marine Saline and Alkaline > Saline | place: Antarctica: Organic... | reverse complement strand
CAACGGCCTATGTTGGTGGAAAGGGTGTCTTGCCCTTGTGGGATAGTGGAATAGTGGATAGTGGATGGTGGAATAGTGGATAGTGGAATAGTGGATGGTGGATGGTGGAATAGTGGATGGTGGAAAGTGGATTGTGGTATAGTGGAAATGGTGTCCTGCCCATGTGGGATAGTGGCAACACTGCAACAGTGGTACGGTTGCAGCCCCCCTCGTTTATCAGAGCTTGGAGATATCCTGGAGATATAGCTGATGTGCTGAACCCTCCCCTCTCTCTCTCCCTCTCTCGCTCTCTCTCTCTCTCTCTCTCTCTCTCTCTCTCTCTCCCTCTCTCTCCCCCTCTCTCTCTCTCTCTCTCTCTCTCTCTCTCTCTCTCTCTCTCTCTCTCTCTCTCTCTCTCTCTCTATCTCTCTCTCTCTCTCTCTCTCTCTCTTTCTCTTTCTCTTTCTCTCTCCATGTCTCTCTATATGCAAATACATACATGATATGCTCTGTTGTGTGGTTTGATCTGACAGCGCGGTGTCAAAATTCATTGCTCAGGTATGAGAACTTGGTACAGATCCGGTGCCTGCTGGAGGGCATGCCCCCTGAGGAGATGTTGAGCAACTGGGGCCAGATCCTGCCCAAGTACATGGAGCAGTGGGGCCTGGAAAGGGGCAAGGTGGGTGGAGAACTGTTTTGAAGAGCGCACGTTTTTGCAATATGCGTGTCCATCTGAGGAGATGTAGAGTGATAGGGGTCAGGACCTGCCCAAGTACGTGGAGCAGTGGGGCCTGGAATGGGGCAAGGTGGGTGGAAAACTGTTTTGAGGAGTGCACATTTTTGTGTATTGTGCGTGTCCATCTGAGGAGATATTAAATGATAGGAGTCAGTTCCTGCCCAAGTACGTGGAGCAGTGGGGCCTGGAAATGGGCAAGGTGGGTGGAGCACTGTTTCGAAGCGTGCACATTTTTGTGTATTGTGCATGTCCATCTGAGGAGATATCTCTAATGAAGGTGTCCTGAGCCAAGTTCCCAATGTGTGCGGCGCCCCAGCAACATAAATGTCAGCAACTTTATTTATGAAGAGTACCAGTGCATGCTCCAGTGCATGTTCTGGTGCATGGGCAAAGGATACTGCTTTTGGGAGTCGGTACCATTTCATGTTCGATTCGAGCGGCGGCTTGCAGCCTGCGTCATGTCTCTGTAGGATTGGCTGAAACTGCATCTGTATCATTATGTAACGAGCATGTTGTCTCCGTTTTCCATTCGTTGAAACAGTGGTTTTTTGTTCCGTCCATTTATATGTATTTATTTGACTGACATGAAGGGTTGGCCAGAACCATATATGTTATATAAATCCGGTATATATACATGGTAATTCTGGCAGGGAAATTACAAAACATACGTAGGGTTGGCCAGAACTGTATATATACACCGTACATGACCGTATATATGGTGATTTCCCTGCCAAAAATACCGTATATACACCGTATATATATGGTTCTGGCCAACCCTAAACATACGGTCATATACGGTGTATTTATACGGTTCTGGCCAACCCTTCAGGTACGTGATGCATCAAGGAGCAAGTACTGCAAGCAAGGGGCTACACGTTACATGCAAATGCAGCCCTGCATGTAATTGTGCCGCGCATGAGTGATTAGACAAGTTTCATTTGATCGCAAGCTTGAATGCCAAATTTGTGGATTAACTTGTCGACAGCGCAAGATGTTCATGGGTGCTCAATGAAAATGGAAATTTCATCGTTGCTGTGTTCACAGATGACATCTTGCTGGCGTCACAACATGCGGTATGCCTCACATTTGCCTAAACTTCTCACTTTTTGACTGCATTTTATATGTGCGTGTGACTGTATATATGTGTGTGTGTGTTACTGTATGATGTTTGTGTGTGTATTACAATATACAAGCAAATGGGATTTAATTTATTTCAACCCTGTGTTTCAAAATACAGTTGGTTGACCTCTTTGGTGGCGTGCGCGATGAGTGGATCGCTTCGGATCTGTCTAGCTGGCTGGCTGCCAACCGCATTTATAAAGGCGTTGCCGATCCTGTGAGGGAAGCCTTGGGACGTGATGAGGTGTACATCGTGACCACAAAGCAGGTGAGATGTGCTGCCTTTGACGCTACACGTGACGCTACACGTGATCATCTGTGTTGAAAAAGGCTTTGGGACGTGATGAGGTGTACATCGTGACCACAAAGCAGGTGAGAGGTGCTGCCTTTGACGCTGCACGTGACACCACTCGTGAACATCTGTGTTGAAAAAGGCTTTGGGACGTGATGAGGTGTTCATCGTGACCACAAAGCAGGTGAGATGTGCTGCCTTTGACGCTACACGTGACACCACACGTGAACATCTGTGTTGAAAAAGACTTTGCGACGTGATGAGGTGTTCATCGTGACCACAAAGCAGGTGAGATGTGCTGCCTTTGACGCTACACGTGGCACCACACGTGAACATCTGTGTTGGAAAAGACTTTGGGACGTGATGAGGTGTTCATCGTGACCACAAAGCAGGTGAGATGTGCTGCCTTTGACGCTACACGTGACACCACACGTGAACATCTGTGTTGACAAAGACTTTGCGACGTGATGAGGTGTTCATCGTGACCACAAAGCAGGTGAGATGTGCTGCCTTTGACGCTACACGTGACACCACACGTGAACATCTGTGTTGAGAAAGACTTTGGGACGTGATGAGGTGTACATCGTGACCACAAAGCAGGTGAGATGTGCTGCCTTTGACGCTACACGTGGCACCACACGTGAACATCTGTGTTGACAAAGACTTTGGGACGTGATGAGGTGTTCATCGTGACCACAAAGCAGGTGAGATGCGCTGCCTTTGATGCTACATGTGATGCTACACATGAACATCTGTGTTGAAAAAGACTTTGCGACGTGATGAGGTGTTCATCGTGACCACAAAGCAGGTGAGATGTGCTGCCTTTGATGCTACATGTGATGCTACACATGAACATCTGAGTTGAGAAAGGCTTTGGGACGTGATGAGATGGGCACCGTGACAATAAAGCAGGTGAGATGTGCTGCATTTGACGCTACACGTGAACATCTGTGGTGAAGAAGGCTTTGAAACGTGATGAAGTGGGCACCGTGACCCCAAAACAAATGAGACAAGCTGGGCTCTAGATTTTTGTTGCATATGAGGTATGCTCTGAGGAGTGCCTTGTGATGTGATGGGGGGTGGGCATTGTGGATACAAAGCTGATGATATGTGCTGCGACCACTCACGGTTAGCTTTTGATTTATAAGGACTGTGGCCTCATAGCTTTATCAATACATGCTGCGGTGCTGCAATTGTGCATGGCACCAGGGGGGAGAAGGTCCCTGTCGACTACCATCGTGCAGGCTCATTTGATTGAATGAATGCGACGTAAGGATGCCAGAGACGTGAGGTGACCTACCATCATGCTGGCTTATTAAATTTGGATGAGTGTGTAGTAAAAATGTCTGAGACGTGAGATGAGCTACCATCGTGTGGGCCCTTCAGCTTAAATGAGTGTGACGTAGGGGTTCCCGGGACGTACAATATGCCTGTGCTGTCATCCTGCAGGCTCACTTCAAGACGCGTGAATCGTGAGATGCGCCTGTGATTTCGTTGTGCAGGCTCACTTTACGGAGATCTTGATGCGGGACATGGCAAAAGTGGATTTTCCTGCAGACCGCATATTCTCGCAAACGGTGCGTCTACCGCTGTCAATCCATTTAGTGCTCAGGGTGAAACCTATTAACTGCTGGAATGTCATTAGTTGATGTGCTGAGTCTTGTACTTTGCTGTGACAGGGATTTGCTATGACAGGGATTTTCTATTTCTTTATTTCTAAATCCTCCCTCTCCCTCCCTGACATCTGTTAAAAAGGATCACCACTCCTCTGTTGAGTTTTAGGCAGCTAGCAGTTTAGTTAGTTTAGTGTCCTTTGGTTTTCCGTTTAACACGACATCCTCGTCATCATATCTTAAACATGCCTCCTGATCTTATTAATGTGGGGATGGTGTTCACTGCCTGCGTATCTTTTTTATTTTCCGTTTATCTGCCCTGCTACCTGGATGTGCTTGCATGGCGGGGGTTGATGAACGTCCATCTCACATGACAGGCATTAATGTCCAGTTTGCTTGATAGACATCACCCTCTTTGTTGCCAAGGCCTTCGCTCGCTAAAGCCTGTGTGTCTTGAATGAGGTTCTAAGGATCGCCTTTATGTAGGGCTGGCCAGATCTACATTAAGATAATTGCACGGTTCCACACCGAAGGTGTGCAAGTAAATACATTTTTGGCCATCCCTACCTATTTTTGTTTTCAAGACCAACACAGAAGTGTGAGTTAGACTGCCATGGCACCGGGAGGCTTGTGGTTTTTGGCATCTGTAAATTGTAAACAATGCTTGCATGTTTTCAGGTCAGCGGACGGCCAAAGGGTGAAGTGCTGCAACTGTTGGCACAGAAGCATGCAGGCGCAGAAAAGCTGGTGTTTGTGGAGGATAAATTGAGCACGTTGGAAAAGGTGCGTGGTACTTGCCCCGCGCAATCTTCCGGCTCCTTGGCCTTTATAACAAATGTCGTGCACTGGACCACTGCAAGTTGCCGAGCATGCCGATCTTTTAAGCGCCTGCGACTATTGCTTTCTAGATCTCACCATGGAGTTTGGCAGATCTACCACAATATATTGGCACTAAACAGGGCAAGCATCGAAATTGCACGAGACTGCCTAATATCATTCCTTTCCCTTGCAGGTCGCGAAAGACTCGAAGCTGGAGAGCTGGGAGCTGTTCCTGGTGGATTGGGGGTACAACACCGTGGAGGAGCGGAAACGTGCTTCGGGAAACCCTAGAATAAAAGTCATAGACGCAAAAGGATTCTCTGAATTGCTCGGCAAATGATTTCCGCCTTTAACTATAACAGGCATGTCGGTGTTATATATATTTTTATATTAAATGACAATGGAAGGTCGGAATGCAATTCAATCTGATATAGACAGCCTGCCAGATGAGAGTAAGGTGGGACAAGGAGGCTGCTCGCACATACGTGCATACAACGCACATGCGTGCAGTACAACGCATACACGCACACACACACACACACTCACACACACACACACGCACACGCATACACGCACACACACACACACTTTCCCTCACACACACACACACACGCACACACAAACACACAAAACACACACACACTCTCTCTCTCACACTCACACACACACACACACACACACACACACACACACACACACACACACACACACACACACACACACACACAAAACACACACACACACACACACACACACATGCTATGCGCTTAAAAACTTGCAGCATCTTCATGAGACTTGATTTTTCCTGTACATACATGCACACAAGGGACACAGCTAAAACATGTGCATTCAGTCTCGCTAGGTTTATGCTGTACACTAAAAAATGCCTTGTCCCGTAAAACGCCAGCATGCATTCGGACACGTGAGTGTTAAAGCCCCTCGGGCATCCTGCCCACATGTGTGTCCTCATCCCCACGCACCCACAGCAACGGCGCCCTCCCTTCTCCATTTATGACGTGTTTTTCTGGCGAGATGCACCGGACTGGTACACAAAGACCTGCCTGACTGCTGGCTTTGGGATGTGTCTCAGCACCATGCGCCTTGTGCTAAATAGGTGGGGCTTTTGTGTGGGTGTGGGTAAATGTGGGTGTGTTGGGAGGGGGGAGCACATGCAAGCACACGCAAGGAATATGTGAATCATGTAGGTGTCGCAAAGGTATCCGAGTTGGCCACACCTTCTGGCCACTCCACTACAGTATGGGCCTGACTTCCCCGCCTCTGCCAACTTGATGAGCTGTGAGCAGGATCAACCAAAAACACGAGCTGTCATCTTGAACCGTGTAGGGTTGTGTAGCCAAAGCCACAGTGTGCATACACAAAAGGGGATGATACACACACTGAAGAGGATTGTGTAGTGTAATAACACATGAGCAATCGAGTATGTGCACCGTATACAGGTTAGCGGCATCATGTAGGTGTGTTGTATATAAGGTGTATAATTACAGTAGTTTTCGCAGGAGATTTTCCAGAAATGAACGAGCAATGCGGTGTATACATACGTTTCTGGCCAACTTCACTGTGTATGTTTTCATATATTGTAAGAGTTCCAAATTGCCTCACCTGCACATGCCTTATGAATATAATCCTGGCCAAACACTCCCCTCCCTCTCTCACACACACACAGACACACACACGCACACACACACAAGCACGCACACACATACACACACACACTCATGAGCCAAATACAGGCAAGATATAGAGGTGTTCATGCCCCCAAGATCAAAGATTCTGCCCCTAGAAATGCGGGACGGCTACGCTCAGACGCAGCGCTTCAAGTACGGCCTTTTCAAAGTGGGGAAAGAGACGACTACGTTTGCTGGTGTTGCAGGTGTGTAATGAGTGATGAGAGTGTAGCAGGTGTGTGATGAGAGTGTAGCAGGTGTGTGATGAGAGTGTGGCAGGTGTGTGATGAGAGTGAAGCAGGTGTGTGATGAGTGATGAGTGTGTGTGATGTAGCAGGTGTGTGATGAGAGTGGTGTGTGCAACGTTTGTGTGACGTGCTTGCATGTGTTTTGGTGTTCGTGCATTGATAAGCATCAGTGCAGTTTGCGTTGCAAATGCATTGGACGCTGTGTGGAAGTACGGACGGATGCAGCTGTTTTTTTCCAGGTGTGGGTGTGATGTGTGTGAGCAATCGACATGCAAGATCAGCATTCTTCATTGATCAAGAAAGCTTTTTATCGATTTTTAAAGGGTTGCCTATGTTTGCAATGCGGGTGTTAGGTGTGGACACGGTGAGCGTGAGTGCGCAAGCGGCCATGTGTGTACACGTGTGTGTATGTGTGTTGGGGCTCCTTGCTGGTAAGGAATGATGATACAAAAAAGCAGGGATGGGTCATACGGACTTTTGAGACGTCCCATACGGTATAATACGCTATTAATACGCAATACGCGTATAATACGAAAACGTATTTATGCTATTTTGGGGGGTACCCTGGGCTTGCACCAACCACCCTCCAACCACCACAAATTGTCCCCCCAGCCTCCAGGACATTATAATGCCTCAGGGTAAAGACCCTGAGTGGCATCGAGTTGTTGTAATGGGACAGAAGGGGCAGATTTACGAGATGCCAGATGCCAGATGCCAGAATTCCGAGATTTCAGCAGCGGTGCCCCCCGCATCCGCGAGCACTTTATGAGGCAGAATCCCAGCGTAGGTGTAGCAGCATGCAAAGCTGACCCGGCAGGAATCCTTAGAGCGTAGTCACAGCGCTCGCTAGCAATGGGAGAAATTGCCGACGCTAGCGCTCAGAGGGAGGAGCATGCAGGAAAAGAGAGGCACCTGCACAGGACTTCAGCAAGCACATCAGCAGCAGCATCTACACAGTCATTGGACACCTGCAGCAAGAGGGCAGTGACTAAGGCTTGTGTGGATGCAG
>Ga0307963_1001421_pt1 | contig 18249 bp, 17 predicted proteins | sample OrgLakmetagen594_FD_201829 | JGI IMG/M metagenome (GOLD analysis project Ga0307963, IMG submission 201829) | Saline water microbial communities from Organic Lake, Antarctica - #594 | ecosystem: Environmental > Aquatic > Non-marine Saline and Alkaline > Saline | place: Antarctica: Organic Lake... | reverse complement strand
GCCCCCCCCGCCCCCCCCCCCCCCCCCCCCCCCCCCCCCCCCCCCCCCCCCCCCCGCGTTTTTGGGGTGGGGTCTCCAAAAATTTCCTGGGACACTCCTACGAAATTTTTAAATATATTAGCGGAATCCTGAGCTCAAGACCAGTCGATTGGCACCCTTTTTGAGCAAATTGGGTTAAGGGGGGGGTCTGTGGACCAGTCCAAAAATCAGAGGCACACGCGCTCGGGTGCAGGCCGCGGGGTGAGTCAAGCCAATGAAGCAGCGATTAACCCCAAACAGGATTGTGCCAGCATGAGATAGTCAGTGGAATTTTGAAGAGATGGAAGCAATGTGGGACTGTGCAAGCCAGTTATGGGTGCCTGGTAGGTCACGTGTGCATGGGCGTCCGTATCTCCGTGTTTGTCCCATAACTCTGCAACACTTCAGTTTCAGGTCTTGATGAGTATGTAGATGATTGCCTATTCGAAAAAGGAGCAGATTGGTACCATTTTTGTCTGGGTGGGGGCACCGGAAGGGGGGGTTAGGGGGTGGGGGGTTAGTCAGGGGGGTCCAGCCCAAAAATTGAGCATGCCTGTCCAAATTTTTTTTCGGACGCCTCCTGAGGCTGCAGTCACAAATTACGAATGATCTTACACAAGTTAAGCCTAGGAGGGGGGAGCCCCAACATTTTTACCAAGAACTACCGTAAGATTTATGAGCTCAAGCCCAGCGGTTGGAACTCTCATCAAGGGGATACCTTACAGGGGAAGGATGGCTGTGCGTCTACCACAGATTATGCGCTAAGTTTGGCCGCAACTTGGAACGAAGGTTGCGGCTGGTTTTTACTCATGTTTGGCGCTTGTGGGACCAAATTGGTGTTCAGGAAAGTACATATAGTAACTTAGTAAACCACTGAGATTGCTTTCAATTTCTACAGGCCGATAAAGCAAATGCTTAAGAGCTGGCCATCAGGAAGCAAGTCTTGAAATCGTACCATGCCTATTAGGCAACTGCAAATGTAATGAACTCAACACATACCTGCCAGTACTTAGCACAGCATCGATCTACACAGCTATTTTCGCCCACGCTCAATGATCCCTCTTTAAATCTGCATGGATTTCCATGTGGTAACAAGCAAGTCCATGTGTCTAGCTGCCTTTCTTTGAAAGCGTTATGCGGTTATGCGTACATGTGCAAGCGTTTGGTAGGCAGGGAGTGTGGAGTCCCTCTTTCATGTGAGTGGACAGAAATCAAGAAATGCAGCATCTTTTCTTTCAGAATTGGCAAGTATGTTCTCTCTGGCATGCAGGAAGCCTTCATCACTGGCCGCTTCTTAACCGTAGACACAAGGCTGTAGGAATGAGCACGTAAACGCAGGCGTCAGCGAACAAGCGAACATACTCACGGTCGCGCAGCGCACTTATCGTAGCAGGATCCCACCATCCTGCACACAGGCATGAATGTACAGCATGCGCACGTGTCATTGCGTATGGTGGCAGGCATGCAAGCGTGCTGGTGGGTGAAGGCATGCTTCGCACACGATGAAAACAAGAAGCGCTCACTTGTTCAGTAACTCAACCCGGTACTCTAGCTCAGTTGTAGCCAAAGCCAGGGCAGCTCCAGCAGCAGCTTGGTTTTGAGGGTCACTAATGTCGTTGGATCCGGGTGGGGACGCCATTTTGGCTTCAGTTCAGGAAATAATAAATATATTTTATATTTGAATTAAGCAAGCACCTAGGTCTCAGTTTTTTGTCAGCTTCTGGCAGCCCTGAGGGCTATACTACATGTGTGATGATGCTGGAGGTGGTTCCGGGAGGGGGAGGGGAAGGGGAGATCCCAAGCTCGTAAAGGTGAGGGAGTTTCTCCCTGCGAGGGCTGCTATACACACTGGTTTCCGTTAACCACCCCAGCTGCTGCAGACTTCTACAAAAGCAGAAGTAAGCCTTGTACTGTGCCATGAGAAAGGTCCACGCACGCAGACTAAGGAGAATTCAGAGGTCTCCACTGTGCATGCACGCTTTTAGGCACACCTAGGGATCGTATCATCACGCTTACCTCCTTCAATCTTTGTATAAAAGGGCAAGTTCATGCCCACTGTTAATGAGCGGCGCAAGAAAGAAAGGGGAGCCGGGGCTGGGAGCTCAGCAGCTGACGAGGCTAAGCGTAACGATGACTTCAGGGATCTGATCATGGCAGCAGACTCTGAAGCTAAGTGGCAAGGGGGCAGGGGGAGGGGGAGACGGAGCTTCCAGCAGCATGAGCAACGCAACTTGGTGGCGTTTGGGGGCGGCGTAGAGCAGCGTGAGTGTTGTAGACACGTTGCCTGCCTAAGTTCGTCTACGTAATTTTGCCTGTTCTGCAGTTGCTGTTGCACACACAGGGACCCTGGTTCCTTGCCACGATGTCTGGGCTGGTTTTCATCGTGTGCAGGAGCTGGCCTGGCACCTGCAAAAGACAGGTCGGGCGGGGGCAAGGGGGGAGGAGGGGGAGGCGGAGGAGCTGGTGGAGGGGGAAAGACAGGAGGGAGCAAAGGAGGCGGAGGTGATGGAGGGGTCAAGGGGTCGAAACCGGACCCAACAGACATGGATAGAGTTGCTATAGAGCAAGGGGATGGGGCAGCAACTGGGGGTGAGGACGTAAAAGAGAGCAAACGCATCGCCAAGCCGGCTGTGCAGCATGACTATACACAGTACTACCCCACCAATCTTCCCTTCTGCCCACCCCCCTTCTTGCGGGAGCTGTATCCTCCAGAGGATGAGGAGGAAGACGAGGGAGGGGCGGTGGGACCAGGAGATCGAGGCTCAGGAACAGTGTCCTTGCAGGCTGGCTCAATCGGCACCACAGACCTTGCCATGACCAAGGTGCATTCATGTTCACTCCTTAAGCCTTAAGCCTTGTAGTGATGAACTGTGTTATATTGCGAGGTATTTAGCGTACACATCCGTGCATACTGACTGCATTGCAGTGCCATCAGATAAATAGCAGAGTTGACAAATTGAAAGGCACGGGCAAACGATAAGCTATAGTTTGTTTGCTTGCATGTTCCATGGACTTACCAAAACTGCGATTTTGTAAGATGTTGTTGCAGCAGATTATGCTGCAGATAAAATAAACTGCCATGCTTCCATCTTGATGCCAAAGCATCAGTAGCCTTGCCCATACGCAGGATCGTGCCGGCAATGCAGCCAAGCAGCTGCACCTTTTAGATGCTGAGGACCCTGAATCCTTGTTTCTGGTTCAGCTGCCCTCCATCCTGCCTATCTACAACCAACATCCAAGTGGAAAGGGGGGCAAGGCAGGGAGGGGAACGGGCAGCAGCAGCAGGCCGCAAGACGCACATGCGAGCAGCATGCAGCCAAACGAGGCTGCAAGCAGTAGTGCGGCAGGTGTTCAGGGCAATGGGGTGCTGCCGGGTGGGGGGGGGCAGCAAGGCCAGGACCAGCTCCATGCAGGGGCAGGTGAGGTGAAAGGGGGCATATTGGTTGCATATGAGGTTGGTTGGCTTGGGAAGCAGATCGCAAGTTTATGCTCATGTGCTTGACCTGTCCGTGCATGCTCTAAGTGTGTGCTCATGCGTGTGTTTGTGCCTACTCAAAATACCTGTGCTCATTCTTGTGTTCATGCATACTCAAAGCGCAAATGCTCATGGTTATGCGCTCAGGCCGGCAACAACGAGCGGTGGGCGCACCCCCTCCTGAGGGCAGCAGCGCGTGCAACCTGCCGTCAGGAAAGATAGGGAAGCTGCTGGTGTTTAAGAGTGGGCGTGTGAAGCTGCAGATGGGGGATGTGCTCATGGATGTGTCTGCAGGCATGCCTATTGCGCACCGCCAAGACGTGAGTAATGCAAGTGATGTTGAGAGTGGGAAGAATAGAGGGACAACAGGGAGGGTAGGAAGATGATGGGCAACATTTGAGTTGGCTGCGGCTGAAGGTAGGCAGGAAGGACAAGTAGCCGAAAGTAGTTGTGGCTAAGGATAGCACAATAAGCAGGTACGTGCAAGTTGTGGCTTAGGGTAGAGGGAGACTCCTTTTTCGTCATAGTATCTTTAAAACATGGTTAGACGATAAAACAATGCGTAACAAAAATAAAGATCTAATGTCTCCTACCACATTTAGACGGAGAATTTACTATTGGAATAAAAAAAAGTATTAAGAGCAGTCAAACGGGAGTGCACCGTGGCAAAGGAAGGGAAGGAAAAGCAGCCTTGCGTGGGTTGTGGCTGAGGTTGGGAGGGCGGTTTTGCGAACTTGTAAAGCAGTGCTTGGTGTGACTTTTTACAGCAGGGAGGGTGTGATCTTTCATTTCCCGACTCTATTCCTTCTCCCTTCCCTCTTGCTTCTTAGTAGTACTGGATCGTCCATTAAATTAGATGCCTACAGTTCGTTGTGATGTAAACTTGATACAAACAAAAGAATGAGAGGCTAGCTTAGGCCTGCTGTGAATCCACCTCTATATCTTGGGAACATGAAAAGTTGTCAAGTTCATCGCATGGTGCTTACATTGATAAATTTGGTGCATAGTGTTTACCTAAACAATTGCTCAAACACCCCCTGGCCCAAACACACCCTCCAACACACTAAACTGTAACTTTCTGTACTGGTAGCTGGCTGTGATCCTATTGTGTATGTAATAAAACCTATTTTGCAGGCTGCAGCCATTAACTGCCACACCGGGCATTGTGTTTTTATGGGGGGCGTTACGCAACGCATGGTCATCTCTCCAGACATATACCAGGTAAAGTCGTGCATCAAGCTGGCGATATTGGCAGAGGGGGTTATCTGTTATCTGAGGCCCAAAATGGGTGTGTTTTTTGCATGCTCCTGGGGTGCGGGTCCCGTAAATGGCACCGTTCAAACTCAGTTCCGAGCCTTACAGGGTGTCATGTACGGACCCGTGCCTAATCAGCCGCGGCGTGTACCCCACTTTTTGAGCAGCCATATGCTGTACTGACCAGCCAGCGCACCAAACTGAGTGATATTTTGTGTTTTGAAATCCGAATAATAAATAAAAAACAAATAAAATAAAAATTATTGCCAGAACAATGGAGCAAAAACATCAAGTGGTTGGCGAGATGTGCAATTTTATGCGTGATTCCCCAGTTAAAGCACCTATCTGGGGTACAGTCACACAACTTGTGCAATTAGTCCTGTCATTTCTTACGCAGGGCGACTTAAATAGATATGAGCACATGCTCTGGTAGCTTATAAAGTCAGCATCAATGTGAAGCTAGATTGGGTCCAATTTGATGAGTTGATGTGTGAGGAGTTGCCCCTTTAATGCAGAAATGAGCATGTTTAGACTTTTGCTCAGATAGCCCCCTCTGCGATATTGGCATACATTCTATTTTGGTCGAATTAGTTTTTGCAATGGGCTTTAACGCTATTAATGAGTTTATAACTATACCAAGAGAGCCAGAAGTACTTAACTTCACCTGAGATTGTGAACTGTCCTTCATCCTTTCAGTACATGTGGAATTTGTCACTGGTTGGCTTAGCAGTGCAGGTGCTATGCTGCTTCCTTACATTTGCTGGTTAAGAAGGGTAAGCATTGAATGCAATCAATTACATCAGTTACGCCTGCTTAGAAAATGATTAATTTGTTCTGCTGCCATCAATTTTTCTTGTCCTGTGTGCTCACCACAAAACGCTGCCATTAAGGCCCAGCCCTTAGCATTTTTTCCACAAAAACGTACAGCAAGCTTGCTTTCCTGCATCAAACTCTTAAGCCACACCCTTTTCCTGCCCCTGCAGCTCATGGATGACTCCCCCGTGCCAAACTACAAGCAAGAAGAGTGGGCTCCAAGGCAGCAGCAATTAAGGGAAGCAGCCGCACTGGCTCAAGCAGAAAGTGAAAAGGTAGGTAGGTAGCGTGCGCAAAGCCCTGCGCCTGCTTTTTGTGTTCGCGTACCTGAACACAAGGCGATATGCCTCCATTCATTGTTAATTGGTGTGATTTACATGGCTTGTCAGCAATCAGTGCAAGCCTTACCTGCAAGATCAGTATATCAGTATTATTTCATCGCACGTTGCACATGCTCAAGGTTTATATTGCCGCTTGTTAACCCCTTCCCTTCAAGGTCAGTTTGTGCGTATTGCGTGCCATGGGGCTTTTCGGTTGTCAGTGCGTCAAGCCTTACTCCGCAAATCGGTATTTTATCCATTGCACGTTGCAACTGTATTAGGCTTCTGCTGCTTACTGTCTGCTACAAAGCAAGGTGGGCACATTACCGGTACCACTTTCTTCCTTACCGTAGGGACATGTACTCATTCCGCACCCCTCAATAAAAGAGTTATTTTTACCCTGTCCGCACCAATCCGCACCCCTCTCAATATATAATTTAGTGCTTGCCGCACCAATCCGCAGGGGCAAAATGCCCTCAGAACCGCACCAAGGGACTCAGAGGTGCATTCCATAACACATTAACATAGTTTTTGTCCAAGTGCACTGAGAAACATCAAACTGAGTCTGGTTCTGCTGAACTGGCTGAACTCTGTCATCCATTGTACATTGTACATCAACTGGCACTGGTTTTGTCTTCTAATCTTTCTTAACTCAGATATCATCACCATCATCTTCCCCATCCCTCTCCTCATTGCCCCCCTCTTCACTGCCCCCCTCCTCACTCCCCTCTGCGTCACTCCCCTCCTCCTCACTCCCCTCCTCGCTGTCCTCACTGCTGCTGCCCTCACTGCTGCTGTCCTTGCGCTGCCTTTTCAATGTCTTTTTCTTTTTTGGGCATGCTGCTGCTGCTGCTGCTGCTGCTGCTGTCTGGGATCGTCAAAACTCAAAAGTTATTAATAAATTCAATCCGCACCAATCCGCACCCCCTCAACTATTTATATATTTCAGGGGGTGTGAGCTCGCCGCCACCCCCAAAAACAATATTTTTGCGGCGTGATATATTGTTCGTACGGTACTTCCAATTTGCAAGGTGGGGAAGGCAACATGCTGTGCACTGTACCGGTCTTGTACCATCCATGTGCTCACGCTTTCCCTTTGTTTGTTGCTTATGTGCAGGTGGCACTAGCTAGGGATCGGCTGAAACAAGAGGGAACAGACAAGGCTGGGGAGTTGGGCGTAAAAAAGGAAGAGGACAGCACCGGAGTAGTAGGCAAGTTTGGATGTGCACTGGCCTTGCTGTTGAGTTGTGCACTCATAATTTGTATTCATAGAACGTTCAATACCGTGGCTTGCTTACACTCGTAGGATTGCGAATAGGTTGAATGTGCTTAAAATATCTTGTAAATGTGCTTTTCGTAGCACCTTCCTCGCTGTGTCAAGCCGCACCAAAATTGTGCACTATGTATTACCTGCCTGCTCATCACATGTCCTCCATGCTTTTCTGGGTTGCAGGAACGGCAGCAGTTAGTGGAGAATTAGCAAGCACGTCAGGAAACCAACACCCTGCTGCAGCCCTCAACGGGTCTTCCAAAGAGGGGAAGTCACAGGGGCAAAAGCCGCTCAGCCGTTTGCAGAGAGCAGGTGTTGAATCGCCTCCAGAGAGAGTGGCAGAGGCAAAGGAAACCCAGCGAGAAGACCTCGCAGCAAGGGTGCACTTCAAAAAGACGGATGAGCAAGTGCAAGCCATGGACAAGGTTGGGGGGGGGGGGTCAGAGGGAGAGGAGGGGGAAGAAGTTGAAGACGAGCTGGTGGCGGGAGTTGGTCAGCAAGGAGGAGGAGACTCGGACGATGAACTCATGGACTATGATTGAATCTTGGTTGATTGAAGTAAATAGGACATGGCAACCATCTTACAGGCTAATATAATGGAGACATGCAAACGTACGATCTTGAGAAAAAAGAAAATATACTAGAACAAGACAAGGGAGGGAGCGTCGCTAGCGATGCTGACAAATTAGCGAAGCCCATCATGCGCGCAATGTGTGCGTGCAAATGCATGAGTGCGTACGTACGTGCACGTGTATGTGTGTGTGTGTGTGCTCGCGCACGTGTGTGCACGTGTGCGTGCTCGCCTGTGTGTGCCTTGCTGTCCCACAGATGCTGCAGTGGTGTGCATGACGCTGTGCTGGAGCAGCTTTTGCTGAAGCAGGCGTAAGGATGTGCTGCTGCTGCTGTTCCCTGCCTATTGAGAGGGCAGGAGCAAGCATGGTGCCCGGGCTGGCCACGATGCCTGAACTCTGCTTCAACACACAGTGCGCAGCAAGCACCTGCACCGTGCACTCGATGCCTTGCGAGCAGTCATGGTCAACCGCGAACTTTGCTATTCAAATACAACCAATGGCTCCTGACACAGCATCTGCAGCCACGTAAGTGTGCCTATGGACACTGCACCATCAGAAACTCGTCCGGGGGCCTGGCTGAGGAATCCTGGGCAGCTTCCTAGAGCTTGTTCCAAACATAAAAGTTTGCCCCAAAACTTCACACACAGCACCCCAGGGTCCCAGAATTAATCTGGTGCGGTACAAGTTTTTTTTGTTAGGAGTTTATGTCGAGTCTCAGCCCAAGAGGTGGCCTGGGTAAGGTTAAGGTTACATCACTATATATGCCTCGAAGGGCATCTCAGCGGAAGCTTGGAAAAAGCCTGCAACCTAACCTATGTAAACAAAGGGGAGGCGACTAAGATAAGAAAGAGAAAGAGATGGAAAAAGGTCTAGGCTGGAGAAGAAAAGGAGAGTGGCCTGGGTAAGCCTGGGGAGGCCTGTGAGAAGTGTGGTGGGAAGGAGTCAACGCTAGGGGCTCACGCAAAAGAATTTGCAACAAGGCTATGAAACCAAGAGCCATCAACTGATCAACATCACCTGATCAAAATCAAGTACTGTACGGACAATTATCCTACCCAACAAGGCCAGCAGAAGGCCCAAGAACAACATAAAGGTAAGGTAAGGTTACATCACTATATATGCCTCAAAGGGCATCTCAGCGGAAGTTTGGCAAAAGTCTGAAACCGTGAAACACCACACCTGGCTAAACAAAAAAATTAGCTAGAGGAAACATGAAACAGATGTAGAAAAGAAGGTGTATAGAGAAAGAGAACGTTTGTTTTGAAGAAGCGCGAAAAAGAGAAGGCATCAAGATTGCGAGGATTAGCTTTTCATATGTCTCAAGACGTGTAAGAAGCCTCAGTCCGGAAGCAGGAAACCAGAGGCTGAGAGAGCCTCACAAAACCAGGAGTGCCAAGAGAACAAGTGCAGTGGAGCAGAAGAGAGAACAAAGGACACATGCAGCCCCCAAAAACAGCGCCTCTCTCTCCTCTCTAGCTGCCCACCCCACCAGCTCACCCAGCTATAGCAGACCAGTCAGATGCTTTCCTCCACAACCCCTAATTGAAACCGTGAGCCAGGGCATGCCTCCTGGCCGCGAAGGGAGCCGGTGCCTAACTCGCCAGGAGCAGATCGCAAGCTACAGCCCTTTGTGACTGCTGCCACGGCTACCATGTTGAGGGCTGCCGTGTTGCTCCGCCGTATGAGTCTTAGCCGCTCCCGAGTATTTCCGGGCGTGTGCGCGGAGGCACAAGCCAAAAACACCGGAAGAACAACATGAGCTATGCCTCGCTTACTAGGGCACCCTAAAATCCTTCACACCACTCTACCAGGAGCGATAGGCACCATTTACAGCAGCCACACAAGGCACTACACCCGCTCCACAGCCTCGGAGTTACTGGTCTACATGCCACAGCACTCATGAGGAAATTAGCTTGCATGCCATCATATCCGCAACAAAAATCATTCAAACCAGATGCGACGCTAAACATAACCCTCAAACAATTCTGAGCAACACTCCTGTTGGTGTGCAGGTCTTTGGGACCACCAACCACCTGATCACCACTGAAAGCCATTCGTCTCTTATTCTCCAGGTGGGATGTTGTGGCTCTGCATCTGTTGGGCAGTGTAGGATGTAAAATAAAGCATGCCGAATGCTTCCTGATAGTGTTGATAAAAGAAAAAAAGAAAAAACCAAGCAGGCAGTGAAAGCCACTCCCCACATTAAATTTAGGAAAAGGATGGAGCCACTTTGGTACCGAGTACCGTAAAACTCCTCCACCGCGAAAAGGAACGGAAAAATCAATGGGGATCAAGAGGGTTGCAGGCTTGGCCTGAAACCGGCTCCTGATAAGGGTTGATAACAGTACTGGAAAGGCACGTCTGGTATGGATCCATGGTCCGGACAAGTTTAGCAGCAAAGCTCACAGAGTGCACATAGCATGGAGCTTGGAGCTTGGAGAGGGATTGGACGTCAATTCGTCTCAGTAACCATGCAACCCTCTCAGTAATATTACTGCACCAGCTGTTACGTATACTGCACGAAACACCGGTCCTTGATTGCGATTGCTAGCTCCCTAAAGTATCATATTTTATGCTTGATTGCATAATAGGAATATATTCTAGTATGCTAGTAATGCCGGCAGCTTTAACTGACAGCAGAAATATCGAGGTGGGACATCAATGAAGCAGTGCGAGACAAAATTAAGGTCAAGGGCTGACGAATCGGGTCAGCAGTGCCCAGCAGAAACCTCCTTGGCTACCAGCCAGCATATATATTCCTATTATAAAGTAATGGGTTCCTTCCAAAGCTTGATTTCCAACAAATAATAATTAACGGATGCAAGGACCAAGGTGAACACGTGAATTTGTTAAATTAATTTGTTGTTTGAGATTTTCAAATTGGGGTTGGCCGTACGCGCATTTTGGCCTTTTTCGGTGGCCGGGCAGCAGGGGACAATCCATCGCGCACCTCTCCCCTACACACCCCTTCAGGCGCGGTGGTAGAGCCACAATGTTTTCGACGAACCTACCACAAACCAGCTGCAGTAGTTTCAGACAAATTTTGATGTTCCCTTCGTTCGCAGGAGCCTCCAGCAACCGAGGCTGTGGTGAACACCACCGGGCAACCGTCTGCTGCAGGCTGGCGTCTGTGCGAACGCCCTAAAGGCCTGGCCAACAGCAGGTGTGTGGTGCGTGCTGCATTAACAATTGAAAGCGACGACCTGTAAACACTGATGGTGGTGCCGACACGCAGAGCGCGTACAGCAGGATGTTTTGATTTGATGAGCTGTGCTTTTACCATGACACTGGGGGAACTGCTGCCTCCATCGAGGCCAACAGCAATGGAAATTCCAACCACCAATTCTTGCATTACCCATCATCACGCATGCATGCTTGCACGTCATCATTCCAGCATGCCCGGGCGTAGCCAGCTGCTAGTTGACCCGCCGCACCCTAGGTGTGCGTGATGATTATGCAGCTACACAACACAGCTTATGTGGGAAAGGAATGATGAATAATGATAGGGACCCTCTGCAATTACCTGCACATGCTCATCACCTGGGAGGGTGCGTGGCGGCGCACGGCGGCAGCAGTAAAAATAATGGGGAACCACTCCGCCATGGCTGATGGCAGTGGACTCACGTGCACGCATACTCTCAGACAACCACGAACTCAAGCACAGAAGTATTGCAAGTAATTACAAGCACACTAAACTGAAGGAGCTGGTGAAACTGCCTGCTAAAATTGCCCACACGCACCAGCATGCCAGAACAAGCACCTGCTGCACGACTGCGCAGTAGTGCAGATGCTGTTTCTGACCAAATTAATCGGACAATCTATGGCGACCTCCCAAAACAGACCAAATAATTAATGTACACAATTTCCCTTTTCTAATAGGTCTTGCTTATTAGCGTAGCCTCGCCGAAGCTTATTTGCTGGCTTCTTGCTTTGAGCACCATATTCCAGCAGCCTTCATCGGTGATCACCAAATGGGAAAACACCACACAGGGAACTTTTCAATGCGAAAGTCATCATGGACGCAGTCTCAATCAGGGTTGTTGTTGATCATGACGACAGAAAGTGTGTGTGCTTGGATGTTCCTTGTACAATCATGCTTTCACTGTATGCTGCTGCTAGCTAGCGCGAAGAGGACGTGCCCCTAGTAGTGCTCCGTCGTTACACCTACCTGTACTGTGGGAAAACAAATAAGTTTCTACCCCCGCCCTTTGCACAGCAGCTTGGGTTCTGCTATTTTAATTTGGAAGGCATGCTGAATGCAAATTTCAAAAGATTTTAAGTGATAATCAATTTAAAACAAGGTTTATCTTTTTTGAGTTTTCCACTTTTGCTTGAGATGTCTTGATGCGACGTGCACTTGCAGGGGAACCACAAGCTGCGGTACAATGAGCAACCAGCAGGCGCCAGGTGCCATCCACAGAGGACCCAGATTGATAGATGACGTCTTGGGGAGCCCAGCAGAGAGAGTTGACGTCAATAGATTTCCTGACGACTCCTTTCTGCTGTCAAACTTCAACCAGCCCACACGCACCAGCAGGACCCTCTCTGCCGACGGGATGGGGATAGCTGGGGCAGTAGGAAGGGTGAGGTCGGCATCAGGTGATGCATTCCACCACGAGCAGCAGGCCAGGACCACGTCCACGTCAAGCCGTCCTTCCCTGGGGGCAGACTCTGGCGAGCTAGGCATGTCGCAGGTCAAGAGCCGGTTTGGCCATGTGCCCTACTCCCAGCAGCAGTATCATAAGAGCAGCGTGAGCGAGGGGCAGCAATGCAGCCAGGGTCAGCTTTTGCTTGAACGTTCGGAATGTCAGAAAACACCTGCAAAGCAAGAACCTTCTGCTCCAGTTGACCCTGGTACTGGCAAGCAGGTAGGTGTGCATTTCTAGGGTATGGCTACAAGAAGTCACAATTTCTCTCATCCTTGTCGTGCATTTATTTTTTTGTGGCTGGATCAGCAACTAATTTCTCTGTCCATGCGCTTCTATTGCTACAGGTTTGCACATTTTACATGCGGACTGGGACTTGTGCATACAGAGATCGCTGCAAGTAGGTATCCGGTTCCTGTAGTTGTTCCTTTCCTCAAGGTCGTTTGTTTCCATTTCTGTTGGATTTGTAAGCATTTAGGATGTTCAGGTTGCCCTTGCTCGCACCATCCTTGTTTCTGCTGTAGTACAACATGTAAAATCAGATTGGCCAATTATATGACTATACTTGACGTATACGCGCTATAGTCAGGTACCATCAGGGCAAGGACGACTAGGTAGACCTGGTATCAACGACTGGTGACCTAAACCTTTTTGAATACCAGGAGGCAGTTGTTTTGATATTACAGCACGTTCAGGGGTGCCACCAATTGGTAACTGGTAGCCTATATATAGGCCAGAGGCACAAACATCTGATACTCTGTGATGCTGTACAGCCGAAATCAAGTGAATGCTAGATCAACGGAAACAGAACAGTAAGCTTCCTCTAATTATGTTTAAGTCTATGGTTCTGATGAAGGGCTGAACTCGCATATCCAATACATAGACTACCAAAATCTAAAAAAATCTGGGAGCAAGGCCTGCAACTGGGTGAGATGCAGGTATAGATAGTGCAAATCGTTGCATGTTGAGAAGAGGGGAATTGTAGCCTTGGACATGTGAACGCAGCTGGTTGCATACATAGGCAAGCTGTTCCACTGTTTCATGGTTGGGACAACCCCTGTCTGCAATCCTGCAATGGGATATTCGCACAAAGGCGGCTGCAGACGTATGTGCATGAAGCTAAGAAGGTCAATTACTTGCAGCTCCCGGTGTCAAGAGGGACTCAGTACCACCATCATCATTTGCTTCACATTGTGTCAAATGCAAGTGACATTGTGTCAAATGCAAGTGGTAGGAAACAAATGTAATCAGTTAGAAGCGAAAGAAAGAGGAATCAATGCAAATATTGTGAAGCTTCCTTCCTTAAAGCCAGAGCTACCACTTCTGCAGAAATTCAGCAGAGGGTATTATCTGTTATCTGAGGCCCAAAATGGGTATGTTTTTTGCATGCTCCTAGGGTACGTGTCCCGTGAATGGCACCTTTCAAGCTCAGCACGGAGCTTCCAATGCCGCTGAGCTTGAAAGGTGTCATTTACGAATCCGTGCCTAATCAGCCGCGGCGTGAACCCCACTTTTTGAGCAGCCATATGCTGTATTGTCCAGCCAGCGCACCAAACTGAGTGTTTTTTTGTGTTTTGAAATCCTTGCAATAAATAAATATCATGCAAAAAGTATGGAGCAAAAACACCAAGTGGTTGGCAAGATGTGCACATCCATGCACCATTCCCCATGCAAAGCACCCATCTAGGGTTTAGGTACACGATGTGTGCATTTAGTCCTGACATTCCTTACGCGGGGCGACTTGACTAAATCTGATCACATGCTCTGGTAGCTTATAAAGTCAGCATCAGTGTGAAGCTAGATTGGGTCCAATTTGATGAGGTAATGTGTAATTAGTTGCCCCTTTAATGCAGAAATGAGCATGTTTAGACTTTTGCTCAGATAACCCCCTCTGGAAATTTAGGAGGTCTGGGCCTCACCACCACCTTGTGTGTAACTGTATGTAAACGGTGCACGTACAGCAGTCCTTCCCTTTCTTACCCCTTATTTACTGTCTCTGCTGTAAACGCATGCAACAGGTTTGTGCACCCCCTGCACTGCCCTCCCCCACAGCTAAACTCCCGCGGGTACCCATTTCGTGCAGAAGAGTTTGACTGCGTACATTACAGCAAAAAGGTAGTGGGGTTGAGCTATGTTAGTGATGCTGCAGCATGAGACCCTCATCTTTTGCCCCAAAATTGGTACTGTATCTTGGGTAATCAAGTTCTCTCTGGTGGGCTCTTACGGCATTACACTTTTGAGGCACAGCAGCAACCCCTCATTCAGTTGCTGATCTAGCGAGTTACTTGCCTGGACAATATCTAGTCCTCGTTACTGCCTTCTTTAAGAGTTCCTTGTCACTTTGAAGTAAGAGTTGCATGCTTGGCAACTTAGTCAGCTGCTGGATGCTTACAGTTGCCTGTCTGAAAGCAAAAGTTAGACAGGGATCAGGTAGGTCGCAGGCAGAGACCTAAGCATTGTGTGCCTATTCACACGCAGGACTGGTGTGCTTTTCGGGTGACCTGTTAGTACAACCACCCAAAGAGCATGGGCATGAACATGTGCCTATTAACATGTGCCTATTAACATGTGCCTATTCACATGTGCCTATTCACATGTGCCTATTCACATGTGCCTATTCACACGCAGGGCTGGTGTGCTTTTGGGGTGACCTGCAAGTACAACCACCCGGAGAGCATGGGCATGAACCTTATGGGCCCCTCTGCGTTGGCCACCATGGGCTCCACCTTGCCATACATGGCCCCCAGCATGATCAACCCCGCAGCCTTTCGCTCCACACCGCCCCTGCTCTTGCAGCGGCCGCAGATGCAAGCACCTAAGGGATTGCAACCCTTAGTCCAACCGCGTGGCGTGCATCACCACCACCAGCTCCAGCAGCAATTGGCACACCAGCAGCAGCAACAGCAGCAGCAGCAAGAGCAAGCCATGTATTGGGCTGTGGCACAAGATCCTGAAGATGTCTTCACCCAGAACCTGGCCAATCAATTGATGCAGGGGATGCCTGTAGCTGCTCCGACACCCACCATGTCCCCCAGCTCTTACATGCAGCCCGTGCTGGTCCCTATGCCCAGCTTCCAACAGGTGCCTGGGAATCAACAGCTGCTATGCTCACCCTCTAACATGATGGCACTCGGGAGTGGCAGTAGTGCTTTAAACCCCGCAGCACGGTACAGTGGAGGTGGGCAAAGCACGGCCCTCGCACATCAAAGTCTGCTTCAGCCCATGTATGCCCAGGGAAGTGGCCTTCCTTCACCCTGGACAGATAATTATGACACTGCTATGCTAGGTGAGGCTCACTATTTAAGGCGCCCCAGTTAGCAAACTGGCATTTCTGATCAATCACTCACGCGTTCTCGCAGCCCCCCCCCTACGCGCATACACACACACGCTGCATAAACGCATGCATGCACACCATACTATACTTGTATCACCGCGTACAGTGAACGTTTCTGACCCCTTACAAGGTGTCGCGGACAAGTGTAATACTCAAATTATCAGGACTATTTGCTTTCCAAGGCGTGCTTGTTTTTAATGTTTCCATTGGTTAAAAACAAGTGGAGGCCCTCCTTGATCTAAAAAGTGCCAAAGGCCCTCGCATAAGCTTCCTTTGTGATTAAATGTTGCCTCCCTTGCATTGCTCGCGTTTGGGTTTGTATTCAAGTTTGCTTCTTGGGTTTTATCAAATCTCGCATTGGCTGCGGTATAGTAAGGTAAACAAATGCATACACAAGCAAATAGACAGGCAGACTGACTGACTGGCGAACTGATTGTCATTCAGTCAGGTAAGCCAGCTAACTCCAACGTGTCTATATTCACATACAACGCAGGAGGGTTAAGGGAGGCTGATTTGGCACATTCAATGTCTCAGCTCCAGCTGCAGCAACCTGACGATCACAAAGAAGCAGGCAGATGGCAATGAGCAAAACGACATTGTGACTGTATCAAGTGGTCAGCACGGTGATGAATGTGGGGGATTCACTGTGACCGCGGTAGCACTGCTGCAGTGATCACGGCAGTGAAAATTGAAAGTAAAATACTGCTGGTGTGTATCTTATGATGGAGCACTTTCTGCAAAAAGTATTGCTATACCAGGACGCTTCTAAGCAACTTGAAGTTGTAAAGGTACATTGTATGTGTGCGTGTGCGTGCATCCATGAGTTTTAGGGATCCATAAGGCTAAGTAAGTGGGCTGCTGAGTGGACATGAAGCATCTTGTTATCATGTGGCAAGGTGATGCTTTCTTGCGTGTTAATTACTTTGCACATAGCAATGAGCATAGTCATTTTTTTGTTCTGGCGTAGAAACAAGATGCTTTGTTGGGCACAACACCCTGAGTAAGGGAATGCAAAGAAGGGGAAAAGGATCAAAGCCTCTGTTGCTTCAGATTGCGCTTTTGATGCTTTGTTGCCCCTGAGCTTCTGCTTGGCTTGATCCTTCTACAATGAGTACTGCATAGCAACTCTGTGCCTTTATACAGTATCACATTGGCTTTTGGGATAGGGAAAAGAGCCGATGAGGCTGCCACATCTGGCAGCTGATGAGCTTGTATGACCGTGAGGAGTGCTGTGCTACTGGAGTTAGGTAGTACCTGTAAGACGTCATGTAGGTAAACAATTGTTTGAGTGGCACATATTAGTTTATGGCTACATTGCATAATTTTGTCCTTGGCAGCACGCTGTGCAATTAAACACAGCTGGCGGCTTGGTTTATTCCAAGTTGTACCTGTATCTGCGGTTTCAGATGATCACTAGTTGATTTGTACTAGGTGTGGATATGCTTTAAGTAGGAAATCGATGTCATGGCGCAGCAGTGTTCTAGGCACAGGCAACGACCTGCAATAATAATATTAGTTAGTGTACTTTGAGCCCGTACTGGTGTGACGTGCGGCAGGTCCAGGTTCTGCACAGAAGCAGTGCCTGTCCACTTATCCGTGCATGCAGACAAGTTTTCTGGACCTTATTGAGGCGCTGCTACAGAGGATGGTTTAATTCAAGCAACCAAGGGAAATTGCACCCACCTCCCGTTTTTTGGTCGGGGTGCATTTGTGGCAAATTGTTGATGGTCGATGTCCTTAACTTTGTAAGGAACATGCCATCATACAAGGCTTGCTTAAATGTGTTGTGCTTATGAGCGTGGAGTGTTTTAATGTTCTGCAGCATTCCTTGTGAGTATCTTACCTCTTTTCCTCAAGGGGTCACTCTTGTCCTTCCAAATAGCTCATCTACCACCCTTCTGCCCTTGAAAATCGCTGCTAAAACGCACTCACTCTATTTGCTCTTGTGTTATTGTTCCCATGTTGTTGGTGGCATCTATTTTTTAGAGAGCTGTTAAAATTTAATGCATGGTTAACTTGTCCTAGGACGGTCGTGACCGTGTGCTCCTCCAACACAGGAGACTGGTTTTACAAGTGCACACCTTAAGCTTTTATACAGTCTGCTTAAGTGCAGCAATCTTGAACGCATGTGCCTTTTTATATTTCTGGCAGATTCTCACTAGTAGAGAACTATTAAATCTTTGCTTTGTAATATTCTTTCGGTGCGTCCAGCGCTCGTGTGTGTTTTGTTCACTACCGGCGTATAATATCGCTATCGTGCAGCTTTTTGTGTCTTTAATATCTTTTAAATAGTAAGAAGGTAAGCAGAATTTTGTGTGTAATAATGGGATTTTACTGATTTTACCTTCATCAGAATATGGTGATCTTTGGTGGGTTGAGAGCTATCCTCTGCCAGAAAAGCAGTGCCAGTAACAACTTATCTTACAATGGTTACAATTGGGGGTGACCTTCAGCCAGGTTGTTTGGCTGATCGGCTGCTGACTGGTCTCGGCCAGCCACAAATAAATCCATAAGCTCAGAAAGAAAAAGAAAAAGTCTATTGTTCTG
>Ga0307963_1001420_pt1 | contig 18250 bp, 26 predicted proteins | sample OrgLakmetagen594_FD_201829 | JGI IMG/M metagenome (GOLD analysis project Ga0307963, IMG submission 201829) | Saline water microbial communities from Organic Lake, Antarctica - #594 | ecosystem: Environmental > Aquatic > Non-marine Saline and Alkaline > Saline | place: Antarctica: Organic Lake... | reverse complement strand
CATTACCCCCTCCTGCTTTCCTCGCGGGCTCCGGTTTACCACCACGACCACCACCCCTTGTCCCAATCCTGCCAGCTGGACTAGGTGTGTGTGTGTGTGTTTATAATGCATTTCATATTCAAGGTATCAAATAGCCCGTACAACCATGATGGTGTCGCTCCAAAAAAATGCTTCTGTGAAGGGTATGATGCGCATACAGGTATGTGGGTAGGTGGAATCAATATTCAAGCATGGGCTTGTCATTCATTTTATTGTTTGACAAGCAAGGGTTGGAAAGAGGAGCGCACTTGGCACTGCCTTCCACGTTTCAAATGCAAGCAGGCATACGCGCCAAATGGTACCTATTGAAAGTTTAAAGTAATCTGGAACAAGATTTACGCTCTTTCATTTTGCCAGATTTTTAGGTCTGCAAGCGAACAAAAAACTACTATATATTCAGATGTATTGTACCTCCACTGATGTATACCTCCACTGATGTATTGCACCTTTTTTTGAAGTTTTTTAATGGTGGCCCAACCTGTTTTCCTGTGTCAAGTCAGCAATCCATTTGATTTCCAGCCATTTCTTAGCAGATCACTCGATTTATTTCCTGCACGTTTGACCTCATAGATATATTTGAGGCTTGCAGGGGTGGGTCAATCATGACCCCTCAGCTAAACAATCTAATTGCTATGCTGTCCTGCCAATGCCCATCCGTTGCCGACTGTGATGATATCTTCCACAACAACCACGCCTCCCAGGTGGTGCCCCTGCATTCCTGCACGTGGCAGAACAACGTCAGCAGTTTGCGGGTGCCAGCGTACTGCCCAGCCGCCTGAAGCCAGCACATGGCCAGAGGAAGCCAGAGTTCCTGCAGGTGTCGTGTCTCTGTGTGTGTTTGGTGTGACTGTGTGTGTGCGCATGATGAGGGACGAGTGTTGTGCCTGGCAGAGCAAGGCAGTGCCAAACAATTACATAAGAAGCGAGGGTCCACCAGCAGAATTCACAAAAGGCCGACTGCAAATTAAGTATGCTCATTTGAGTCACATATGAGTTCCTTCAGTCATCACGGCTCTTTAAGGGCATAACTAGGCATTTGGTGACTGACGTTTTTAGAGTTCCGTTCTTAGTTTGAGTGCTCGGCAAACCTGCCTATTTTCTATAGCACATGGAACAAACAAACACACATGCTTGCACAAGTATTCACTTGACAAGTGTCAATGTTCCTCAGGTCATGGACGTCACACCCCTCCACCCACCTGCACCCTCCCCACCTGCTCTTGCCCCTCCCCTGCCCCAGCACCCCTCTGCCGAATCCCTTCCAATTTCTGACAACCAAATTAATACAGTTCGTGCAGCAGCACGCCAGCGCCTGCTGCGCATTCAGCAGCAGCATAGGCAGCAGCAGCAGCAGCAGCAGTATGCACCCCACACCCAGCAGGCTTTTGGTCAGAGCCACGCACCAACCCCTCCCTGCTTCCACCCACTTACGCTGCAAGTTGCAGCACGCCTCCCACCTGCCACCACCGCAACTCCTCCTTTGCCTACTTGGCCAAGAGTGGTAACACCGTTGCACACAGCGCACGAGGATGCACGCGGAGGTGAGCCGGACATTGGCAGGCAGGCAGCAGGTCAACAAAAGCAGCTCCACCAAAATAGGCACAAAGACCTGGGCCTCTCTCTTCAAACTCAGCAGCAGCAGCATGCGCAAGGAGCAACTGAGCAGCACATTGTGTCCTTGGATCAAACGTCCACCTCAGACAAGGCTGGCCATCACCCCCTTGATAGGAGCTCTGAGCGGGCACAGGCAGGAGAGGGCTCTGAGGGTACTTTTGGAGAGCGTGTGACTGTTGCTGGCTTTCCGAGCAGGAGGGACCAGGGTGTGCAGAGTGGTGATCTGAGGTCTGACAGGCGGTGGGACGCCCACAGCAAAGCAATCAACGAGGCAGCGACACATGCTGAAATAGCAAAGCAGGTGAACTGGTGACTTTTGTGCTCTCTTTCCTATACAGCTTTTTTTGCACGTCCACACCTCACGCTTGACACGTGTAGGTGAAAGGATGGAGTGGGGCGCTTTGGATGATGACCCAGTGATGCAAGTGGCTGCAGCATCGGCTGCTTATTGTCCCACCTTTCATTGTTTGCAACAAAACATACAGTTTACTTCTAGCCAAGCATCATTGCAAGTGAGCACGCTTGCTGGTAGTGTGTTGCTCCAGCTACCCGTTTGAGGGTTAGGAAGCGCATGCTCATCCTGTTTGCTACGTACTCCATAAACTCATTTTTTGATGCCCACACCACGGCACAGAGCTTTGCATGTATATAACACGCCTGTTATTCCTTACTCTCTGCCTTCTTGTTAATGTTCTGTCCTACTTGTACCTCACCACCACGCAGGCGGCGCACAGGGCTGTGGCAAGGGCTGCTGAAACGCGCAAGGCACAGAGGGAGGCTGAATTACAGGTGTGCAGACAGAGCGTCTGTTTGACAAATACACAAGCTTTCTTATTTCAATTCATTGGTGTGCTTATAAAATGCAATGAGTTTTACCATTCAAACCCTGCAGTCAAATAGAATGGGCGGTTGTTGGCAGGATTGATGCCATAAGACTTGATAAGTCTCACCAGAAGATTGGATATGAAAGACTCGAGGACGGGACTTTAAAATAGTTGTCGTCAACGCAGCATACTCTGTCTCTGAGTGCTCTTGCCTGCTCTGTAGTTGGTGAGATGTAAAACCAAACTTCATGTTCGCCTCTAGGATCTGCTCCAAGCCATCCGTGAAGTGGACTCGATCGCCGCTGGCGTTGAGGAAGAATCCAAAGGGACACGCACAATGATGAACGTAAGTCGGATGCACAGCTCTTTTGCTAATCCATGCCAGTCGTGACCAAGCCATATTCATTGTTGCTTTTGCATTGGAGCACGTACAATGATTATCTTCCAGATTTTGCCATTTATGGACCCAGACCTACCTCAGAGCTTGGCAAGCAACAGGATTTAAGCATGTGTTAGAATTAGATTTCAAATGGTGTTCAATCTGTAGAAGGGGAAAAGGCAAGGAGGTTAGGTTCAGAGGTGCGTACAATCGTTTCACCCCTGCCCTCCTCCTTTCCCCAGGATCTGGAAGAGCAGGGACACCAAACTGTTGCACAACAGTACAATGAGCTCATGGTTGAGGCTCGACACATGACTGCTGAGGTAGACGCCTTGCTCAGAGAATCTGAGATGGACAGAGAGGAGGGAGGCGATGGACATATCAGTGCATAGATGCCATTTTACCAGTAGCTGCCGCCAGGTGACATTGACTCTGAGACTTGTACGATTAGAATAGTGTAGTCATAATTTGTTGCAAATTGTATTTTTAGTTTTAGTGAATGGTTTGACAAAACGCAGACAGTGAAAACCAAAGGGGATAAGAAGGATTGCAGACATGACTTGAAACTGGCTCTTGATAATAATCGAGTACGCTTTGAAACTTTAAGGGTGCATCTGGTTGACAGAGTGCACGTCTGGAGTCCAAAAGCAAGCCTCTTGAAAGTCTGGGATTCTCACTGCTAAATCTTACAAAAGGCTCCAGGTTGTAGGTGCTGTTGAGAGCGCAATGCCGGGTGGAGCTTTGCCTGACTTAAATCTTTCACAAAATTCGTTATCGATCAACTTCTATATCTTTTAGTCCAGGGTGGTCATCCCTGGTCCCCTTAGCTTAGCTCTGCAGCCCCTGTGCCTGGTGCTCTTGCTTGTTTAAGCCTGGTACTCCAGTCTGTATGTGACTTGTTTTCTCCTTCTGGAACATTGTTGAACCTTCCTGAGTGGGCCTTTTGTGTCTGCTGGTTAAGGAGTTTTACGGTACTCGGTGCCAAAGTGGCTTTCTTTTCAATGTAGGGATTGGTTCACTGCCTGCGTAGTATTTCTCTTTTTTCCTCTTTTTGTCCATGCAATTACTAGTACTTGTTCTTATTCTGTACTCTTTATCTATTTATTTGGGAAGATACATCTTTCATGTTTCCTCTAGCTTCTGTTTCTTTTGTTAGCCAGGTATAGTTTCAGGCTTTTTCCAAACTTCCGCTGAGATGCCCTTTGAGGCATATATAGTGATGTAACCTTACCTTACCTTACCTTATTTGGGAAGATTTCAGATACTTGTTTGCTCAAGTCACGTACTACTTTCTATCTATGAAAAGACCAACTGGAATCATTGTATCTAAAAAGTTATCGAGGGTTCTACGGTTTATCACACGACACTGAGCGATGCGTGCAGCAACTGAGTGTGACAGGGCAACTCTGTTCTCCAGGGGTTACGCCCATTATGCTTTGCCCGTAAGCACCAAGACTACCCAGACAGCAACAGCTCGTTGCAAGTGACCTGATACACTCGTTGGAGGAGACATAGCTACGGGATTCTTCCTTGATCGAAATTGAAAACAAGAGCCCAAACCTTTGCGATTTTGCAGACTGTCTGCACTGCGTATCCAAATGACTGCGTCTTGTTGCCAAGCAAATGTCATCACTCTAATAAAGCTAGCTAAACAACAGAAATAGTAGCTAGATGAGGAAGCATGAATCTTATGCCAAGCTTCATACATCTGTTTCATGTGCCTCTGGCTACTGTTTCTATTGTTTAGCCAGGTGTGTTTTCAGACTTTTGCCAAGCTTCCGCTGAGATGCCCTTCGAGGCATAAATAGTGATGTAACCTTACCTTACCTTATTAAAGCTTGTAGAGCGTTTGGCACACCTGTCGTAATACTATGTCACCGTATTGTCAGCAGCAGTGTTGCAGTCTTTTTTAGATCGATCTGGAGTCCTGTATTAGTCTAGCGATCATACATCTACATGCAGGGGAGCAAAAAGCTAACAATGGCTGCGTTGTCCCCAATGTCTGTCGTCAGATTTAATGCACGCCCGTCCTTCGCGAGTTGCTGAGCAAGAGGGGTGCCAGCAAGACCAGCTGCGGGCAATTCACAAACACACGAATTGAAGCCAAGAGCTACACAAGGCGTTTTCTAAAGACAAAGTTGAGAGATAAGCGCCTAAAATTTCAAATGCAGCGTCACTCTTTCTAAGGCGAGCAGTAAACAAAGCAATAAAAAAGGCAGCAAAGAATCACTCCACCCTCACAATGTAAGTAAAAGGGGGCTGCTTTACCACTAAACAACTGGAATGCTGGTTATATGGTATATGTGTAGGGTTGGCCCAAACCGTATGACCGTATATACGCCGTATTCTCCGTACGCCGTATATCCGGTACCGTATTTGCAGGTGGTACACCCCAGACTCGGGTTCAATTCCTTGCAAAAGCGGTTAGTGCTCTTTTTGGTCCATATTTTTTTTCTCGTGGCTTTTTGTACTGAGCATTCCCTTTACTTCTTACTTACTTATATGCATGTATTTGCATTAAATACTTAGTATAATGTATGGTTATGGTAGTTAAGCCTCTCTTTACACTGGAAAATGCCACTTTTTGGTCTTTTTGGCTTCGAGCAGGCCTAGCTCCCCAGCCTTTCATTATTTGGGTTTGAAACATTGGTTCATGCGTGCTCAGCTCTTCAAGAGCTACAAAATGACCCCCTTATGAATTAATTTTGAGTATATCAAAATTTCCTTATAAACGGTATATACGGTTATACGGTGTACATACGGTCATATACGGCATATATACGGTATATGGAAATCCCATATACGGTTTGGGCCAACCCTATATATGTGACGTGTATTGGTACATGATACGCGGTACATACTCTTACCTGTTGTTGCCAAGTTTGAAGCAAGTCCGACCACCTGCCCAGCCACAAACTGCGGGCTGGTCTGCTCAGCGCCCGCCCCTCCTTGTGTCAGGGAATACAGCTCTCCTAGTAAATGGGTTGAAGCTGCACCGTACAGCCATACCATGTCAAAAACGCCATGGCTGCCCACAATCAACACATCCCCTGCACGAGGCGAGGGCATGTGGATGTGCAGATATTACTTAAGATTGGATGTGCAGGTAATGCTTACTGTAGATGTGCAGGTAATGCTAAGAGTGGATGTCCAGGTGATAGTTAGAGAGGGATGCTTAAAGTGAATGGATACTTACAGTGGATATGCAGGTAATGCTTAGGGAGATGACGCTTTGTCACACTCAGACATGTTTTTGGCATGATGCAAATTCCACATGCACATTGTACGTGCACTACACTGCAGCCCCACCCTTTGCAGGTGTCCCACTGCCGATGATCTGAATTAAATGTTTAATTCATACAGCAGCTAGATCTGCCAACCTTGTTTTTGTGCAGACTGTGGACCAGCCAACTTAATTTGACCTGCCAACTGTTTTTGCCCACCTGGAGCAGCTTGAATGATCTCGTCCGTGACTGCCGTTGCTGGAAGGCCTTTCAGCATGACCTGCATGTCTCTCGTTGCAAGATATCGCGATCTTGAAGATAGATCCGCGTAGGGGCGCCAAGAGGAAACTGGCTCCATCACTTTTGTTAAGGGGTTGGGGCGCAACAAGACAAAGCCACACGGGCCAATGGTCGCAGCATGAAGGATCGATCTGCAAAGGGGGGGAGAATGCGTGTGTCACCATTTTGCTTTGATTAGTGCCTCCACACCGAATCTAATACCTATGCTGAGAGCAACCGGTAAACTTATGCAGAAGTGTACAGCGCAGCAAGGTTCAGCAAGCAGCGGTTTGCTGTGAGAAGCAAAGTCCAACCAGGGCTTTAAACCCTCTCACCTCTCTCGATCCACACACACTAAGACCAGAGAGGCAGCACCGCTCACGCCTGAGAGCCGCTCTTGGGCGAGCACCACCACATCTCGCAGCGACAAGACAGGGCCTCCGGACTGTGTCGTGATGGCGTATAGGTTAGAGGTCTGATGAGTAATCTAGGAATGTACCGGCATATTCTTGCCCATTGCAAATTGAAGAGCTGTTGTTGTCTCTCCATTGCTTGTTCAATGTTCATTGTCTGAACCAGAATTGAGAAAGAGCACCTCAAACAGATTGCACAGGAGACCGATTTTAGGCATGTAAGGTCTGCACAAAACAAATACGTCTGAAAAGATACCTGCATCTGCTTCCAGCTTTCAAGAATACCGCTCTTTCCTTAACACAGTAGTTTAGGACGTCTTAATGTCTTGATACAGTATTTTGGCTAGGGTATCACATTCAAAATCTGACTACTGGATTGGGTTGGCCAGGATTTTTCCTTATGGAGAGGAAGTGCTGAGTATGAGCAGAGGTAGATCTGCGTATGGTAACATGCAACGCTGGCAGGCCCGTCCCTCCACTTTGGCCAGCCACATCTTCAGAGCTACATAAACAGCTCAGTGTGTCCTTCTTTTGATTGCCAGCAAGCATGCCTGCTCATACCTGAGATCGTGCCAGTGCAGCTTCAGCCAGCTGCACACACGAGCTTGCTAGTGATTGAGCATACGTCCCGAAGGGCAGGCCCTGTGTGGTCAGGCGTATCAGAGAGAAATTGCGCTGATCATGATGTAACAGAAGTGCAAGGTGAGCAGAGGGAGGCAGGCTGGCTAGCTCTCGTCTAAGAAAGAAGTCTCTTGCCCAAAGGAAAAGTTCCCACACAACTTGATTTCTATGACACGTGGTCATAGGCAATGTGAGGCGAGGGGGCCAATATTGACACCAGATGTGAAAAGCTGGATATCATTAAAGACTGGGCTGGAAGTACATTGCTTCTGTACCTCTCACCTGCACATTGTAGATGCAAGATACTTGGCTGATAAAGCAGATCATGACAGGCAAAATCAAAGGAAAAAAACCCACTCCGCTTTAAACTGTGGTGTCAAAAACCCCACTCCGATCTAGAATCTGGTGTCAAAAAAACCCTTGCTTTCAACAGCACAAAGTCTGCCATATTTTTTCCTCAATCCTTGAGGTGAGCACAAAAATCCTTTGACGCTACTTGCAATGGCAGCGCCGCTCACTGCAAATGTAGAGCAGAGCACCCCACCTAACTCAACGACCTCACATACTAGCTAGCTCATTTACCCATATTGGCCATACAAGGAATTAAACCCCCTCACCAGAGCTACCCCATCCGCTATAGCCATGGCATTGGGGCCCACGCACTGTGCGGCTTGGGTCTGGGCTAGGTGACCGGTGGCATCACTTCTCCAGGATGCAGGAGCGACATGACCTGAAGCCTGCACAAAACAGGCCAGAAACATGAGACGTGCCGGTGGATGCAAGCTGGGGGAAGTCTGGACGCGATGGAAGATGAGAGAAGTGGGCCTCCACGTGCAATCCTTTTGCTAAGGCACTGTAGGAGAAATGAACTTATCCATTCAGGTCAGTTTTGCTTGATCAATACTTGGGGACCTGCCCAAACCCTGCCAACAGAGACTAACGGTACACGGTACATCTTTTGAGCCCATGCCTGGTTTGCGGCCTGCCTATGTAATTCAAGGTAGAAAAACCACACGGCTTCTGATAACTGTCCTTAACCCTCCAGCATTTCGCTTCTTAAACTTAGGTGTTACCGGTTCAAAAGTGCGTCGACTGTCAATGTGGTGCACAGTGCCTTACCATTTTTGTTCTGATGTACTGACCTAGCAGTAAATATCTGCCGTAAGTGACGCACAAATATACTAAGGAGGTAAGGGAAAGGAAAAGGCAAGAGGCGATGCAGTCAAGCCTGGCTGGACGCGTTCAAATTAAAACGGGAGTTAGAAAAGCAGCAAACTAAGTGCTGCAACCTCAAGAATAAGATCAGTGAGATGATTAAGGGGGTGAGCGGTGCAATTTCAAAATCTGAAAATTTGGTTGATTTAGTTGGATTTGGACATGATGTTTTTGTGGTTCGATTGGATTTAGAACTTGTGCAACAGGCAGAGGGCAAAGGTGCAAAGATCGCGCAAGGCAGCGGTCCATGGGCATGGGCTATAGGCGTCTGATTCGACACAGGCAGCAGGCAATCTGGATTGTGAGGATTTGCTTGTGCCTTGAGATACATGGGTGTGGCAACCCATTTGCCTCACGCAACCAGGAACTCACCCACGCAATTGCATACACAAACGTTGGACTCTACCAGCGCAACTCAAAACTGCAGCTCACCAATGGCAGCACAGCTGAACGTAATGACCGTATCATGTAACAACCTCCATGTGTTACAACAACAAAGGGTGTGACTCACCCACACACGGATTTGAGCGCCCTCAATGCTGCCTCGCACTCTACCACCTCCCACACCAGCAACGAGCGGGGTGAGGGCAGCTGGAACGTTACCATTGCCTTGCACCTGCTGCTGCAGCAGCGGTGGCTGTGTGTGGGACGGCGGCTGATGCAGTTTCTGCTGCTGGGTCACATGAAAAGGGAGGGGCGGCTGTGGTGGACGTTGCAGCTGTGACATTTGAGGTGCGTGAGGCTGGTGTGGGCGTTGCTGCTGCAGTGATGTCAGGGGTTGAGACATACTCATGGCTGGAGGCCCGCTAGGAACAATGTTGGGCATGGCTAGACTGTTCCACTGTGTTTGCTGGGCCTGCAGCGCCTGTATCTGCTTGGCCACCTGTGTTCAGCCGTGGACAGGTTTCTGGTAAGCGAAAAAAACACGGCTCCTGTGGGGATGAGCGTTGTGGCAGCTAGTTACCAGCTTGTAGCCTGATTGCGACAGACCTAACACGAATGCTCCACAAACACTGACATATTGAAACACACATGCCTCTCACGCGCAAACACATGAAACTAACATGCACACACATGAAACTAACATGCACACACGCGCACACACACACACACACACACCTGCTGCTCCTCCAGTTGCTGCTGCTGCTGTTGTCTTGCTCGCACAACCTGGTTGCCATCAGAATGAGAAGCTGTCAGCAGCAGCTCCAGCTGCCGCTGCCGCTCTTGCTGATCAAGTTGCATTTGCATTAGCTGCTGCTGCTGCTGCTGCTGATCAATGGGGTTAATACGAGCCGCAAGCATGCTTACCAGTTTTTCTAGCCCAGCCCCGAGCAAAGAGTTTGCCTGAGGTCCAGCATTGCCCATCGCAGTAGAGAAGACGGGATTATTACTGCCAAGCATGCCATCCCCCACGCTCATTCCCATACTGCTACCCACCAGGCCTCCGCTCATTGCCATACTCATTGCCTTGCTACCCCCTCCACCTGAGCAAAAATCACCCACTCCACCCAAGGGCATGCTTCCAAACGCAGGCAGTTGATGCATCCGCGTCAGTTGAGGTACGCTGCTACCTTGTTGCTGCTGCTGTTGCTGCAAATTTTGCCGCTGTAGGTTTTGCTGCTGCAGGTTTTGCTGTCGTTGCTGCTGCTGCTGTTGCTGCTGCTGCTGCTGCAAGGGGAACGGTGGCTGTTGAGGAGGCTGAGGACGTGGAATGGTGGAGGACGTGAGTTCTTGTCTGAAAGTGCTACCTGCCGGCCTTGGTTGGACGCTGCTTGCCTGTGGTGGTGTGGGACCTTTTGGCTGCTGCGGCTGAAGCTGTTGAGGCTGCGAGGGAAGCTGAGGCGCAGCCCTTTGTGCTAGTTTGACAGACGTCTGGGCTTCTCTGGTCTTGAGCGGAGAAGCAGGCAGCGCTAGGTTTGAGATTCCTGGCCTCCCTAGCCCTCCCCTTACTTGCTGCTGCTGCTGCTGCTGCTGATGATGATGATGAAGAGAAGAAGAAGAACGTGGGGCCACTGTTGGGTCATGAAGGTTACTGCCTGAACTCCGTATGCCACGTGTAGGCTGCTCAGATTGCCGTGGCTGCTTCTGCTGCTGCTGCTGCTGCTGCTGCTGTTGCTGCGACGGTGGCGGCAAAGGAAGCTTGTGGCCTACAATGGCTGCGCTCTGAGGTGGAGGTGGAGGTGGAGGTGCGGGGATTGCGTTACGAGGCCCACTACTGTCCTTCCTCCCCCCTGCAGGCAACACAGTTTGAGCTGCCTGCGTCAATTTTCTGGCAGCAGGTGCAGCTACAGAAGTAGCTTGTGGAGATGGACCTGCTGCTGAGCTCCCAGCCCCTGCCCCTGGTCCTACTCCCTCCTGCAGCTGCTGCAGTAGTGCCCGACGCTGCTGGGCCTTGTGCTGGGCAACGCTGCCGCTACCAAAGCCTGGTCCTTGTGCTCTGCCGCCTTTGCTGGGGCCTAGCCCACCACTCCGGCTTGGCAACGTAGCCGGGCCTGGAGGCATGTCGTCATCTACGTAGCCTGCGTTTGTGTGCATGTTTGTTTGTGTGTGTCTGTGTGTTTGCGAATGTGTGCGTGCGCATGCGAACGTGTGCGCACATATGCAGGATGCACGTCAACATTTGTGCAGCCTGTGCTTACATGTTTAAGGGTGGGGGGGGGGGGTGTTTGGGTGTCTGTGAATGCGTTTAAGTGTGAAAACATCAGTGTGTCGTGTTGATATGTGTGATGGTGTGAAAGCACAAGTGTGTGCACATGGATCCAGGTGTACATGTGCCTAAGTACAGCTAGGCCTGAGTGCACAAACGTGCACATTGGATGTATGTACGTTTCAAACGGCAAGGGCATGCATTACACAGACGTGTTTTGTGATTTTGTGTGGAACGGTGTTCATCGGATCAAGGCTTGTCAGGGGGACACAAACATACTTGTACAATCAATTGCGCTTCTCAGAAGTGGGTTCTAGAACCACCCTATCTCTTATCCTCATACACAAAAAAATACCTGGAGGGGGCCCATCTAGGTAAGCATCACGGGGAGGGCCGTCAAGGTATGCCCCTTGGCTCAAGTGACGGCTCGACAGGGCGGGGGGGGGTGGAGGCGCAGAAAAGCCTGCTAGCACAGGTTTTGAAGCAAGGAGGGGAAAGACGGAGTGCCTAAAAACGGTGATGAGTTCACAGTTGAGGAAATCACACAAGGAAGCGAACAGGGAAGAAGAGACGATGAGGGGCTCTGGCAAGTGATCGGAGTTGGTACTTAAAAATTGCTGGCCGGACACAGCACAGGCTAACACATCAGATGAACGTACCTAGACACATCAGATGAACGTACCTAGACACATCAGATGAACGTACCTAACACATCAGATGAACGTACCTAGACACAGCATTCATTTGTTACGACTGGTAGCACACATCTGCGTGCCTCAGAGACAAACAACAGTACATACAGCAGTACATCTCTGTCACAACCCAGTCACATGGCCTCACTCACTACCCATGGCCATCTCACAACCCAGTCACATGGCCTCCCGTACAGCCCATGGCCTCACTCACAACCCAGTCACATGGCCTCACTCACATACCAGCACCGAAGGTGACACACAAGCATATATTTTCGTACAACAAGTATAACATAGCAGAACACACACACAACAGATCTACGTACCTGGCGGTATGGGCGGCTCCAGGACCACGTCTTGGCTGGGACAGAGGGGGCTCCTAACATGAGCACTTGGTGCTTCCCCTCCTCCTCTGAGCGTCCCTTCAATCCACCCCTTACCGATGCGCTGAGGTAGGGGGAGGGGTTGAGGCGGCATGCCACCATTGCCTGTCCACCCTTGTGAGCTGCGTGGAAGTGCTTCAAACGGTGCACTTGGTGGGAAGCCCATGTTGCCTTGCACGCTTGGGTCGGGCCGCATGGCTTTGGTGGTTCCTGCTCTGCTACTAGGGGGCAGCATATGGGGTGGCAGGGGAAGAGTACTGTCACCTGTGTGTGAGTGTGTGTATGTATGTGTGCGTGTGTGTGCCTGTGTGAGTGTGTGTATGTGCATGTGCGAGTGGGTAACGTATTGTGTGTGTGTGTGTGTGTGTGTAAAAGCGCGTGTGTGTGAGTGGGTTTGTGTGTGTGTGTGTGTGTGTGTGTGCATGTGCGTGCCTAAGTCCATTGTGAAGCAGAAAGGGATATAAGTTGTGTGCCAGGCACTGAAGCCATGCATCAGCTACTTCCACAAACAAACATAATCTGACATTCATGCAAAATAATGTCAGTTGTCATTGCTAATCCAAGGGTTGGAGAAGATCTGGAAACACCCGACCACATAATATTGGCTTTTGTCTTGCAACAGGAAGGTGTGTGGCAATGACTCCATTGCCTGCTCACACACCACGCTGAAAAGTAGGACTAGTTATGTCCGCTATACTAGTTATGTCCGCCACCAGGACACACTTCACGTATCTGCTCTCCAAGTTTCCACCATATGCATATATGCATATGCTCGACTGCCTTGGATCTAACTCCCTTTTGTGTGCTGCCATGTTTTGCCTCCAATTTATACTGCCAACTCCTCCGTTTGTCCTTTTTCAAATACCATTGCTTCAAATACTTCTCAAACCTTCATTTCCATATTCCACTCATTCAACCCTCAATCCCTACTTCCACTATCCACAAATCTCTCAACCCTTGTTGTGAATGCAGGTTTTATGTGTGTGCGTGTGTGTGTATGTTGCGCTGGTCCAGCAGTAGTCTGCACCGCAAGCATGCCATAAAGTGAGTGTTGAATAACAATTTGTGAGATTCATTGGTAGGTCCACAGGGATGAATACGTGTTTCTTATTATGAGCCTCTGCACCATAAATACAATGTGCTTTAACAATCTTTTAAGCATAAACACAATGCACATACCTAGGTCACTACCGCCTGCAAAGGGGGGGTGAGGCAGATCGTAGTCCATGGGGTGATAGGTGTGGTTCGAATGGAAGAAGGGAACTCCTGCAATGGAGAGGAGGTTCAGTGATTGGCACCCTCTTCTTGAAAAATATGAGGCTCACGGTAAGTTAAGAGGGGGAGCAAAACGGAGAAGAAGAACGATGGGCAACAACCAGCAACAACCAGTTCCCCTTTTACACAAGTCTCTTTTAGACAAGCAAAACTGGAATGGCAGCAACGGAAAGACAATCTTGAGTTACATTTGATATGGTCTATACTAACATCGATTTGCCAAAGGTAGAGAGAGGTCTGTCCTTGATGTGTGTGCAAGTGGGAACCACTAGTTTGGTGGTGGGTATTGGCGCAATTTTATTTTGTTCGACTAGATAAGCACAAAGCAACCGCGTGGATGCTGATCAGTGATGGTGCGACTCGTGTACACATGTGTGGTTATCTCATCTGTGCGTATGGAAAGTGAGTGAAGGGGTGAGTGCCGAGGGTCTTTACAATGTAATCCATGCAAGCTGCGAGAGAGCTCCTGTGGATGGGCGCAAGATCAAATCACCGTGGATACCTGGGGTGCTGCCATAGCCATTGCTGATGCCCATGTGGGGGGGTAAGATACCGTTGGGTGGACCTGTGTGTATACCCGTGCGTTTATGCGTGTAAATGATGTGTGTGAGTGTTCCGACATTGTATGACTGTGAAGAAGACTGTATAAAAATGTGAAGAACATGCATGACTGCGCAAGTGATTTGAACCTTGTGGTCAAGCACTTGACATATTTTCATCTAGTACAAGCTTCACATATACCACCATATAACTGTGCCAAATAAGCGGAGACCTTAAGCGCATGTCAAAGTTCATTTAGCATCAAGGCAGACAATTCCATGGCTTGTAAACATTTAAAGCAATAAAGGTGACCACCTTCAATTATAAGTGAACAAGAGAGGCAAAGACGAAGCTCTGTTGATAGCTGTAATAATACGCCATGAAACACGCTGCTTCATAACTGCATACATAATCACACACAGCAGCACAAAAGTCACCCACTTACACCTCACCCCACCCCACCCCATCCCAACACTGATCGTTGCTTTCCTGGAACACACAAAGCACTCACGGCACGCAAGCTTTCCCCAAACCTGGCTGCCAACACAAGAGAACAAACACGTGCCCACCTTCTAGCAAGGCAGGCCCACCAAGCCTCACGTCTCTGCCTGGCCTGGCATCCAACTCAGGATCAAGATTGGGGCCTGCACCCCAAGGCCACAGTGCGCTCTCTAGGGCCTCCGCCGAATGCACGTGGATATTGCCACGTGGAAGGGGCTGTGCAGGTGGGAGGACTTGCAACATCTTGTCTTTGAGTTCTGCAGTGGATGCAGGGTGTTTCGCAAGGGTGTGGGTGCTGGTGGTGGGAAAGGTTGCGCAGGTCGTAGGGCTCGCAGCACCTTGCCTGGTTAATCCTGCAGGCTGAAGCATGTATTCATGCAAGAATGTGGATGCTGGTCGTGAAAGATGGTGTGCTTCAGGTAGTGCTTGCAGCTCTACGTTTGTAATTTGAAACCAAGCAGTGCAGTGTGCAGCACTTACAGAAAATTGCTGGTAACATGGCAGAAATAGCGTCCTAAGGTGGCTCACGACAGTTGTGAGGCAATGTATAACTTCAAGTTCCTTTAAGTTAGCTCACATCTAGCCTCCTGATCATGCACAATATACAGAGGTCTCAACGGTGGTCAAAGGTGGTCAGACCTCAGTAAGGTCAGACTTGCTGGTCAGATCTCAAAATGTTCAGTACCAAGCAGCTAATAGACCTATAACCTTTTGCAAACTTCCATGCCTGCAGTCTCTAGTGACGCGTGTGCATGTTTAGCCAAGACGATATTACGCAATGATAACATTGACCAAAAGCTTGACACCTCACCAGGAGGTGTAAAGGAGAGCAGTAGGTCGGTGAAGAAGGCATCGGGCTCGTCACGAATGTGTGTGTAGTCTGCTTGGCCAAAGGTGTAAAGCATTGACATCCTGCAAAAGCATGGGGCTAGCAAACCTTTGGATTTGCCGATTACGGAGACCACGACAGTAAGCAGGTAATACAAGTTAGTTGCAAGAGACATCCATGAATGCTGAGACAGCGTGCGTTCATTATCTGCATGAAGCTTTACAGGGCCGGTTCTCTGGATTCCACACATCCAGTACAACAGCGAACACACTTCCTTGTCCCAAGCAAAAGGATCCCAAAAAGCATTGACACAATAGCACAGTATATGCCTGGCCCACTCTGCATATGCGCAACACCACACTGTGAGCTTGCAAGAATGCTTGAAGCAAGGACCCTCGCGCTACAACAACTGCGGCGACCGACCTTCTGCTCAAGGGCAAAATATCCATGTAACTAAGGAGCCGCCGACTGCGGATGAGACCCTCTAGTCGGTAGCAGCCCAGAGTAAACAGCTCGCTGAATTTCATTTCCTGCAAAGTGTGATGGTGCATGCTGGCACTCTAGTTATGGTGAAATGGGGCGTGAACAGATGCACAGATGCACAGATGAACAGATGAACAGATGAACAGGAACAGATTTAATAGATGAACAGATGCACACACACAAATGTTGCTTATGTATAGAACTGCAGAGCGCATCAAGGGTAGCCAGCCTACAGACTGGTGTAACCAAAAGTCTTGTGCATATCTGGAAGCATGTGCAAGAGAATAAGTGCACCATAAATCATTGGATCGTATGATCATCTACAAACTTGAATAGCAGACGTCTACGCATCAAAGATTAAGCCCCCTTTACTCATCGAATAATCAGCGTTGCTGCGCGATGCCAATTGAACAGCAAAGCTGTGAGAAATGCTGCGTGTAGGCTCCTCTTGAATTACTCACTGCTGAAGTTTTCTGAGGGGCAATTTGGCGGTCTGCGGTACGGAAGTTGGTGAGTATGACGGCCTCCTTGTTGCGCACGCCCTGCAGATCAGCCCTCCCCAGCTCACACAGCTGTTCAGCTCGCAGCTGACTGCAAAACAAGGCAGATTTAAACATTTGAATACCCAGATTGAAGTAATCATTGCTTTTTTGCGGGACATGCCCTAAGCCTGCTTGCTGCAAAACAGGTCTGAGCGTCATTCCCCAAATTTGGATGCAAGTCATGTTATGGTCCACTAACGCCCTTCTTTTAAATAACAAACACATGCCATGTCAAGAGAGAAAGCAATGGCTGACGCATCACAGCAGCTGTGTCCATTTAGCTTAACATCCATAAAATTGTCATGATGCCTGTAGCCCTTGGCTCATTGTCGCTCATAGCACCACCAGCTTGTGCTCCCTCAATGCACAGCACAGTGCTCTCTTCATTGCTGTCATCTATTTCAGCTACACAGGCTACACAGCAAGAAACTATCTCAAATCGGCCAGCACAGGCACCGTGCATTCTTACTCACTAGTGCATTGACATGATCTAATCAATCTCAAAGCAAACCAGCACAAGCATGCTTCCATTCAATCTCACTAGTGCATTGACATCTGATTAACCTGAAAGAAACCACAGCAGTATGCACTGCCTTTTATACTCACTAGTGCATTGACATGATCTCGCGCACAGATGGCTCATCCAAAAACATCTCCGCACGCCGCACTCCCTCATCATAGTCCGGGTCTTGCACGCAGGGGTCCCGCACAACACGTGAAATGACACGTCCAATGTACAGCGAGTTGGGCGCGCTCACACTCATGCCCACCTGCAGGATGGTATGGCAGAGCAAGCCACCTCAGCACACGAAAATAACGTGGAGCGCAGGAATTGGCTGTAGGCAAAGCGTTCGAGTAATGTGAGAGGGTCAAATAAAAGACATATAATATAATTAGTGGCTATCTTACCATGTGAACTAGCACACTATCTCAATCAGGCACTAATTTCCTAGCCGCTATCAGTGAGACAGATGCATCAATACACATCCCTTCTTACCTTGAACTTGGTCTTTGGATCTGCTGTCACCCTACGGCTGTCTGGTAAGTCCAAGTCCGCAGAGACACTGCTGCCTCCTGCAAACGCATGAGAAACATCAAAAACAGTGTGCGTCGTTTTTGTTGTAGTTGAGAGTTGTATGTGCAGGGTTAACGACATCGATACGTGCGACGCCGTTGTTGGGTGCAGATTCTAACAAAAAAAGTAGTACGGAACGAATGCAACTGCATTGTTTGTCTTCCTGTTATCTAAAGCCGTTATCTAAGCGCATGATCCATCAAGGCATTTTTGACTATGTGTGCTTTTTATGCGAAATGAAAAAGGCAGCAATGACACATACACACACGGCGGCCTCGCTCACGTATACACACCTAGGCGCCAGTTTGAGTACATCAGTGTGGGATCCACCACATGGGGGCCCTTCCCCACATGCACAAATTTCCTTGCCAGCATGCCTGCATTGGACCCCTTCATAAGCTCAACACGTCTTGGGCTGGTCTTTTTGGCGTCAGTGCCACAGGATATGGAGACCTGCAAGTTGGCGCGGCCTGGAACAAGGAACAAACACGCTGACATTTTGCGGGAAACGTGTAGTGGGTCTGAGGATCATAAACACAGCAGGATCAAGGTCTAACGGTCAAAGTGAGCATGATGATGCGCTTGCTAGGAGCAAGTAGATCCCCCAAAAAGGACGATATTCTATTTGAACCAGGCACGAGGAGCCGGAAAACAAGTATTAAATTAACAGACCTC
>Ga0307963_1001419_pt1 | contig 18253 bp, 14 predicted proteins | sample OrgLakmetagen594_FD_201829 | JGI IMG/M metagenome (GOLD analysis project Ga0307963, IMG submission 201829) | Saline water microbial communities from Organic Lake, Antarctica - #594 | ecosystem: Environmental > Aquatic > Non-marine Saline and Alkaline > Saline | place: Antarctica: Organic Lake... | reverse complement strand
CCTGTGTCCTGCAAGCATAGGAGGGGATTGGGATTGGTTGAGGAGGGGGTTTAGCGGAGAAGCACAAGACGGCCAGAAAAGTTCAGCGCGTGAATGCACGCGGGGCTGAGGCTGTGCTGGGGCCTGGAGTCAGCAGATTCTCTAAGCATGGTAGCACGCGACAACCGTGTGCAAGAGGAGAGAAGTGCTGCCCTTTAGACAGTAGAGGCCACCAAGGGCTAGATGGCCAGAGAGGTAGGACAAGGATAGAGGCTGCACTGCTTTGCCGGATGATGGATATGACCGATGGAATCAAGTTGAAAGGTGGGAAGCACCAGTTGAAATGTTCTGACCAGTCTCTTTGAGCAAGCGCATTGATACCAACTGAACCTGGGCACCGCAATATAGAGTTGAACCTGTCAAGTAAATGATTGGAGTGGCTTGCAAAACGGTCAATGTTAGGAAGGCCCCACTGTGCAACAATTTTTTGGAAGACGTCAGCATTCAGAGTCCAGTCACAAGGATCTTCAAGGTGAGTAAGGCCATTGGCAATCTTGTTCTGATCAAGTGGGACCCATGTGGGAAGCAGGGTAATATCATGTTCCATTATGAGAGAGATAATTCTGAGGACAATGTTATTCAAGCGCAAGTCTGTACTGCCCTGGCCCATAACTCTGACCACGTTGGAGTTGTCAGTGAAGATCTGAACGGAGCTGTGCTTAATGATGTCCAAAAAGGATTCAAGACTGTGAAGAAGTCCCCACATTTCTCTCAGTGTGCTGCTGGATGTGCCATGCCACAACTCGGGGGGGAAGAAACCTTGTGCCTGCAATTTTTTATTCTCCATCGTGGCACCCCAAATTGCTGCTCCAGCATCACACCATATGGAAATGTCAGAGGTAAAGGGGGAAGGCCAAATCTTTTCACGGAAATGCGTACAAGACAAGTGAGACCAGTAGGTGAGTTCGTCTTGCAAGCTGTCAGAGATAGCAACGTAGAATTGCAGGCTGTACTGCTGCAGGTAAGAGTGGCATTGCCTTGATTTGATGAGAGCAATAGGGCCAATTGCCAGAATCATGCTGCTAAGGTGGCCAGCAATTCGCGAAAGCAGGTGCATTAGCACCTTCTGTCTTGACATTAATGCTACTGTGATCAGCTGTTGCAAACTCTCCCATCTCTCTAGCGGCACTTCAAAGGAACCAGAATCCAAGTCAATGACAAAACCGAGGTGGGTCAGGAGGCGTGTGAATTGCAGATGAGACTTGGTCTCATTGATTTCCAGGCCAGCTAATTTGAAAGTGTTCAAAACCAACTGCCTGTGTGCTGTAGACTGGGAATCAGAGACCAGGAAAAGGAAGTCATCCAAGTAGTTTATAAGCCGGACCCCTCGAAAGCGCAGGTGTAAAGAGATGGTTCTCATATTTTTGTGAAGCACCAGAGGGCAGAAGCAAGAACGAAAGGAAGGACTCTGAAAACATAGAGTTCACCCTCCCATTGAAACCCAAGGTACGTGTAATGTCTGGGATCCATATCCACCTGGTGGAAACCGCTGGCAAGGTCAAGAGAAAACATGAGGTCATCCAGGTCTGCCAGGTCAGTCAGTAGATTGAGAGAGTCCATGCGAAAGCAAGGTAATCAGAAATTGATTCACGTGTCTAAGGTCCAAGATCAAACGTTGTTTGTCATTTGATCTAGTAACAACGTTCAAGGGGGACACACATTTGGGCTGGGTATGCCACTTCATAATAGCATTTGCGCGGAGAAGGTCAAAAATGGAAGATGAGATAAAATCGCTGCAGGCTTTGTTATTTTGTTGGAAAAAAAGGTGGTGCTGGGCTTGGGAGAAAGGACCAAAATAAGGGGAAGCCATGCTGCACCCACTGAAGTACCCACTTGTCGGAACAATTTTCCAACCACCAAGAACGATGCCGCTTCAGCCCACCTGAAGACGGAACTGCCGGCTTTGCTGGGCCTGCATCAAAGGAAAGTGAAAAGGAAGCCCGAGACCTGAAATATGGGAAGGTTACATACACATCCTTTGGGGCAAAAATTAAGAATAATAATAATAACAAGGTCAAAGTGGTAGGCCCTGGGCCTCCGTGGTGCCTGGCACCTTGCAGGCCTGGCCTGAATCAGTTCAAGCATCAAGGTAATAAATGCGTGGGTTCAGGCCTGGCCTGGATGAGATCAGGGATCAAGGGAATTAATTATGCAAATTCAAGCCTGGCCTGGGTCAGTTGTGATCATGTGGGGCAGGCCCTGGGCCTCCACGGTGCCTGGCACCCTTCAGGCCTGGCCTGGAAAGAGTACCTAATAAAGAGAATTAATAGCCGGGTGCGTAGTGGTGCCAGAAAAGAAATTGCCTCAAGAAAGAAGGTTTGTAGGAATCGAAGTAATTAAAAGTTACGTGTGCCCAAAGTTCCCCAAATCAGCGTGGAGTGCCGTTGAAATTGTTGTAGCTTTTGTACCCTGGCCTACGGAATCCGTTTACAGCAGATTGGTTGTGGCCATGTGTATGTGCACCAGACGTGTAAGGTGGGCCACTACGATTCTCTCCCGCATGACCATTAACATAAGGGGTTGGAGCGGGGGGCGGCATAGGAAAAGATTGTTGAAAAGTAGGGGCCGGATGGAGTGGTGCATTATAAAGTTGTTGAGGCAAGGAGTGGTTTAAAGTCTGAGTTGTAAAAGGTGGGCGGCGTTTGGGAAGAAAGGGAACAGGTGCTTTACTGACATCACCAGCCTTCACGCCCAACTTCTAAGCGAATTTCTTTGTACTAGATGGCAGGTGACTGTGGTTTAGTGCGTTGTCGAGTTTGTCCCAACCGTATGTCGCTCCAAAAAAGAGATGATTAGATTGCTTCTAAAGCACCCTCAACACACCTTGGATATCTGCCACCACTTTCTTGGCAGTCTTGTGTGGAGCACCCGCTTTCTGGACGTCGTTAAGGTTGGACTCGTCGTGCCGGAGTGCCCTGTGTAGCGGCTTGTTGAGCTCAACTAACCTGTCATGCCTCTCTTTCGCTGGACGCTTGTCGTTGAGGTTCGGAATATGTTTTGAAGCCAGCTTCACTTTGAACTTCTTCTTGCTCTTGTTCTTGCGGTGATAGTCAGAGTCGGAGTCGGTATCAGAGTTAGAAGAAGAGGAAGAAGAGGAAGAAGAAGAAGACGAAGACGACTAGTCAGAGTCAGAGCGGGGATGCTTGCGTTTGCGATTCTTGCTGCGTTTCTTGGACTTCTTGGACCGTTTCTTCTTAATAGCTTCTTTGTTTCTTTGGGCAGGGCGCGCATCAGGTTCAGGTTCCTCAGTGCCATACTCATGATCATTGTCACTCTCCCCATCAGGAGCATTATCAACTTCTTCGTGCATATATCCATCATCTCCACCACGGCTCCTAGTCCTAGGTGGAGGAGGGGGGAGAACATCGATATCAACCACATTGCTACCAGGTTGTGCACCACCACGACCACCACCACGACCACGACCACCACGACCACTCTTCCCTGCCATGAACAAAATTGATTGCCGCAGCAGTGATAGAGGGGAAAGCGTCAAAGAATTATCATCGTCCAGCGAGTCGTAGGAGTCATTAAAAAGGATAGCCCAGAGCATAACCAGCATCACCGAAGCGAGAAAGTACGTGGGGCTCATCACAAAATCTGACGAAAGTAGTCGTAAGGTAGTGGGGTCCCAAAAGTCAGGCGCAAATAGGCGCGTGTCAAACGTAAGCCCAGAATCAATGACGGCTGCCCCGACGACGAGTCCCCAAGCCAGAGATACGACGTGCGCTCTCATGAAACTCAACAGGGTCGATGTAAAGGTCACAAAGGTGCGGGAGAGGAGGAAGTAAGTGTCAGCGGCAAGAACAAAAGCGAGTGACCCGCCGTGTACAAGCCAGGTTGCAGCCTCCTCCATCAGGGCTGCAGCGAGCCCACCAGCGAACATAGCGACAGAGTCAAGAGTCTCAAGCGTCAGGAGCGAGAAAAGCCATGAGACAAGGGCCCACTGGGCCGTGGGTCGAGATTTGAGGCGCATAGCGCCTTGCAGGAAGCGACCTAGAATAGAAGTATGCTAAAGAGAGAGTTGTGTTCTCCAAGAAATAAAAAGAATGAAGAAGGGAAGCAGAAACCGGAGAAAAGCAGAAAGTGAGAACATCTCACTTAATGCTACACTTCAAGAACCTGAGTTCAGGTGTTTTACACTGAACTCATAAGTCACTACCATGAGACCCCTCTTCTTCCCACACCCCATCAAACTACCCCATCTGTATATGCACGTGTGTATGCATGTGTGTGTATCTGTGTGTGCAAAAAATGTGCGTGCGTGTATGCGTGTAGTGCGTGCGTGTATGCGTGTAGTGCGTGCGTGTATGCGTGTAGTGCGTGCGTGTTCATTTGCACGCGTGTTGAATTCGTGCATGCTCGTGTGTACATGTGTGTTTGCCTTTGTGTGTGTGTGCATGCTTATGTGTGCCGTGTGTACATGCGTGTAGTGCGTGCTTGTGTGTGTGCATTTGCGCGCGTGCTGGGGTTGTGCATGCACACGTGTGCGTGTACGTGTGCGTGAGGGTGCATGTGCAAATGCAATAGCGTGTGTGCTGGCTTCCGTACATGCACGTGTGTGCGTGTGTGTATATGTGTGCGCGTGCATGTACCTTTGTGTGTTTGCGTGTGCATTTGTGCACATAGGTATGCCTGCACGCATGCGTGTGTGCGTGCGTACGGGGGTCCGTGCATGCACATGTGCGTGATGCGAGTGAGCCGTTTCTGTTCCTGCATCATCACCGCCCTGGAACCCTTCAGTGGGGTTGGCTTGCCTTCAGGCAATCCCTGCTCATTCTCAAACTCTGGCGCTTCTGTATCTGCTGCTGAACCCCATGCTGCCAAACCACTGGCCGTTGTTGAACCGTGTGAGGGATTCCCTTCCATGAGGGACACGCTTAAACACAAAACGATTGTTAGAAATTGCCCAAAAACGGGGGCTTTGAAGTACTGTGACCTCAAAGGCCAGTGTAAGGTTGTTTTTGACCACTCATTCAAACCGTATATATATACGGAAAAACTGTATGTAAATATATACGCCTGGCTAAAACCATGTACGGATACGGTGGGAACTTATTTATATACAGCTGTATATGTACGTACTGTACATATACGGCATATCTAAGTTTACCGTATGAAAAATATACCACCGCCCTCTAATTATTTATTTTTGGTGGGAGCGGTGACGGGGCGGTGGTTTAATATATATTTGTTTTAAAAGGGGGCGGTTGTGGGGCGAAAGCGAAAATTAACATGATTGAGCAGTGCGAGCGATGAGTGGTCAGGACTTCTTGCACTCACCTTCCCAGCACTCCCTGACCCCACAGCCCCAGCCCCAGCCCCGCCTGCACCCGTTGCACCCGTGGAGAAATTCCAGCAAGGGGGGGGGCGGTTGCAGTGCAAAATTGTGAATTTTTTACTTTTAGGGGGGGGGCAGTTGCGCATTTTGACCACAATGTATTATATTTTTTCACGGTGGATCTATGGTCGTATGGTATACGGTTCTGGCCAACCGTACTTATACGTTTCAGCAGAGGGCAAACTGTGCAATTTTGTAGCGCAGCAGCCTTCGGGTGTAGTAATAAATGAGTAGACTGAAAAAGGCCTTGCATCTGAATGATCATTCACACAGCTAAACCTGCATCTTTGATTGATCATGAGCTTGCCTAATCTGCAACCTCTCATTCTTGCTAAACCTGCAAAGGCGAGGGCACAGTGCTCCAGTACCTGGTAGATCAGGCCAAGAAGGGGACAGCTGGAAAGCCATCAGCTTGTGGATACTATGTGAAGGACTTGGACCTGTACAGTGAGCTGGTCCACCTTCCAGCAGTCAGGTGCGTCAGTGTGCCCTGATTTTATTTGGTTAGGGTGCGGCTGAACTTCATTTGTACCTGATTGGGGTACCAGCACTATAATCCACAAATGCACTAGATACTTGCAAGACACACTATTGCATCAACTACTTGTCTTTTGAAATAAGTTGAATCGGAAAGAGGTCAGAGCTTGAGCAGGCACAATTACAGCAAGCTGTGAAATAACTACTTCAAAACACTTTAAAAGGAGAGCGACTTGTGACAAAAGAAAAAAGGGAAAAGGGTAATAAAAGCAAATTCTACAGAGAGTTAGAATGGCATCGTTAGCGCTGCGTCACACAAACTCAGCAAAACGGCTTTTGCTTATGACCAGAACCACCTTCCTGAATTTAAATGACAAATCCCCGTTGCTTTCATGCATAGCTGCTGAGGTCTTGTACAGCATTATTATTCAAGCTGATTGCTCTGTCAATATTTGAATCATTTTCCTTCCAAGCAGCTCAAGCTGTTAAAATAGCGTGGCTGTTTGCTCATTTGTTCACAAGCTGATCACACTTTTGCCTTACTACTGGCGCATGCTGCTTGTTATGCGTTGCAAGCGGGCACCCACGTTTACTTACGGGGATGCACGCATAACAACCTCAGGGCTTCCGTGGAATCTTTGCTGTCAGCCATTTGCCCTGACGACATCCTATGCTTTCATTTCGAGCTGCTGGGGGTAACCCTGACAAGGCCCTTGATGTACCTCTTCGGGTACCTAGGAGGAGTGGGCCGCCATTGTGGTGAGTGTTGCTAGTGTGAAGTATGAGTGAAATTTGTTTTTTCAGGCGTGCTTGAACTGGCTAATGAGTGTCACCATCAAACAAACTGTTTGCTGCAGTGCCATTTGTATGCCTTGACACTCGGCCTGCAACCTGTGTGGGAGGGCCTTGGCCCCTTAACATTTTGTATCCCGAGATGTGCCTGGTACAGCCGTTGGCATTAGATATCAGTATGATCTCGAAAGCAGTGTTGCTAAATTCCCAAGGTTTTTCAACTACATCCAAAATGCAGTGTGTGATTCACACAACTCCTTTAAAGGTGTATAGCGTGTGACTCTCACACAACACCTTTAAAGGTGTATGGGGTATTTAATTGAAACCACCCTAGGAGACCCTGTGTTGTCTTTGAAAGGTCTCTTGGGCCTGTGACTGACATATTTTGGCACAACCCTGTTCAATCAGGACTGTCTCAGCAATATGGTGGCAGCAAAACACAGGTTGTTGTAAAGAGCAGCAAACTTTGTCATACAGGCTCCCAAGAGCCCAGCATGATTTATCCCTGACCCCTGCGTCCTTGTCAATAAGCAGCCTGTCAGGTTGTGCTCTTAATGGGATGCAAATAACACACCCTGCTTGTTTTTGTACTCGCATCTGCCCTTGTTCATGCTTTGCAGAGGATGATGGGCTCCAATTCATCAACCTCTGTCTACCCATCCCCAGCGTCATGGAGAGGCAACTGCCCAACATAGTGGAGTGGTACGCGCATTGCATATTGCATGCGACGACATCTTGATGCTTAGTGTAGTGCAGCCAAGACAGGCAAAAGACTGCTATTTGGCTGCTCCATATGGTGGTAACGGCGCTATGTTCCCAATGTATTTATGCATACCAACAGCTGTATGGAGGCAGAAGTAGTGGAATGGGTAGTGAAATGGTTTAAACGAGCGATTGTTTTTAAAGTGAATTCACTCTGCATATTGAGGGCCACCAGGACTTTTGAGCACATTCATCATTTTTTGCTTTGCTAGATGTTTCCTTGCAACCTCATACAACGACAGGTACATGGACAATGCAGACGACCCCCAGGCCCTCGCAAAGCATGCAGCGCGAAATGCACCAAAGTAAGGAGTTTAGAGGCTTTATATTTTGGATTTAACGTCCACACCTGGAAAGAAAGCATGGCTCGAATGATGAGAAGAAAATTTAACGGCTTCCTTACACTTTTGACAGCATGATGAGGCTGATCCAAAATTTGTTCCATCGTGTGCAGGGAGCAGGCAACTAAGCTTCATTACACCAACCACTCAAAGACGTTTCTGGATCCGGTGAGGCTCTTGTGATTTTGTGATGTGCCACAGTTTTTATTTTCCAAGGATGCCTCGTACTGCGTGGTGTATTCATATATAATACATGTATTGTATTTAACGCGTACCGTAGGGTACCGTAAATGCAAGGTTGGAAAAACCCAATTAATAAACCCCAATGCGAGCAATGCAAGGGGGGCAACACATAATTAATCGACACAATGCAAGCCTATGCGAGGGCCTTCTGGCCCTATGAGCTGCACCTACATGCGTATGCACGTGCGTGTGCGCGCGTACATATGCGTGCGTGCGCATGTGTGTGTGCGTGCGCGTACATGCGTGTTTGTGTGCGTGTGTATGTGTATGTGTGTGTATGTGTGTGTGAGTGTGTGTGTGTGCGTGCGCGTACGTGTGAGCGTGTGTTGTGTAATTGCATGTGTGTACGGTTGTGTGCATACATGCGTGCATGCATTGTGTACGTGTGCGTGCGTGCGTATGTGTGTGTGTGTGCGTGTGTGTGCGCATACGTGTGTACGGTTGTGTGTGTGTATACATATGTATATATGTCCCATACATGTATGTTTGTGTGTGTGTGCATGCGGGTACGTGTGCGTGCGTGCGCATGTGTGCGTGCGTGCGCTTACGTGCGTGTTTGTTTGTGTGCGTGCACGTATGTGTGTGTGCGTGCGTTTTGTACTTGTGTGTGTGTGCGTGCGCGTACGTGTGTGCATGCGCGTGCGTGTGTGCATGCATGTAGGTGTGTGTGTATGTGTCTGTGCATGCGGGTACGTATGCGTGCGTGCACATATAAAGGCGTCCTTCCTCTTGGTGTCCTTTTTCCCCAAGAGAGGCCAGCCTTCCAACCTGTATGTCCCCCTTGGGGGCCTTGAGGGGCGGCTTGGGAGGCTTTCCCATCCTGTCCCTGTTCATGCTTAAAATTTTCAATTAATTACAATGCGAGCTTCGCGAGGCCCTTGCCACTTAATTATTCAAATGCTCCCGACACACCGCGAGGGGTTCAAAAAAGTTCGTGTAGCGCGGTGATAGTAGTACAGTACGGTACATTACCGTACTTAACAAATTGAGCCGTATTATACCACTGCAGAATTAGGTGAGTTTGCCGATTCTTAACCTTGTTAGGCAATTTCTCGACCAGAAAGCGAGCTTACAATTTCATACTATAATGTCAGAGGTGGACAACTCCCCCCCAAATGGGCATGGTCTTCAAATGTTCCCCGTGTATGGGCCCCGAAATTGGGCAATTTCAAACTAGCTCCAGAGCACTTCTGCTTGATATTGTCTAATTTCAGGGCACATGCCTGGTACGCCGCGGTGTGCACCCCACTTTTAACCACCAATCTGTTATATATCACCACCAACTGACCCGATTTGTGTCATCTTTACATGAATATCATTGCAACAAATATGGGGCAAAACGGAGCAGTAGTTGGCCAGGTACCAGGTAGCATTTTGGCCCATTTCCCTTGAAAATTTCAGCATAAGGGGTGCCAAAAAGGGTGGAATACCAAGTTCCACCAAATCCGGTTTTCAGCATGTCAAACGATCTCTGATTATAAAAGAAGTACTCCTGTCATGTTTTGAGGTGAAAAGAGGCCCTGGGTAGAGCGTAGTGGCTCAATACGTAAACATTCAGTCACTTAGTGCCAGAATTTGAACCGGATTTCTGCCCAGACCACTGCGGTAGACCTCAAACTTCATGAAACATCTAATTATGTTATTTAAACACGATTTGCACCGAAAAAGGAACAGTTCAGGACATCTACTCAGTCGGCCCCCTCTGCTATAATATGTTAACAACATATGATATTTAGGAAAAGAATATGGAGACTTTTTGGGGTCCATCTGGGGACAAAGATTGGCACTCCCAAAATTGCTTTGATTTACGATTGCTTTACATACGTACTTAGTATTCGACGCATAATTTACGTAACGGACGTCCCAAGTTACTGTATGACACATCCCTGATATTTTCTGGAATTGTGTTTCATGATCTCGTACATGATAGTGTCCTCAGGGTTTAGGGTTTGTTGTTTTCCCTGTGCATTTGAGGGATGCATTAGTTCATATAATAGGTCGAGGTTCAGACGACACAAAGTAAACTTAACTTCTTCACTATTCTTCCTCTATACTTGCCTCATCAGAGGCCTGCCGCCACTTCTGTCGTGATCCGGCAAACACCAATGTGGAAGAGCACAGAAGGGGCTTCAGCAGAACCTTGTGTAGGAGGGTCTGAGCTGAGGGCCTTGACGGACCAAAAGGAGGAAGGTGTGTGATTGAGATTGTGATCGAGTGTTTGAGGAAGTATAAACGAGGAAGGTGTGTGATTGAGATTGCTAAAAACTGTCTCCTTCTGCAATTTCTCTTCTCCTCGGCAAATAATCGATGGCCCACTGTCAATTTCTGTGGAAGCATTTCTCACCGTTTTTCACCTGTACAAAGACCTACTACAAGGTGGCGCTTTCCCTACTTGGTTATTTCTTTGGCTGCACGCTGCTGCACGTATGTATTTGTTCATCTTTGAATGGAGTTTGCACACCTTTTGGCTAACTACTACGTCAAAGCACTCTTGATCCATGCAGACAAGACAATGGTTCAGCCTGCGGACCTTGTGTCAGGCAACCTAGGCCATGCTGTGATTGTAGCGGGAGGCTGGTGCCGCATCAGCAGCAACTTCTGCACTCCCTCGCACATGCTGAAGGTATTAAGCCCTAGGGGCTACAAGCAGGAGCTCGTGATGGAGCAGAGGCACGTAAGTCACAAGGGAAGGGGGGCAAGTTGAGTGGATTTTGACGCTGTGCAAAGCGCTTTAAGGTAGTAAATAAAGAAGCACTGCTGGCAGTGCATGCACTGTTGGCAATGCATGTAGCAGGAAGAGCAGGCACGCAGCTGCCTGAGCTCGATAGATCAGTTGAGCATGAGAGCAAGGTGGCAGGTGTTAAGTCATCATACATCATAAGCTGGGCTCCCGTCGTTTTCCATTCCAGGCCTTCTTTGTCACACTGGACGGAGACTGGGAGCGTAAGCTGGGATCCCCCTTGCTCCTCACAAACTGCATCTTGCGGGCTCTGCATGCCCGCCCAGCCTTCAGCTGCACAACAGAGACCGACAGCTTTGTGGCTCTTTTTTGCTTCGTCCTTCTCAAGGCACGGCAGCAGGGGTGGCAACTTAAGCTCCTGATCCAGACCAGCCTGGGAGGGGTAGCAGCAGGAGCAGACGCAAACGTCAGGGCGACAAGTACAAGAGAAATAGGAACAGCAGCAGCAGCGATTTCAGAGGCGGATGCAGCAAGCATGGCATCAGCAGCAGCAGCAGCAGCCCGAGATACAGCTGCAAAGGGAGGTACGGCACAGGAGGCGGATGCAGCAAGCATGGCGTCAGCAGCAGCAGCAGCAGCAGCAGCAGCCCGAGATACATCTGCAAAGGGGGGTACGGCACAGGAGGTGCCGGTGTCCAGCCTGGAAGATCACCTTCCTTCTTGCTGTGCTAGTGTGTCATACCCATACTCCAATTCCGCCAGATGCAGCTGCGTGGGGTGTGGGCTGCGACGGGAGCTGCTTCATCAGAGGAAGCAAGAATGTGAGGCTGCAGGGCTAGCGTACTCTGCTCGAGTAGAGGATGGCAAGGTTGAGCAGAAGCAGCAGCAGCAGCAGCGGCAGCAGGAACAAGAAAATCCACATCAGGAGAAGCAGCAAGAGGATGAGCAGCAGCAGCAGCAGCATGAAGAGCATCTGCAGGAGAGGCAGCAGCAGGAAAGCAATGGGAATGCATTTGGGCTTCGCCGCTCTGCTAGGGCCACTGTGAGACAGAGCGTGCATTTAAAGAAGCAGCAGCGTCCAGAGCAGCAGCACCAGCAGCAGCAGCGGGAATTGCAGCAGATTTTGGAGAAGGAGCGGCAGCAGGCCGTGAAGGCCCGGAGCATGACAGCTGGTTTTGTGCAAAGCTGGCTGCCTCGCTTTATCAGCCTGGCATCTTGCTGTGAAGATCCAACCACGCACCAGCTATCCAACAAGTCCTATTGGCTGGCCTTCAAAGGCCACCAGTGTGATATATGCGGCGAGTGCTTGGAAATCCAGGTGAACGCCAGTATAAGGTGGCCAAGCAGTAGGCAGATGTTCAGGCTGGATTGAACACACTCTTGCAAATCAGCGCTGTACTTTTTTGCTCATTTAAAACCTATGACATGTGATGGTTTTGGGTATTCTCATGTAAGTTGTGCTCTTGGATTGCTGTCGCACATGTTTCTTGGCGAAAAAACATCTTGGCAGCCTAAACCCAAACATTAAAGCAAACCTGCTATTTCTGAACTAGTCTGTTTCGGCCTTGACTGTGTTTCTTGCCAGAGGATCCTGCTTGTGCCACCTGGACACCCTCTAGCTGCAAGAGCAGTCCCTTCTTCTGTAGAGGGACGACAGGCAGCTCAGGGTGAGCAGAAGAAGAAGACACAGGGGCGGAGGAAGAAAGGGCAGCTGCAGCAAGAGGTAAGTCAGCCCACTGCTTTTTCACATTGAAGCTGTCTCCTTACACTGACAAATTATGATGAGCAATCGTACCACTGCAGATGCCTCCGTCTTAGAAGACAAGGAGACAATATGGCAAGCAAATAAAGACAAGCGCATTACACACATGTCACTTGCCTGTGAAATTTCAGGTATAGTTTCTTTGTTAGGGGGGTGACAACACACAAGGAAATGAACACGCCGTAATGCTCATTGCCTCCTGCACCAAAAGCTTCAATTTTGCAAACTGTGGATTACTGTGAGACGGTATATCACCACGTACCGCGGACGTTTCTGACCCCCCCGCGGTGTGTCGGGAGCATTTAAATAACCAACTTGCAAGGGCCTTGCGGAGTACGCATTGGGGTAAAATATTTAAATTTAAGCATGAATGGGAACTGGCCGGGAAAGCCTCCCCGCCCCTCAAGGCCCCCAAGGGGGACGAACAGCTTGGGGTTGTAGACTTCTTCAAGCCTAGTAATTGGACAGCAGACAAGAAGAAGGCAGCAGAGGGGAAGGCAGCAAAGGCACACGCAGAACGTGTTGCAGGGGACAGGGCAGCACAGGCGGAGTGGAATGCTGCAACGTTTGGGTTGCAGTAAGGAATTGGTTGATGCGGCAGGTGAGGAAGGACACCAAGAGGAAGGGCACCTTCAATCCCTTCACATGCGCGCACACACGTACACGCACGTGCACAAACATGTACGCGCGCACGCACACGTACGCGCATGCACACACACATGTACACGCACACACACACACGTACACGCACGCACACATGTGCACGCACGCGCACACGCGTGCATGTGCAGCTCCAAAGGCCCTCGCATAGGCCGCTTTGGGGCAAGAAAAGAGTTTCCTGGTATAGGCTTGCATTGGGGTTTTCAAAAGTCGCATTGGTCACAAGTCTCTACGGTATATAGCTCTGCAGTTGGGAACTACAAGCTCAGTTTGCTCTTCAGACCACCTTTTACGGCCCTCAGGTTATCCAATGCCCAACATACGCTTCAAAACCCTGTTATGGGGCTTACAACTACAGGAAGAGGCGCGCCACCAGCAGGAGATTGGAGGCTGTGTCCAGGAAAACGTGCAGCATCAAGAACATGTGCTTAGCTTCCTTACTGAATGGAACTCGGAGAAAGAGCAAACCCTGCCTGCTGAGCAGCAAGTGCGGTAAGTCTTATGAGAGCACATATCCTAACTCTTTTTCGTGTGAGCTTGGAAAAGGAGCAAGCCCTGTCTATTGTGAGATGACGTTTAAGTTTTGAAATCAACGCTCAAGTAACCTGCTTGGCAATAACCTACGGTGAATTGTGGCAAGCGCATGTCTGGCTAAACCAAACGCAAATGCCATTCTTGCTCATTGCAGGCGCATCTGTCTGGGCTGCTTCCTGGACAGCAGGCATCGCAAGTGCACAAAGCGCGGATGGCTCCGACCTCAAAACACAGCTGCCATACTGCTCCTTCGCCACCATTCCCTGCGCGCCTTGGAGAGTCAGCTCCAGGTAGCTTCTTTAGGCTTAGGCTATGTTCTTTGTGGCCCTGCAATCAGCAGGAAAGCAGATCATCTGTTGGAGCAATACAGCACCTCCTGATCAGGGCGCCACAGTTAAGGAGCAATAAGTGTGACTTTAAAGCATTGAATGTTTTACATTGGATACATTGGATTTAGGCTTGTTGAGTTGCGCGGTACGGTACGATTACAATTTGTACGGTACAGACCGTAATTGCTGAAATATAGGGTACTACCGTAATTGTCACACCGTATTTTACCGTAATCACGGTGTGCGGTGTACGGTACGGTGCCATGCTGGCACTGCCAGTGTGAAAATGACCTCTCCACCGGGTGGAATCCACCCCAAAACCTCTTATTTTTGCTCCCCAGTGTGCTCCTCCCATGTGCTGATGCCACACATTGCTTCTTTGAACGACCCTGAGGCTGGGTTGAGCCTGCATCAGCTCAGGGGAAGGGCCCAGCAGTGGCGTTTGGGCCGAAATTGGAGCCAAACGGCCAAATTACGGTTTAAATTGCACTGTTAGATCGGACACTCTCTTTTCAAACAGACTGTACTTACACTGTATTGTACGGCGTATTATGGTACGGTATTGTAATTTACGGTCGAGAATCTGAAGTACGGCGTATTTCGACAAGCCTGATTGGATTTCACATTGGCTGCACGAGTATAGTGGAATTCCTAAAGCCCTTAACTGCCACATTTTTGCTGTGTGCATTTTGTAGGTACCTAGCTTTGTTAGGAAGCTGTTTAATTTGTAGCCTTCAGAGCAAGATGAGTGAAAATAAGTAGCAGGATAATTATGTGCTGTATGAACGTAGCCTTTGTGTATCATGCCTTGCAATATTCTCCATCTTTTCAATTCTAAACTGCTCACACCTTCAGTCTGAGATCACGCTGCCATTTCCAGCTCACTCAATGGTCGGAGTCTTGATATTCCCCGTTACCATCTTGCTATAACAGGCATACGTGGATGAGAACGGTGGTGCTGAGCTCTTCAACCGCGCCCTGACCATCCTGCCAAGAAGTTTCTTGTGATGCAGGTTTCCCTGCTAGAGCGACCTACCGAGCAAAGCTTATTATCCTGGCAAGTCTCTTGCAAGTTAGCAGACGTCCTTGAGTTGTGGTCGTTGATGACTTTGATATTTGCGCATGTTGATATTGTTTTCTGATTTGAGCGACATTTTGTTGTGATGGCGAAATGTCTCAACTCTTTCTTTAGTACTGTGGCATTCAGGCCAGCAACTTTTAAGAGTGCAGAATGGAAGGGGAGTGGTTAGGTTGTCACACACGTTGCTTTGAGTAAAATGATGGTGTGGAGTTTTTTGCGGTGTCCTAAGAAGGGTACCCAAAGCAGGTTTTATTGTTTGTGCCTATTTAATGCCACTCAGACATGTGAGCAGACGGAATGCAGCAAGGCAGCATATTGTAGGTGCTGCCTCGCTTTTGGCAAATGGGGCAAACGCGTAAACTTCATGTGTGGTTACTTGCACGTCAATGGCAATTTCTTAACTTCCTTTCTTGTTTTCTTGACCTCAGTGCCTTTTGTTACCAGCCTCTGGTATTAAGTTTTGAATGAAGAAATTACCAGAGGGCGTTATCTGGAGAAAAGCTCAAACATGCTCATTTCTGCATTCAAGGGGCAACTGCATACACTTTAACTCGTCAAATTGGACCCAAAGGACACACACACACAAATGGGGCCCTTAAGGCTTGCAGCAGCTACTTGCAATTTTCCCTTTTACTTCTCGAGGATAAACAAAGTGGTTGAAAACTGGGGTTGAAGAGCGGTTGAAAGCAACTGCAATTGAAATCTGTGGTTGAAGCGATTGGAAGCAACTGCAACTTCCTTTACACAAAAACGCAGTTGAAGCGCGGTTGAAGCGGTTGAAATCAACCGCAATTAAAAAGCAGTTGAAATCAATTGCAGTTAAAAAGCGGTTGAAATCAACCGAGAAGAGCATTTGGAATTTACATTGAATTCAACCTCTGTTGGACCTCTCTGACTGGGCCTTTTTTGTCTGCCGGTAAAAGAGTTTTACGGTACTCGGTACCAAAGTGCCTTACTTTTCCTTAACTTCATGTGGGGAGTGGTTTTCACTGCCTGCGTAGTTCTTTTATTCTTTTCAACCGCAGCCGCTTCAACCACACTTCAACTAATTCCTATTGTGTCTGACAATCTAGCTTCACACTGATGCTGCCTTTATAAGCTACCAGGACATGTGCTCAGCTTTAGTTCGCCCTGCGTAGGTAGCGAGAAATGACAGGGCTAAATGCACATGTTAGATACCCATATCTACGAGTAGCTGCTGGGTGCTTGGGGATTGGCGTATTAATTTGCTATTCTCGCCAACCACTTGGTGACTTTGCTCCATTGTTTTTGCAATAGTCTTCATATCTTATAAGGATTCTACAACACAAAAATCACTCAGTTTGGTGCGCTGGCTGGTCAGACAAAGTGGTAGGAGGCAACAGAGGGAGATTGGAAGCATCTCTGTAGTAGCACCGCCAGCCATCAGCAGGTCCACCTTATCTAGACAGCACCGACCCTAAGATTACAGCATACTTCAAGGTAACATCCGCCTTATTGAGATCAAGTACTTTGAGGACGCTATACCTCAAAACCAGCTGAGCGCCGCGCAGAAACAGCAGAAAGAACTCTGCGACAACTTCCACTACTCTCCACCGCTTCCTTTGTTGTGGAGGAGTTTGACGGCACCGCCCGGTACCAAAGTGACTCCTTTCCCTAAATTAATGTGAAGAGTGCTTTTCACTGCCTGCGCAATTTCCTTATTCAAGAATTGTTGGCAGAAGTAACAATTTCCTGCTGTCAGATGGGGACAAGTCAGCTGCTGTGCAGCCATTTTTTGGTGTGATACAAGGGTGCCCCCTCTCCCCCCTACTGTTTACCTGCTTGGTCGCATGCTCTTGACAATAACATGTCAAAGTGACAATAACACGTTGAAGCGCAGAGTTTGCCGGATACAATAGCAAGTTACGCGCAAGGTGCAACTCGTAGCTGTTATCTTTTATAGCGGAGGACTCATGCACTGTCAACAAGCGTGCATAAGTCCTCCGCTATAAAAGCTAACGGCAGCAGCAGGGCTACATACCATCTGTGTCGTACAAATCAAAGCTAGAGTTACCAACCATTTACTTGAACAACATTAACAGCGTGGCTGATAAGGCGCAGGGCGCGCTCACCGATTTCACTGTGAAAACACGTGCTGTTTGCTGCTGACCTGTCCTTCCAATGAACAAGAGGAGGATGTGCAGACCAGGCGTAACAAGCTGAGAATGAACGCTGAAAGGAAGCCTTTCTTGACTGAGTCTCTCACTGAAAACACACAAAAGTCAGAGGCCCAACTCTGAAATTTTGTCCCCTCTTTTGTTTTTTGAGGGTATTACATAAGATAGCAAACTCCCTACTACGCTGGAAAGAAAACGGGAAAGGAACAGAAAGAAAAGAAAAGGCTACGCTAGTAGTGGTAACACACTAGCATTGATGAAGGGATTGAGACTCACAATCTCCCCACCATAAGTCAGAAAAAGAAAGGAAGTCTGCCTGAAAACCCCTCCCACCTAGGGAAAAAACCAAACATAAACCCACACGTTGAAAAGCAGAGAGAGCAGGTACCTCTGTCAGAGGAGCAGAACTACCACCACACAGCCTACTCTGCACAAAGCACTGCCTGAGCAGCACCTTAACCACCTCTAACCTTAATAAGCTAACACAAGAACTAGCTCAAGTAAGACAGCAGCTGGTTCTGCAGCCAATCCCAGCACACAAAGATACTGCTATGATACTGGCAAGGTCTAGTAGCGTGAAGCAATTACCAAAATTGAGCCATAGCGGGGTCGCGATGGTACCACCTCCGAACACAAAGCGCCTTTCCCACTAAACTTGTAAGTAACAGCAGCAAAGGTCAACTCCCAGCGAAGAGTAACAGATAGAAGGGCAGCAAAAGGGGATGGTTGGACGAAAAAGGGAGGCAAGGGGGGAGACCTAAGGGGAAAAGAGAGAGGTCCAGGTGGAGAAAGTTGGATTCAAAGAACCCACAGGAAGCTGCCCAAGAAAGACCAGAGCGGCAGAGCAAAATTGAGAGTTGACTGAGGCCTGGATACACACACTACCAAAAGAGCATCAGACACAAAGGCAAGAGAAGCTGCCCCCCCTTTATAAAGTAATTACTTTAATGGTGTATGGCTTCCCTACTAATCATTCAAATATGCCCCCGAAGGGGGGGAGCGACGATCCCCTAAGGGGATCGTTCGCTCGCACTCGCAGGGACCCCGTGAGGGGCGCTCCGTACCCCCCCCCGC
>Ga0307963_1001415_pt1:2500-18275 | contig 18275 bp, 17 predicted proteins | sample OrgLakmetagen594_FD_201829 | JGI IMG/M metagenome (GOLD analysis project Ga0307963, IMG submission 201829) | Saline water microbial communities from Organic Lake, Antarctica - #594 | ecosystem: Environmental > Aquatic > Non-marine Saline and Alkaline > Saline | place: Antarctica... | reverse complement strand
TCCCTAGAACCCTCCCGTAATAAGAACCCTCCCTAGAACCCTCCCTAGAACCCTCCCTAGAACCCTCCCTAGAACCCTACCCGTGGTGCCTCTCTTCATGCCACCAAGGTTTTTGCCAGCAAACACTGGTTGGATCAATAAAACCTCACCTCCTGATGACCACCAAACTGCTTCCTGCCTTTGTCTTATGAGTGCTCTCTCCTTCAGGGAAGTCCTGCACATTAAAATTTCCTGCACGTGAATGTGTGTTGCAACGGCAAAATTGTTGATGAGCATGCGTGCCAATGCAGCAAATTGATGTGCATTCATCGGGTGCATTGACGTAACAAGAAGTTTGGCATTAGAGCAAAGTGTCTAACCTCTCCTCTTTTATATCGCAATTATACGACACAGGCCTTTCTTGGGTGGTATTACACTCCCAGGTTCAATCGCGATCCGATTGCGGCAAACCTTCTATTTCCTATAAAATACCAGGGCTTATCCTTATCTTACCCATATTGGTTTAGTGCTTTCATGACCGATCACACAATGATCTCACCTGGAAGGATGTGGGATTGTATGGCTTGCACTCCTGTGCTTGACCTCAATAAATTGACGGCATTGGCATCCATGACTGAGTACCTTGCCAAGGCCTGCATGGGAGTGCTTAGGGATTAAAGGGCGTGCTAAAAACCATGCTCACCTTGCATTTAATGAAATTTTAAAACATAGCTGCCGGACGTAAACATCTGCTACCTAGCAAATTTGATGTGCTGAGTCTCAAAGATCGTTGCGACAGTGATTTGATCAGACATAGAAAATATTTGATTGCAAGGAATTGACACAAGCAAAGGAGTGCCCCATTTCAGTAGAATCTGAACGTCATTAATACATGATTTAGATGCCTTCACAGCAAGCATTCAGGCAGTAGTTTTGCTTTAAAATGGGGTAGGGTACCTGATCATTTGGACAGAACGCAGTGCAGTTTTCCAACGTAGGGTCCATGCCTGCCCATCTCAGGGCCTGCACGCACCAACAGGAAAGAAAAGAAAGATAAGAAAAGACTACGCAGGCAGCAAAACACGTTTTGCTTCAATTAAGGAAAAGGAGGCACCAACCGGAGATCATCTGGTCGGAAAGTATCTGGTCGGAAAGGTGTCGAGGTCGCCCCGTGTTGAAGTCGCCCCGTGAAGAACTCACCTCCCTGCCAGCCAAATCTCCCTTAACTTTGCTCAAGCACATCTCTGCACCCAATCCACAATTCCGTGAACTAAGACATGCATTAAATAGCTAGTTCTTTGTTCTTTCAGCAGATGCTTGAAAGTTGGGGAGAGGAGCAGAGTCTGGGGAGATATTTGGGCGGGACAGAATGTTAGGAAGCATTATAGGCACCATTCTTCACACAGTCCACCAATCCGCACACTCTGAAATTCATAAATCATATTTTGTTTGCCCGCAACTCTGGTTTGAGTTGGGGGTCATGGAAGGCACAGTTGGAAAAAGCGCCCCGATGTCACAAGGGAAAGAATTTAAAAATCAATCAGGCCACCGATTGACCCCATGGTTAACAGAGAGAGGAAAAACCGGGAAAGTTTTGAAAGCAGGTGGAGGGTTGGTTGGTCTTTTTCCTCTTTGTCCCTTGTGTGAGTGCCTTCCACTAGCCGTCATTCCCAGTACCCTGCCCCAAATTTGACATTGCAGCATTGTTATAACATTTATAATGCTTATATCCTGAAGCAGAGGTCGATCGGGGCAACCTCAGAAAAGCACCTTATCCCTGTCAAAGTGGGTGCAAAATACGCAGCGGGCCCAAAGAACCTCCCAGAATGCCACATTTCCAGCAAATGCCAATGGTTTAGATATAACAACAAGTATCTAGCATGCAGATGAGGTATAGGGTGCTTTGAATTGAGTGAAAGCTAAGTGAGACTTGAGTGAGACTGGTAGGGTGCGTTTTTTCACGGGAGCCGTCAAGCCGTAACCTCTGTGCTTTGAATATCGAAGGGCCTGCAGCCTGCAGGTGCCGCCATTAAAAAACTAAGGAATGCACATTTGAGACTAGGCCTTGTCAATCAAAGCAATTAAGGTGTGCACGCAACCCCTCGCTGTACCCACTTCTAGCCCCCATGACAAATCTTTGATGCCTGATGCCCCAATCATAGCCACAGGGGCAAGGACGGAGTCGATGATATGGATTGACGCTTGCCCATGCCTGCGTGCAGAATGGAGGAACCTTTCTACCGTCGTGAGAAGGTACTGGAATACTAGGTATTCCCGAAAGCAAGATAGTTTAAAGTTGCACAGTTTGTCTAATTTTTGAGGGGACTGCAGACGATGGCTAGCCTGTCTTCATCACAGGATGAAATTAGGTAGTAGGAGATGCTGAAGGAGCAAAATTTCAGATCTACGTCGGTAGTCGCCATCGTGCATTCGTGCAATGATACGCAAAATTCTCAAGCATTAGTGCACAAGCTCTACTAGGGCACATGCTAGGCCGCACACTAGCTCTAAAGTCCTACCACAATTTTTTATTTATATCCAACTCCCAGCAAGTCCCCCCAGACCTTTCCTAGTCGCTTGCCTGGTTTTACATATGAACACCAGGTATCTGACACATGCCTGATATCGCTGCTGATAACAGAGGCTGCAACCCTGTTTTAACATATGGCCACTATATATCTGACACATGCCTGATATCGCTGCTAATGACGGAGGCTGTAAACCCTCCACTGGAAACCAGAACAGCTGGGCCCCTGGGCAAGCAAAGGGAGGAAAAGGAAAACTACGCAGGCTAATCTATAATCGGAAGGAAAGCAGCAACAGCTTTTAGAGGTGAACAGCCACAGCTGCACGTCAAGGACATGTATAGGGCGCACCACTGATATGAGGAGCTATCTTTAGAAAGCTACCCACGTCTCATGCACTCACGTTCTGTGCACGGTCAGATGCGTCTGTGCCTTTGTTAAATAGCTCGTTGCGCCTTCGTGGAAGTCAAAGCGCATGAGCCGGACTCCTGGGCTGCATTTGCAGATGTTAGCACGGCACTTCTGTTTAAAAAAATTTGCATTGCACGTGTTAATAGCACATTGGCACAGATGACCCATCAGCGATCTCTGTTTCTTTAAAGAAAAGGGTTGCTGCCAGGAGCAGCTTGGTATGTTTATCCGTTACCAAATGAGACCGACCTCTCTGACGCTGCGACCCCATAAGAAGCTTAACCTGATCAAATACATCAAATATCACTAGGCATACATCAAATACCACTAGGCTGAACAGGGAAGCTACCCCCGAGATGAGGCTGCGCTTGCGTCCAGGGACAAAGATCAGCTTTTTACTTAATACTGTTGCTGAGTTCAGTGTGTAACATTTCTTGTATAAGTGAAAATTCCAAGTGCTGTTTCTCTATTGACCCAATTTCACAATCACTTTCCTGTTCTTCGTTACCCCCCTCCATTTTTTTCTCCCTTCTCTGAGAAGTTGCAAACGTCCTCACATATGTTTCAACATGCAAAAAAATCAGAAACGAGTGTATGTTCAACGAATGAGGCGGATTTGCCATTACTCACACAGATTCAAACTTACATGACATGTGCCAACACGCAGTGTAAGCCAGCCGCTGTCACCAAAGCACGCACTGCTGAGGGGTCACTCGCTGCATAGCTCGCAATTGCCTCGTCAGACGGCACAAAAATTGTGCTTGGGTCAATAGCCAACAGGAGCTGCTTGTTGGGTCCAATGGTTAAAAGGGTCTGCGTGCATCATCATACCATGCGTTACGCTCGAGCAGATAAGGTTCCTGCGAGGAGGCTAATTAACATAGCCTACCTCATACGCCCACGAAGCTGTCGCCATATTTCGTCAAGTATTAGTCGTTACTTATGAAATGAATATTAAAAAGTGACTAGACCCGAGCAGCTTTTCTTGGCATGCGACGGACGACACCAGATTATAAATACTTTTATTTATTTGGACTTTATATGTCATATGTTGCTGACTCAGCTGCGGCCAGTGCAATTGCGGGTTTTGCCATGGAACGACCCGTTCTGTGCATTACGAGAACTCTTGAATGCTCACACTCAATCTGTATCGAATCCCAAAAATTAGCCACAACACACAAAAAACTGAATCTGGCATACGCCATCAGCCTGGCATACGCCTAGCCCTTCTGAAAGCCAGTCGCTCTGACTAGCTCATAACATCCTTCATCAGCACTGATGTATATTCCTTGTTTTAGACTAATACCTTCATATCTGCTTAGTTTTCTGCTGCATGGTACATGATTCCCCTTATATCAACAGATCAAGCGCACGAGTTTGCCGGCCCCAGTCTTGTACCTTGTAACCTAATTGGCCAGCAAAGGCGGCAAGCCGAAAATTTGATCTGTAAGCAACATGATCTGCTCGCTTAAATTCATCCTCGCTCCCCAACTTCATCTGGATTTTCAAAAAAGGCCAATTGCCACCTCAAGTATTTGCTACTTAAATGTTGCTTGGCTTTGGCAGGGCAGCTACCACCAAATTGAAATCTCACGTAGCTTTCTTTTCTCATACGTATTTTTTGACCCCAACAATTACCGCATGTTGGCTGTCAGTGGCACTATGTACCGTATGTATGCCAATGTTGTTCGCTCGTTGCTTACTGAGTGGTGTGCGGCAACTGGTCAGATCCCTGACACCCAATATGTTTTTTACCCAGGCCGTAACACTTTGCAACCCATATTCTTCTTACAACATGCTGCACGAACAATAAAATTCCAATGGGTCGTCTAGGTTGCACGCTGCTTTCATTGATTTCAAGCAAGCCTATGACACCATTCCAAAAGATGCACTATGGAAACACCTTAGGCGTACTCGCATGCCTGCGCCTTTGTTGGCTGTGATTCAAGACATGTACAACCGTGATGAGTATGTCTTGAAAGATGGTGATAAGACTGCTCGTGTGCATCCGACTCGTGGGGTAAAACAAGGTTGCCCCCTGTCCCCCCTGCTTTTTTCCCTTTACATTAACGATATCGACGACATTGCTGAGGGTGTATCAGGGGCTATCACCGGAACCGCGGGTGTGCACGTCTCACACATGTTGTATGCAGATGATCTGACTTTGCTGCCTAATGAGCCCCGTGATATGCAAATCATGCTGAGTTGGTTGGCTGTGTACGCCAGGAATAAACATCTAATTGTCAACACTTCCAAGTCCGAGGTTGTGCACTTCAACTCCGCGGGTAAAAATGTTCCTGTTTTAGATGTTGGCGGTGCCACCCTTCATCACAAAGATTCTTTTAGGTGTCTGGGCATGGTTTTCTACAGGACCTTAAATATGGCTAAGTCTGCTGATCACGCATCCCGTCCTTTTCTTGCCTCTGCCTATAGGATACGTAGATTCGTGCGTGAACACGCTTTGGCAGACAGGCCACACACTTCTTTGTGGCTCGCTAAGACATATGTTATTCCTGCTGGCATGTATGGTAGTAAAGTATGTTTTTTTTTCAGGCAGGCAGGGAGTTCTCTAGCTCGCTGTCTGCGCTTCATTTGCATTTTCTGAAGGGCACGTTAGGTGTTAAGCGGTCTGCCACTAACTGGGCTTTACTCCAAGAATGTGGACATGAACCGTTGCAATTATACTGATTTCGGTCACCTGTCAAGCTTTTCAATAGTATGCTTAATACCAATAGTGACACTTTGCGGAGGGTAGTCCAGGCTGATCTCAATTTACAGCCTCGTTCAAGTGCCTGCTGGACAGCTCAATTGCTGAGCGCTTTTCAGGAACTGCGTGGGCGTGAGTTGTATGTACGAGCTGTTGAAACTGGACGTGCTATTCCCATGCAAGAGCTTACTGCAGATTTCAAGCATAGATAAGAGGTGTTTGGAGAGACGCTGAGTTGGTGGACCCCAATACGCACAACAACAAACTGGCCACTTATCATTCTTGGTATGCCACCCCTTTATCTAGAAATGAGCGTATGCCGACTGCTGTACCACGGTATCTCTATCTTGATCTTGTCCAAACATGTTATGCACAATGTAAGTAGACTCTGCTTGCGGGCGCATACTTTGAAAGTTGAGGCAGCATCGTGGCTTGAAGATGGTTCTTGCGAATGTGACCAATGTCCTGGTGAAGATGAACATGTTCAGAACGAGGTGCATGCTCTTTTATTTTGCCAAGACCTTCGAGTTTGTGAGCTGAGGAAACATTTTTCCTTTCTGTTTACACCTTTTTTTGAGGACTTTTCAGCAGCCCAACCCTGTTTGCTGCAACAGGTCAACAACCAACTTGTTCATAATCTCCTCTCTCAGCAGAACACTAGACTTTTCTTTTTCTTTCTGAGCTCATGGATTTATTTGTGGCTGGCTGAGATCAGTCAGTAGCTGATCAGCCAAACAACCTATTGTAATCATTGTAATCATTCGTATTTGAGAATGGATGGTCAGGTGTAGAACGAGTGTGAAACGTCCTTTATAGTGCTTAGTAAAAGGTTCAGGCTCAAAAAGCAGCAAGCATACTCCCCCAAAATAAACATCGCATTACAAATTTAAAAATTGGCATCCCGACTGGCAAACCCTTACATACAGAGGCCCATCTTGTCAGTGCCTGTTGAAGAACTTAAGGGCGTACTATTTACAGAGACCGAATAAAGAAATCCAACAGATATAGCAACCTGAAAAGTTATCATAAAGTAAGCCAGCTAGCCTGCCTTTACCATGCCTGCAACCAGGTACCGAAGCGCACCACTTTTGAGCAAGAACATGATCATACATATTTCAAATCCAAATACATTGTTTAGTTTACAGCACTGTACAAAAACAACCATGAACCTCACACACTGCACGAGCTCTGTTGGCAACAATTCTGCAATACTATGAACAAAAACACACTGAACAAATATACCGCGTCCAGCTCCACTTTTAGGTGTCTAAGTGCTTAGGTATTAGGCAATAAAACACGAGAGTGATAAGGAGCTAGAAATCATCAAAGTTTCCTACGCAGTTGACCGAGGGTCGTAAGCTCACAACATTCATAACAAACATGTGTGGCTCAAGCTTGAGACGCGCTGGGAGCTGCAATTAGGTGGGCCTTGGCCTGCATAGGTGCACAGGAAAGTAAAGGATTGAAAAAAATTGAAACCTTCCTCATGACGCCAGCCAGCCTTGGTGCTTTATTAAAAGGATTGGCACACACTTGTTTCAGCACATGGGCGATCAGCAGCCAGCAGGATCAATCAAACGCGGAAGGATTCAGCGTTCAAGAAAGCTGGAAGGAAGCAAAGACACACAAACACACTCCCATTCAGGCACAGCGACGTAGATTAGTAACGACGGCCGTGCCTTGCACGAGCTTGTGGAGCATAGGCAGGCTCATAGCTCTGTCAGGCACAGACAGACTGACTGACCCGACCAACAACAGACTGACCTGTTCCGCAGGCTACTTAAAAATATGATTCCAGGCAGGAGCTGCACAGCAGGAATTTAACACACACCCAGCGCTTGAGCGCAAGCTTGTAGGGCTCCTTCTAAATTCCAGGCAGGAGCTACACAGCAGAGATCCAACACACATGCACACATGCACACACACACACACCCAGCACTTGAGCGCAAGCTTGTAGGACTCCTTCTAAATTCCAGGCAGGAGCTACACAGCAGAGATCCAACACACACACACACAGCACTTGAGCGCAAGCTTGTAGGGCTCCTTCAGGATTCCAGGCAGAAGCTGCACAGCAGGAATTCAACACAAACACACTCACCCAGCACGTGAGAGCAAGCTTGTAGGGCTCCTTCCCCACCAGGTCCAGCTCAAAGCGCAAAAGCCTCGGACCTCTGCGTTCCCCAGCAAAACACGACACAAGAGGAGCATACAAATAAGAGCAGCTCAAAGGGCACGAGTTGGGGGCCTCTATGCGTGCATGCCAGCACTAATGCAAACACAAATTCATCTGAAGATTGGGATCAAAGCACAGGCATCATGAAACCTCGGTGCACACATCAGAAACACACACACTCGCGCTCATGCTCACGTACAAAGACACTGTGGACAAACATGGCGTTCATGCTTACTTGTAGGGCTTGGGCAGCGTGACGTTGTTCTGCCACACCATTTCCATCGCCCCCACTGATGGCTGAGTGATGATAAATTCCAGGCGGCCGGGCCAGCAGAGGATCTCTATGTCTGAGCCCTTCATCAGGGGAAGCCTGACAGGCAGATTGCTGCCAACTGCGAGGTGTACGTTGCTTTTATGCGTGTGTGTGTGTGCGTCTGTGTGCGTGCGTGTGTGTGCATGCGTGTGTGTATGTCCAAAGCAAGGCAGGAGCTTGCTTGCATATACGTGTAAATACTGCTTGCAGACCTTTGGTTTAAAAGCGTATCTACTCGCGGAAGTGCGCTCGCAAGAAAACTGTTGTGCAAAGTCCATGCAACAGGGATAAAGCCACTAGGCCATCCCGTCTTCTTTGTTTGACCTCAAGTGTGTGTGTGTGTGCGTGTGCGTGTGTGTGTATTTGTGTGTGTGTGCGTGCGTGTGTGTGTGTGTGTGTGTGTGTGTGTGTGTGTGTGTGTGTGTGAACATGTAACAGGGATAGAGCCACTAGGCCATCCCGTCTCTTTTGTTTGACCTCAAGAGCAGCCCTCCCTTTAATCTCACAAACAGGGACTTCCTCTAAGAGCTGCTGCCGCTTGGCAAAAGGGCAAAGCCTACACACACACACACACACACACACACACAAACTGCTGCACCTGCACAGGGCCCCACATCTGCTTAGACCAATGCTGCTGCCATACTAAACTTCATATGAGCAAAGGAATTTCAGATCAAGCACTCTTGCAGAGTCCCTCATCTGCCCGGACTGCTGCTGCTTCCATACAAAGTGCCATAAGAGCAAAGGGAGATTCATGCCACACACTCTTGCAGAGTCCCTCATCTGCTCAGACCAATGCTGCTGCCATACAAAGTGCCATAAGAGTCAAGAAATTTCAGATCACGCACTTTTGCAGAATCCCTCATCTGCTCTGACTGCTGCCAAGAGCAAGGAATTCCATGCCACACACGCTTGCAGAGCCCCATATCTGCACGGGCTGCTGCTGCTTCCATGCAAAGTGCTACATAAATTCAGTTTCTATTCACACGCCTGTTGCACTGACCAACTGCTCACATTCCACTGTTGCACTGACCAACTGCTCACATTTCACTGTTGCACTAACCAACTGCTTACACTGACCAACTGTTGCACTGACCAACTGCTCACATTTCACTGTTGCACTAAAACACTGCTGCTGCTTCCAGACAAAGTACCACACATGTGCAAATGTTTGCAAGCATCAGCTGCTCAACACACTTCCTGCTGCTGCAGCTGCTGCAGCCACACAAGAGTATTACTCACAACAACCGTTATCCACAGCCAAGCATCTGTTTTATCGCTACAGAAACCAGTCGCCTGTTACAGACCAAGCAAAAGCACCTGAGCTACAGAAACCCGCCGCCTTGCTGTTGCTGCTGCAGCTCTAATGGAAGGGCTTTGACTGACAGAGCACCGCCCACTCACGCACCTGTTATAGAGCTACAGAAACCAGTCGCCCTGCTGATGCTGCTGCTGCTCTTGCCCAACGGGTCTTCAGTGCAGCAGCACTTGTGGAGGGCCTTCGGATCCCCACTCAGGCATTCCGGCACCACACCAAACTCAACAGCATTGTTTCCTGCAGGGGCGAGGGTGTGCATGGTGTTAGGGGTGTTGGGGGTGTAAGGGGTGTGCATGGTGTTGGGGTGTGAATGGTGTTAGGGTATGGATGGTGTTAGGGGTCTCTCGGCTCTCAGCAGCATCCTCCTCCCTCACCCTGTGTTCTATTGCTTGATATAAAATTTGATTGACATTCTACTGGCATTTGGGCGCCACACAAACTCAAAGGGGTCTCTCAGCAGCATCCTCCTCCCTTACCAGGTGTTCTGGTGATTGATATACAGTTTTATTGGCATCCTGCTGGCATTTGGGCGCCACACAAACTCAAAGAGGCCTCTTAACAGCATCCTCCTACCTTAACAGGTGTTATGGTGCCTGATGCATATTTTACATGACATTCTACTGGCATTTGGGCGTCCCACGGATCAAAACCCACCAGTGCCGTTGCCTACAAAATGGTCAGAGTCCGCACACTTTTGGATTGCAACAAAGTCCACCTTCGATAGATGCCTCCTATGTTTTTTTTTATCAAAACAGCTCAATTGCAAGGTCATTGACTGGCTTTGCCTCGTGCGAGGTGGCATTGCTAATAACGTATGGGTCCATTTTGTTCGTAAAAAGGGTTTCGTATAATCAAATGGACTCGTGATCTTGTTAAGCACCACAAGAGGTACACCTGTCCCCTTCTTTTAGTACCAATTTTGTATCATTCTTAGTTGTACACTTTCACTTGTGAACAGAGCTTCTGAGGAGATAGTCATCGTGGTGCCAATAATATAAAAAGCCGTGCTGCAAATAACATAAACTGATTTTGAAGTTGCTAGGAGCGTATGATCTCGCTCGAGCACTACCCAAAGTCCTTGTTGCTAACATCGAACTGATTTTGAAGTTGCTAGGGAGCGTATGATCTCGCTCGAGCACCACCCAAAGTCCTTGTTGCCAACATCGAACTGATTTTGGAGTTGCTAGGAGCGTATGATCTCGCTCGAGCACCATCCACCTCCAAGGTGTCCTTTTCTGGCCGCCCAATCCACGGCATCTGTGGTACATCCTTCTTGGCAGTTCCCATGCAACCATTCCATGGCACCTCTTTGCAATAGTCCAAGCCTCGCAACTCAAACCCCCGCCTAATGAGTTCTGCGGCGCTTTATTATCACTAAGGCCTTGTGCCTTAACTTGTGCCTCAACTGAGGCTATCAACTGAGGGCATATCAACACACACTAATATATACGACTATCCTTCTGACCTTCTAGTTTAAGCCTCCATCTGAGGAGCTTGCCATCCCGGGTCGAGTCTTTGGACACCAGCATCTTTGGTCCTGCACGTAAGGGGTGAAGAAGTTCTGCATTGCTCAAAAGTAGGGTAGCAGAAACATGCAACTCGTGAATGAGAGGGGAAGTGATTTTTTGCACACAGCAATATGCAACATGCAACTCGTGAATGAAAGAATGAGGGGAAGTACTTCTTTGCACACAGCAATATGCAACTCGTGAATGAAAGAATGAGGGGAAGTACTTGTTTGCACACAGCAATATGCAACATGCAACTTGTGAATGAAAGAATGAGGGGAAGTACCTTTTGCACACAGCAATATGCAACATGCAACTCGTGAATGAAAGAATGAGGGGAAATACTTTTTTGCACACAGCAATATGTAGGGTTGGCCAAAAGCATAAATATATATACGGTGTATGTACGGTATTTTTGGCGGGGAAATCACCAAATAAACGGTCATATACGGTGCATAAATACGGTTCTGGCCAACCCTAGCAATATGCAACATGCAACTTGTGAATGAAAGAATGAGGGGAAGTACTATTGCACACAGCAATATGCAACATGCAACTTGTGGATCCGCGTCTGCGATGCTGAACATGGGTATGGCGGAGTTGAACTTTGTTTGGCAAGTTCACTCATTGCTTTTGGCCTTTCACGTGTAGTAAGACGCCACAACAAGACGGGCGCGTCTAATCAACGTTGTTGGTCCCATAACAGTAAGCACAGTTGCGTGACTAATGGAACGCACCTCTGTATGCACTTTCCATGCACTAATTGGGAGATGTATTAGAGGAAGTGTTGAAGCAACCACTTACCTGCACCCTCTAACTTGATGTGCGTTGTACCCCCTTTGGTAGTGTCGAGGAGAAAATCTGCGTGCACACAAATTGCAAAAGCATAGGGTTGGCCACAATCGTAATATAGGTATTGGCCACAATTGTTATAAAGGTATTGGCCACAATCGTATAGGTAAGTATATATTTTACTTAAGCGTCCTTGCAGTCCAATGCAAAGTTACTTAGAAAGCTACTTAAAGCTTAGAAAATATACTTGGAAAATTACTTAAAGTTAGAAAGTTACTTCAAGCTTCCTTGCAGTCCAATGCAAGAAATCAGCATAGGAAAGGTAGCAGGCTGCAGCCAGAAGCAGGGCTGACCAGGACCTATTAAAGCAGAGCTCCCAGTCTTACACGATCAGTATCATAATCACCAGGGCTGGCCAGAACCATACATGACAGTAACGTATCTGGCCTTAATGTAGAGGGATCCCTCTGTCAAAATATGGTGAAAACATCGTACCCCATGTACAAATACGGTTCTGGCGAGCCTGAATAATCAGCTAATCCAGCAGCTAGTGCAGTTCAATAAGAGAAGATAACAGGAAACATCAGAGGAGATAACAGGAGATATCAGAGGAGATATCAGAGGAAGCTCCTTACTTCCTGCCGTTAGCGTGACCGTCTACTTCGTACTTTCAGGCTTGTCGATACTTTTTTCAGCCTTCTTGCTTCATGCCATTCCGCGCAAGGCTGCCTAGCTGGGCTGGCCAGTGCCAGACACATACACTGTGTACTTACAGTATTACCAGCAGGGAATCCTTTGTACATTCATTTGCTGCACACAAATCGGACAAGTGACTTGCCTGTCACTTCTTGCTTCCTACTGCAAGGGACCATGCCAAGGCCTACTTACAAGAGTCTGACGTCTACTTGCCCGCTTACTGCTTACTGCTGTCCCATGCAAAGCCTACTCACGAGAGCCTGATCTACGCACCTGCCGCTTCTTGCTTAATTCGTCCATGCAAGGCCTCCTTGCAAGGAGTCTTATGCCTGCCGCTTCTTGCTTACTGCTTATGACTACTTGCCTGCCACTTACTGCTTACTGCTGTCCCATGCAAAGCCTACTCACGAGAGCCTGATCTACGCACCTGCCGCTTCTTGCTTAATTCGTCCATGCAAGGCCTCCTTGCAAGGAGGCTTATGCCTACTTGCCTGCCGCTTCTTGCTTACTGCTTATGACTACTTGCCTGCCACTTCTTGCTTACTGCTGTCCCATGCAAAGCCTACTCACGAGAGTCTGACGTCTACGCACCTGCCGCTTCTTGCTTACTGCTGACCATGCAATGCCTCCTTGCAAGGAGGCTTATGACTACTTGCAAGGAGGCTTATGAAGACTTCCAAGGAGGCTTATGACTTCTTCCAAGGAGGCTTATGACTGCTTGCAAGGAGGCTTATGACTACTTGCAAGGAGGCTTATGACTGCTTGCAAGGAGGCTTATGACTTATTCCAAGGAGGCTTGTGACTACTTGCAAGGAGGCTTATGACTGCTTCTAAGGAGGCTTATGACTTCTTCCAAGGAGGCTTATGACTACTTGCCTGCCGCTTCTTGCTTACTGCTGTCCCATGCAAATCCAGAGAGGGTTTCCTCAATGCGCAAGCGGGTGAGGCAGGTGTACCTATGATGGTAATGTACAGATAGAACATTTTTATTACAGCTTCTTGTTAACTGATATTAGAATGTTTCCTCAATGCGCAAGCAGGTGAGGCAGGTGTACCTGAAGTGGTCACACGCATACACATAGACACAGATATTAGGGTTGGCCAGAACCGTATATATACACCGTATAAGACCGTATATTCGGTGATTTCCCTGCCAAAAATACCGTATATACACCGGATATATACGGTTCTGGCTAACCTAGTCATATACACGTAGGGTTGGCCAGAACCGTATAGATACACCGTATATGACCGTATATTCGGTGATTTCCCTGTCAAAATACCGTATATACACCGTATATATATGGTTCTGGCTAACCTAGTCATATACACGTGTTCAGCGCATTGACGCAGTCGACAGTGCACCTCACGACAGTGGAACTTGACTGGTGCATGGTGCAGACACAGAGAATGCCAATGTTCACAAACGCACAGTGCAGACACAGAGAAAGATAGTGTTCACAAAACGCACCGTGCAGACACAGGGATGTCAGTGTTCAAAAAACGCACGTGCAGACACAGGGATGTCAGTGTTCTCAAAATGCACAGTGCAGACACAGGGATGTCAGTGTTCACAATTGCACAATGCAGACACAGAGCATGCCAGTGTTCACAGTGCAAACTGCAGACACAGGGAATGACAGAGTTCACAGAATGAGGAAGTGAGGACCCAGCAACAGCAGCAGTGAGCTCGCATGACAATAACATTCAAATCGTGTTGTAAGTAGGATTTGCCAGAATTGTATGTATGGTCTTCACCACAGAGATAATCAGCAAAAAGTGCCGTATACTATGAGATTGTGTTGTGAGAAGGGTTGGCCAGAATCGTATGTACACGGGAAAAAAACACGGTCTTCACTGTAGGGATTATTCACATTATACGTTGTATAGTTGTATATATACATCGCATATATATAGCTTCTGGCCAGCTGTGAGTTGTGTCTTTGCATATGTATGCACAAACTCTATGCGCGCAACGTCATCAGAGAATTTCCCACTAAAGTTATATGTGTGTACATATGCACGCGAAGTCATCACAAAATTCCCCACTAGAAATTCTGTGTGCGCACCATATACCGTAGTGACAGTATATCACGCCGCAAAAATATTGTTTTTGGGGGGTGCGGCCAACTCACCCCTCCCGAAATAAATAAATATTTGAGGGGATGCAGATCACTGCGGATTGGGTTTAAATAAATTTTTTCGAGTTTTTGACGGGTCATGAGTGGGAAGAGCCCCCGAGAACCCCAGTGGGGCGTGTCCAGACAGGGATGGCCAGCTTCTGCAAGGCCCTCCCAACCGCCGAGCAGCTTGAGGGAGCAAGGAAGAGGAAGTGAGGAGGGGGGCAGTGAGGAGAGCGAGGAAGCCAGCAGGAGGGGGTTGCAAGTCTGCAACTTGACGATGAGGGCTTGCAACTCAATTGATTTAGGAAAGATAGACTGAAGGCAGAACCAGTTGCCAGCTGACACACTGTGGACGACTGAGTTAAGCAGACTCATATGATTTCGTTATGCTCTTGGATCAAGGACAATGTTAACGTGTTATGGAAGATAGACTGAAGGCAGAACCAGTTGCCAGCTGACACACTGTGGACGATTGAGTGAAGCAGACTTATATGATTTCTTTATGCTCTTGGATCAAGGACAATGTTAATGTGTTATGGAAGATAGACGGAAGGCAGAACCAGTTGCCAGCTGACACACTGTGGACGACTGAGTGAAGCAGACTCATCTGATTTCTTTATGCTCTTGGATCAAGGACAATGTTAATGTGTTATGGAAAGCACCTCTGAGTCTCTTGGTGCAGTCCTGAGGGCATTTTGCCCCTGCGGATTGGTGCGGCAAGCACTAAAATATATATTGAGAGGGGTGCGGATTGGTGCGGACAGGGTAAAAATAACTCTTTTCTTGAGGGGTGCGGATTGAATAAATGTCACTACGGTAGATAAAAAAAAGCCTGTGCATGCACATATACCTCTCGTGATCTGAACGATCCGCCAGAAATACTGTTTTTGCACCACATACACAAACAGCTCAGGCCAACCCTCGGAATGTTGCGCATGCAGTGTGCAATATAAAGTAGCAATACAACGAATCAGGGGGCATTTAAACAGAATCATAGCGCTCACATTAGCTGGGGCCCCACTGGTCTATAAACGCGTAATTCAATATTTGACTAATCAATTAGGGCCAACCATTCCTTATCAAACTTGCAGCGTGTGAAAAATTGGAAGATCACAGTTTGCGTGATCAGATTGACTGCCGCATAATCTTCTCCTTAAACCGCAGCAAATCCCTGAGCACCTGTCCAAGCACACACACACACACATACACACACACCTCCAGCGCTTGACC
>Ga0307963_1001412_pt1 | contig 18303 bp, 20 predicted proteins | sample OrgLakmetagen594_FD_201829 | JGI IMG/M metagenome (GOLD analysis project Ga0307963, IMG submission 201829) | Saline water microbial communities from Organic Lake, Antarctica - #594 | ecosystem: Environmental > Aquatic > Non-marine Saline and Alkaline > Saline | place: Antarctica: Organic Lake... | reverse complement strand
CCTCTCCTTTAGCTAGCCAAAACAAAATGGAGGCAAAAGCACTGCGATTTGGCAGTGCCGTACAGATGAGTAGCTCATCAATTTGGCCAGCTAAAGGAGAGGAGTAACCAGAGGGATGCAGACCATAGCTCTTGGTGATGTGCCCAGTACACCCCACTTCAAACAACAGCTCTCTGTGTGCACAGTACACCCCACTTCAGACAATAGCTCTCTGTGTGCAGTACACTCCACTTCAGACAATAGCCCTCTGTGCCCAGTACACCCCACTTCAGATGATAGCTCTCTGTGTGCACAGTACACCCCACTTCAAACAATAGCCCTCTGTATGCACAGTACACCCCACTTCAAACAATAGCTCTCTGTATGCACAGTACACCCCACTTCAGATGATAGGTCTCTGTGTGCACAGTACACCCCACTTCAAACAATAGCCCTCTGTGTGCACAGTGCACACCACTTGCTTTGAGGTAAACTCATTTTGCTTGTGGGATACAGCACAGCGTCTGTGCTTGTGCTTGGAAATGGAGAGAGACACAGGTTGGGCTCATGCATTGACTTGCCTTATTGCGGCTTTGAGGGAGCCATGATGCTCACTGTCTATCTTAATGAGAGGATGAATGGCCCTCAGTGTCTTTTATTGTTGTACCACACACACACACACACACACACACACACACACACACACACACACACACACACACACAAACACACACAAACACAAACACACACACATACACACACTGCTTATTTTAGTTGTGCTATCCACCCACACAATGCTTTTTATCGTTGTGCCCATCCCAAGCAAGGCTACACAATCCAACATATGCTTTCATGGCATTGGAAGCTGGACCATTAAAACGTCTTGCGTTCCCTTCGCCATTAGAAGCTGTAATTGTAGCTACATTGATGCTCACACATCTAAAGGGCTAGCAGTGCTGGTCTTTGCGTCTCTTACTTCTTACTTGTTATGGTTGTTGATTGTAGGTGTCTTTCTTCCAACAGGGCTGGCTTCCATGTCTCACTGAAGATGGTGGGTTATAAGCATGTCGTGCATGCCTATGCGTGCCCTTACGGTGGAATCTGTGCATCTTATGCGCGAGTCTCACTGATGATAGTACTGTGCACTGGGAAATTAGGATGAAATTTTGACATGGTAGCTTATTGCCTCAAACTGAGACATTTCATCCTGTTGGACTTTCCGTTTGCAAATGGTGTGACCTTTGCGCTTGCACAGGTACGCATACGCACGCTAACAAACATACACACACATCTTTTAACAATTAAGGTTTTATCGTCATACGCAGGCCAGCTCATCCTAGAAACTCCAAGCACGGTGGCCAAGGCTCCGGATGGAAACGGCGGCGTCTTCCTGGCATTGCAAAAGTCTGGGATGCTGGACGTGCTGGTACAGGAAGGTGGGTGTTTTGTTTTTGTGTGGGGAGTTACATAAACACACACCTGTACACACACACACACACACACACGCACACACACACACACGCGCACACACAACCATGTATGTGTGTTCACAGTTGTGAATTTTGCTGCTTAGAAGTGCATGCCAAAGCTAGTTGAAGAAAGAGGTTTTCAGCCATGCAAAACTTTTGCGCAAGGGCGGGTCATTTTGTGGCCTGCACTGCCTCGGTACATAAAGGCATCTGCCTATCTGGTATGTTGCCATCAGGCAGGGTCATGATTGTGTGCACTGTGCAGTGCCCAATGTGCCTATGTGTGCGTACCCTAATGTGTGTTTACCCTGTGGTGTTCTTATCCTATGCAAATCTTGCCATCAGGCAAGGTCATTCATGATTGTGTGCACTTTTCAATACCCAATGTGTCTATGTGTGATAACCCTATTGCGTGTGTACACTGTTGTGTGCGTACCCTATGTGTGCATGCTGCTATCAGGCAGGGTCGTGATTGTGTACCCTATTGTGTATGGTGTGCCTTATGCAAGGGTCATACTCGTGTCCACTTTGCAGTATTTAATGCCAATGTGTCCACTATGCAGTATTCAATGTGCCTGTGTGTGCGTACCCTATGTGCATGCTGCTATCAGGCAGGGTCGTGATTGTGTACCCTGTTGTGTATAGTGTGCCATGTGCAAGGATCATCTCGTGTCCACTATGTAGAAGTTTTTTCAATGTGCCTGTGTGTGCATACCCTCTTTGTGCATGCTGCTAACAGGCATGGTCGTGATTGTGTACCCTATTGTGTATAATGTGCCTAAAGCAAGGGTCATACTCGTGTCCACTATGTAGAAGTTTATTTGAATGTGCCTGTGTGTGCGTACCCTATGTGCATATGTACATGCTGCTAACAGGCATGGTTGTGATTGTGTACCATGTGGTGTATAGCGTGCCTAATGCAAGGGTCATACTCGTGTCCACTATGTAGAAGTTTTTCCAATGTGCCTGTGTGTGCGTACTCTATGTGTGCATGCTGCTAACAGGCATGGTTGTGATTGTGTACCCTGTGGTGAACCTTATGCGAATGTTGCCACAGGCAGGGCCATGATTGTATGCACTTCTTCTTAGCACCCTTTGTGTGCATATCCTACTGTATGCATACCCTACGTGCATGTGCCATCAGGCACGGTGCATGGTTGTGTTAGTCACCTGTGCTCCTGCCTGTACCGCCTTGGCTTCTGTGTAATCTTTCGGTTGACTGCCTGTGTGGACACTGGCTGGAAAATGTGAAAAATACTAAACAACAGTGTGTTGTAAGCAACAGTGTGTTATAAACAACAGTGTGTTATAAACAACAGTGTGTTGTAACTAAACAGCAGTGTGTTGTTAACAACAGTGTTGTAAACAACAGTGTGTTGTAACTAAACAACAGTGTGTTGTAAACAACAGTGTTGTAAACAACAGTGTGTTGTAAACAACAGTGTTGTAAACAAAAGTGTGTTGTAAACAACAGTGTTGTAAACAACAGTGTGTCGTAAACAACAGTGTGTTGTAAACAACAGTGTGTTATAAACAACAGTGTGTTGTAACTAAACAACAGTGTGTTGTAAACAACAGTGTGTTGTAACGATGCACGCATACTGACATGTTGCATGCAAGAGCAGCTCGCTGATGTTAGCATTGTTGTTGCCCGTCCTGCTTCAGGAGTGGAGTCGGTGGACTGCTACTGTGTGGACAACTTGTTGGCGCGTGTGGGTGACCCTCTCTTTTTGGGGTACTGCCACAGTCAAGGTTGGTATGTTGGTATGCATGTGTGTTGTATGTTGTGCAACGTACGTAAGATGTAAGGGAGGGTGTGACCTTGTGTGCACTTTCTACTGAACGATCATTGTCATTCATTGTCAGTGTTACTACCAATAAAAATGACCTGCTTTAGGCAGAGTGCGTAAGAAGAAAGTGAGAGTCGCAACTGGTTTTACATTTTGTCTTTGCGTGAAGACTGCAAGTTGAGACTGACGGGGGTAGCCGGTTACACGCCAGTGTTTAAGTGGGTATCTTTGGACGGTTGGCCATACCCGAGTCCAGGTCGATCACACACATTGCGTTGACATAGTGGGTCGGATTGTGCGTGATAGTGGGAATGCTCTGTGAAGCAACACAACCTGAGTAATTACTGCCATGTTTATTTACCCAACAACAGTGATTGTGATGTGAAGACACACACATACACATACGCATGTACTACATACACATACACATACACAAACACGATCACATACACACATTACCATACTGAGGTTGCATCCCGCCTTACGGATTATGCTCATCCGCAATAGTGGACTAAGCCTACCTGCTCCTACTATCGTGCTCATGAGTTTGTTGAAGTGTCTTGGCAGACGATGCAGCAATTCACTCAATCGTCTCTCTCACACACTCACACACACACGCCCCCTTTCCTATGTCCAGGTGCTGAAGTTGGCGCCCGGGTCGTTGCTAGGGCACATGCCCAGGAAAAGGTAATCAGCTCCCGCCAAGGCCTTATCCTCAGCATATGAAGATGTGTCTGTTGCTGTAGAGGATTTCAGGCATAGTGGGTGTGCATGTGTGTGCGTTTATGAGTGTTGCATGGCTATGTATCTGTTTGATATTCTGTGTGCCTGTTTCTGTGACCCTAAGCCTTGCAAAGTCCAAATTATCCAAATAAAGAGGGAGGGAGAGAGAGGCAGAGAGAGGGAGAGAGAGAGAGAGAGAGAGAGAGAGAGAGAGAGAGAGAGAGAGAGAGAGAGAGAGAGAGAGAGAGAGAGAGAGAGAGAGAGAGAGAGAGAGAGAGTGAGAGAGACCGAGAGAGAGACAGAGAGAGAGAGACAGAGAGAGAGAGAGAGAGAGAGAGAGAGAGAGAGAGAGAGAGAGAAAGAGAGGGATAAAATACCAGCAGTGCAAGTAGCAGGCTAATCATCAAACATATTAGCCCCTGGCTGAGCATCCCAACACCCCCAAGCTGCTGGGATGTCCCAGGGTCTGTCGCCTGCCTCTCTACATATTTCTCTCTTACGTCTGAGGAGTTGGTCAGGACCGTGATTATGGCACCACATCTGACCACTTATTTGGAGACCTTTGTGAACTTTCCAGGACTTTCCTAGGAAAATACCATGTGTATTACCACCTGTATATACCGTACAATTATGATTCTAGCATTATGTCCTCCTTGTTCGCTCCTTCAGATCCCTCCACCCATCATAACTCCACCTCACCACTCCTCCCATCACTCCACTCATCACTCCTCCCATCACCACTCCCATCACCACTCCACTCATCCCATCACTCCACTCATCATCACTCCCATCACCACTCCCATCACCACTCCACTTATCCCATCACTCCACTCCACTCATCATCACTCCCATCACCACTCCCATCACCACTCCACTCATCCCATCACTCCACTCATCATCACTCCCATCACCACTCCCATCACCACTCCACTTATCCCATCACTCCACTCCACTCATCATCACTCCCATCACCACTTCCATCCCTCCTCCCATCATCACCCTCTCACCACTCCACTCATCATCACTTTTCTTGCAGGTTGGCGTGTTTGCAACACGCGGAGGAGAGCTTTCTGTTGTAGAGTACTCAGAGCTCAGCCCTGAGCAGGTGGGTCGATTGTGGTCGTGTAAGTTCTTTCATGCTTCTTTCATGCTTCTTCATGCTTCTTAATGCTTCTTTATGCTTCTTTCATGCTTCTTTCATGCTTCTTTCATGCTTCTTCATGCATCTTCATGCTTCTTTCATGCTTCTTTCATGCTTCTTTCGTGCTTCTTTCATGCTTCTGCTCACAATATGGTGTATGCTTATTTATTAGGGTTGGCCAGAGCCATGTACATATGGTGTGTAATCGGTATTTTCGGCAGGGAAATTACCAAATATACAATCATACATGGCGCATATACACGGTTCTGGCCAACCCTATCTTTTTCCCTGCGTGATGCGTGATCAGATATGATTGTTTATTGTCATCTAATAATACCACTGTCTGCTTCCAAGGGCACAGTTCAACAAATGTTTGGGTAGCTTGCTGTTGCAGTCTCTTTTTAGTTCTCTGCCATGGGTTCCTGAAATGGTCATTTGGGGGAGTTGCTAGTTGCCAAGACAAAGATATATGTGCTTAGGATTTCCCTGCCCACTTCCTTTTATTCACCCATCCCACCAGGCCAGCGCAACCGATCCTGCCACCGGAGAGTTGCAGTTCAAGTGGAGCAACATCTGCATGCACTACTTCAGCGTAGCATGGTTGCAACAGGTGCGCGCGTGTGTGTGCGCGCGTGTGCGTGTGCGTGTGTGTGTGTGTGTGTGTGTGTGTGTGCGTGCATGTGCGTGTGTGCGTATGTGTGTGTTTGTGCACGCGCGTGTGTGAATCGTGAAGTGGAAACTCAGGTGGAGCAACGTCTGCATGCACTATCGTAGGGTAGCATGGCTGCTAAAGATGTGTGCGTATACACTATATAACTTACGTGTGTGTGCGTGCGTGTGTGTGTGCCTACATGAGAGCAGGAACCGTTAATTTCTGATATGGTAAGCACAACGGTATTGTTGCAATATGTTTTGTTAACCCTAACGCACAATAAGATGCCCACCACACACAAAATTGCATCCAGCTGTGTTCAAGGACGATTATTACAGGTAAATAACGCAGAACACCAGAGGGGGTTATCTGAGCAAAAGTTTAGAAATGCTCATTTCTGCGTCAAGAGGCAACTACCTACACATTAAATCATCAAATTGGACCAAATCTAGCTTCGCACTGATGCAGACTTTATACAGCTACCAGAGCACGTGCTCAGATTTAGGTAAATCACCCTGCGTATGAAATGACAGGACTAGATGCACACTTTGTGTACCTGTAATCTAAATAGGCGCTCTCCTTTGCACATCTTTCCAACCACCTGATATTGGAACCATCGTCCAAAGGACTCAGGTTCCCTTCTGCCTGGGTTTTGCACTTGTTGCTTTGTTGCTTTTGCAATGATCTCCATTGATAATAAGGACCTAAAAACACAAAATAACCACTCAATTAAATGGTCTGGCTGGTCAGATACAGCAAATGGCTTCACAAAAAGTAGATTTCACGCCGCAGACGATTAGGTGTGGGCCCCAGAACTAGCAAGTTTAAAGGTCAGCTGCATTGAAATCTGCATATCAGGGCTGAGCTTGATACAAGCGAGTTCCAGGGCCCATACCCAAGGAGCATGCAAAGCAGAAAACTACACCCATATTGGGCCTCAGATAACCCCCTCTGGTAGAACACTTCATGTTTTCCTGTGCATTCCCCAATTACTCCAACGTTAAAAAAAATGATTATAATGACTACAGAGCTCAGGAGCGTCTTGTTTGTAAAATATTCTTTTTCTGTCATGTAGCCATCTGGTCAAATCCGTGCCGCCTGTCCAGCAGCCACTTTAAGCGTTTCGTTTGTTGTGTTAATAACTTCAAATGCATCCCGCCTAGGCCAGTCGTTCTTTTGTTTCATTGAAAATCGTCATCATTGAAAATGATGAATGAATTTTCTATTGTACATGTTCGTCGAAGAATGGCTTTTGCTGCGTGTGTTCGTTCCCTCAGGTGCATGCCCACCTTGCCCAAGGCACAGCATACCACATTGCCAAGAAGCAGATACCCTCCAAGGACGGCCCTATCCAGGTGCGTATCAAGTGCAAACAATGGGCGTTGCTCACACACACTGAGGCACTCAAGTGTTGCCAGTGTATAGACAATGGCCCCACTTAGGTGCCTTAGTGCGCGTGAGCGACGCCGAGATGTATTGTAGAATACGCACACAATAGCCATACTGCAGTGATTCCGCGTCGTGCATTATAAAAAGACCCCAAACAACAAGCGTAGGTACAGAAGGTGTGAAGAAATGGCCATGCTGTAGTGACGTAGCGAGCATCAAGAGTTATGAATAAAGACAATACGGATGAGCACTCACATCAGCCTTTCCTTTCTTCATCAAGCGTGCGTCATTTTTGCCCATAGAAACCAATCCTAGTACTCCTTCTCAAGTGTTACTCCTGGAACACTGGCGGCATCCATTTCACTGTTCGTGCTGCATGGGGTTCCGTTGGTGGCCTAGACACACACACACACACACACACACACACACACACACACGCACGCTCACACACACACACACACACTGCTGCTCTAGACGCACATCGACCCAATCATTCACACCTGCCTTATTGGATGCTGCTCTTGAGCCTCCTTGCGACGTTCAAATCTGATTGTTCATGCACGCCTCACGATTGTTCAGGCACGCCTTACGCCATCTACTACCTCCTCTTTGTTATTTAAAAGTCCGGACGCCTCTGCTTGTGACGCATTGGCACGAGCTGCTGCGTCTCGTTGCTGCCTCTGTCCTGCTTCCTGCAAATAGCCACCTCTCGGTGTTGCCTCTGTCCTGCTTCATGCAAATAGCCGCCTCTATATACGACGTTGCAAATACATGCGCAGCGTCATCAAATGTGATGCTGCCTGTCGACGCTGCCCACCTGGCGAGTACATTCACGCTTATAGTCGAGTCTGCTTACACAGGGTATCAAGCTGGAGCTGTTCATATTTGACCCCTTCCCCACAGCCAACAAAGTGGCGCTCTTGGAGGTGGCCCGAAATGAGCACTTTGCTCCTGTCAAGGTGCAGTGTTTGGTTGCATGGAAATGAGGTTGGGATGATAAAAGGCCAGTTAAGATGGTGGTCAGACTCAAAGGCTGCAAAGCCGCCCGTAGGAATATTTATGTACCACGAAGGAATATATATAACTACCAGGAATATATATATATAATATACATATATATATATATATGTACCATATAGGAATATATACACCAATAAACCACATAAGCACATTGCTCCTGTGAAGGTTGTGGTGGTGGTGGCACGGAGATAATGACGACACTTTGCTCCTTTGCCATACACAAATGGGGATTTGGTGCATTCCGCGTGGAAACCACGACTCGTATTTGCATAAACCAAAACAAAATGGCAAAAAGCAACCAGGGTGTAGAGTTTCAAAGGCCTTTCTTCAGAGCCATTTTTATGAATTTCCTTTCAAAGAAAACTAGTATCAGCCAAGCAAAGCCAATTTGGAGGTCCTCGGCCTCAATCATAGCGTATTATTACTACAAGCCCATTCCTTGCGTACTCCACCTAATGACACTCTGAAGCGAGGCCTCAGACATGCTACGCACAATTTGACCATAGGATGAAAACTTATTGGTGTCTGTAGCCCGGGAGTAGAATTGACGCGTTTTTCTCTGATCGATATTTAATGTAATGGTTTTACAGCTTAGCCTTCTTTTGGTGGAGGAGGTCTATGGTACCCAGTACCACATTGGCTCTTTTTCCTTAATTAATGTGGGGACTGGTTTTCACTGCCTGCGTAGTTGGTCTCTAGGACACGAAGGCCTTTGCATTGCTGGGAAAACTGAGAGCCTTATAACTTAGAAATTGTGACCTTTCTCCAAATACTTTTGCCAAATCAAGTGAGAACCTCATGCCGAGTAGGATGGTCCTTGTCGATAGTCTAACAGTCTGACCTGGTTGGAGAGAGGCACCACTTAATTTTAGCTCCTGGATATATTAACTAGATAAATGGAAAGAAGACTTACTTCTAAGACATATGACATACGTGACCCTGCGTGGAGCATTTGGCGACGCCGGGATTGCAAGTGTGTTTGCCGAGCGGAGTCATGCTGTTGCATGTTCGCGATGAGCAGGGAACCAGTTCCAGGCCTCCTAGGGGAGTGCACACAACTCTGCTAATTAGGGCTAAATTGCCAGGCAGTTGGCACAGGCATAGGAGACAATGCCATGTGGATTCATTGGAGAGCAAGCAAGAAAGCCCTTGTTCATCACAGAGCTGTTGGCTGTCACGACAAATTATGGTACCAGCTTAAGCATGGATTGCAAGTATGGGCTATCAAGGTCTCTGTCTAGTTCCTAGAGGCCCCAAACGCAGCGCCATTATTTTTCTTTTTCTATTACAGCCTAGAGCTGCTTTTTCTGGTTCGGTGCTTAGTACATTTTGTGCGTTACGATCAAATCGAGGGGGTTCTAACTACGGCACTTGTGTCTCCCCCTAACAACTGTCGTACTTAGCACCCAAAGTTGACATCCCAATCATTTTTCACATTCCACACCTGCGTTCACACCACTCCACCCTAACACAGAATGCACGAGGCAGCGCTTCCGACACCCCTGACACTGCCCGTGATGCTTTGTTATCCCTCGGAGCGATGTGGCTGAGTAGAGCGGGCGCACAGCTGAAGCTGCCTGAAGGGGTGGCTGGCGTTGAAGTGTCGCCTTTAGTGTCGTATGGGGGTGAAGATCTGACAAATTGGAGGGGCAGGGTTGTGGCTGAGACGCATTTGGATGTATGAAAACGTTCATCTGGAAGCATTTCGTTGTGGCAATCGCCGATGCTAGTTTTCCTGTTGTTATTCGCTCCTTTATCGCTAGACTGCTCCTGGTGAAAGTCAATGGCAATTAAGGTTAGTAGGGCGCGCCGGTGTGGACAAGTTTATCAGAGCTTAAAAAAGAAGGGTAAGGGTAAGGGTAAGGGTTACACAGCTATATCCGCCAGCGAGGGCAGTTGAGCTATAGCATAAAAAAGAAGAAAATCTACGCGGGCTGTAAAAACCACTTTTACATTCATTAAGGAATTGATTTCAACCTAGGCGACGCAAAACAGGTCGCCAATGATAAACGCCACACACAAGGCTTCCCTCCCTAAACTGTATGAAGCTAGAGCGGCCTGCATATATAAGCCAGATGGCAAATAAAATATGCATTGAATGCATAGGCATGATGGCTCCTGAGCGCTTCCACTTTTTAAGAGAAAGGTTCCATAAAGCTCAGCTCAGAAAAACGGATTACACAGAGATATGTCTTCTCCTGTTCAATGCCTAGCCTCTGAAATTGCGGGTCTGCTTCAAGACCACCAAACACGCCTCAAAACCCCTAAGGCAAGCCAACTAAAATTTACTAGACTCCTACTCCCGTATCCTACCCTCCTCCCTCCTCCTACCCCAACACATCAGTGCAGCACTACAACAATGCGCCATGGTCTCAAAAGAAAAAATGACGTCTGCTCTGGACTTTGATCCTGGGAACTCCTCATATTATAGCAAACGTCACCGTGACATTGACTTTGGTGCCCAATACAATGCAATTGCCACCAAGTTTACAGGTTTTTCGGTTTCTCAATCTGCCACCCAGTGTATGTTGACACAAAACTGCTCTAGTGCGTGCAACACTCCCTACGATCTGCGATGTGTAGCGAGCTACCAACCGCCACCTTCTTATTTCTACCCAACTGGGAAAACAAGAGTATCAATGCCTACAGAGCATTGGTGCGAGATAACTCAAAATACTGCACCACGCTTGGCTTCACCCCCAAGGCAAAACTCACATATGCAATGCCAACCTTGTGGAAGGATGTACAACGTAACTTCTCCAACCACACCTGGAGCATGGATATTATTGCTGTCTGGAACAAAGAAGCAAAACAGCGTTTAATTGATGCCTCACCAAATTGGCTGCAAACACTGCAAAGAAGTATCCCAGAAGCAGTTTGGGAAAAAATTAGTACCTCGACAGAGAAGACACAGACCACATCACCAACCATGTTTGCCCCCAGTAAGAAAAAAAAAAAAAAAAAAACTACGCAGGCAGTGCAAGCCACTCCCCACATTAATTAAGGAAAAGGAGCCACTTTGGTACCGAGTACCGTAAAGCTCCTCCACCGCGAAAAGGAAAGGAAAATTCAATGGGGATCAGGAGGGTTTCAGGCTTGGCCTAAAATCGGCTCGTGATGAGAGTTGATAACAGTACTGAAAAGGGCACGTCTGGTATGGACAAGTTTGGCAAAGTTCACAGAGTGCACATGGAGCTTGGAGGCAAACTTCTTAACTCTTTGAGAATTGAGACCCAGTTTTTTGAAAGGCTTCAGAGTGTGGGTGTTGTAGATGGTGCCGCCCACACCCAAAAGGATGATGTGGAGAGTAACGGAGGCTCCTTGATGTTCACGCACGTCCAAGACAAGGCATCTTTGAAGAAAGGCAGATTGGAGCAGGACCCTTTGTTGGGGCCTAGCTCCTCCTCAGGGCAGTTCAGGGAGGATAGCGACTTGCAAATCTCCAGCAGTTCGGTGCCTGATACCCTACCACTTTCATCTGTCCCCATCTGAAAGGTGTCACCTAAGATTATGCACAGTGAATCCTTAACATATGCACAGTGCTTGCACCAAATAGCATGTGCAACCAATGAGGAGGGAAGTGCCTGGAGCACAGGGAGAGGATGTTGTGTGTATCCTTCTGTGTATCATACAACAGCACGGTTTGTATCAATTGCAGCAAGATGCGTATCAACTAAGAAGACAAGTCCAATTCTTCCTCCATCATAAGGGGAAGAACAGCTCCTGTGCCTCATCCCAGTGCCCCTCATACATATAAGAAGTCAATGTGCCAAGTTTCAAGTTCAGATCTGGAGTGAACTCTGGTAGGATTTCAGCTGTCTCCATCCTACCAACAACAATTGTGAACCCACTTTTTTATCTATACCTTACCACTTTCATCTGTTCCCATAATAATTCAGCTCAATTGTGTCATCTTCATTGTTGTGTCAGATCTGGTGAAGTGTACTATAGGTAGGAGGATCTCCATCGTACAAACGTCCCTTGTGGACCCAGTTATTCATCGGTTTCTTACCTAGTCCATCAGTTCCAGTATTGTGAGTAGCAATTGAGATACTGCACAACCCTCAAAAATTTCAATTCCAGCGCTAAAAATGAGCAGAACATAGTCAACCATCCCAATGGATGCAATTAAATCTGTCACTTCCTCCATCATCTGTGTCCTACAATAACAGTGAGTTCCATTCTGTTAAATAAAGGTGCCCGTTATCATAAAGAAAATATATTTCCCTTGTGTTCATATCTTTCAAACAGTGCATGGTTAAACCCTGCAAATTAATCTCGGCATCCTTAAATGAACAGCTACACATGAAAGAAAACGCATCACACAGACACACACATCACACACATACACTATTCTCTATTTGTCCGCTGGCCTCTTGGTACCTATGAGACCCAGCTGGCTACCTGCCTTCTTCCCCCCCCTCTTCTTTTGACCCAGCTGCAGGCTTACGTGTCGCAAAGCTTCATGGGCTGTCGGACGCTTGGAGTGGCGACGTTCTGCTGGTTGTGCAGGGGGAGCGTCTAAGTGAGTGATGACATCCATGATGGCCTGTTTAAGACCGGCCAGCCTCCTTACTTGTGCATCATCCCTAGTTGCACCCCCGTGTGGCTTTGCAGCCATCTTGCATAATGCTGTTATGTTGTCCTGGCAGTTGTGATCAGCTTGGAGCTGCAATTTAAAAGAAAACAAGCAATGCGTGTAGCCTTGAACATGTCGCCATACGAGTCAGTAGTGTTTCACAGCAGTGGTGCAACACAAGGGTGTATCATGACACAGCCGTGCGCATGGTGTAGAAGACGGATGCGTAACACAAAACGTGGGAGCGATGTTAACAGTGAACATTGTGTTAACATGCGATAACAGTGAGCATTGTGTTATGCGCTGTGCAAATAAACGCATATATGCGCGGTGGGGGGTTGCCTGGTGCGGGCACCTATGTAGCCCCCTCCCTTAATCATGCTGGCTGTGTTATCACTACCAGCAGAGTCTTTTCTTTTTTCTTTAACGCTATGACATGTATGGTCTGGGTCACAAGATGAAGTTTGGGATGGTAGTTTTAAAAACCAGTACAGGAGACTAGTGCTGAAGTGTTTCAGAACAGTCGGGTGCGTTTCTTAAGAAGCGTAGCTTGCAGGAAACCTAAGTCTTAGGCTGTGTCATGCTAAATGAGTGGCATGGACGAATCATGCGATTTCCCCTGGGATTGATAATGTGAGCAACGATTTTACGGTTATTTAATTGTTTGGCCAGTTTAGATGGTTCTCTTGTAACAAACTCGCTCTTTCCTCAGACTTGTCTGAGTACCATCTCTCTCTTGTGCGTTGCTTGAGCCGTCGATTCCTTCTCGCGTGGAGAGGGAAAAAACGTCAAACACACCTTTATGGGGTGGCTTGGCGGACTATGGCATATTTTGCATACTTTGCTTAAGCTGGTACCATTGTTCTGTTCTTTCACTTGTGCGACTCATCTGTGCGAGCTTTCTTGAGTGCCCGGTGTCCTTTCTGTTTGCTTTCTTGAGCGCCTTTCAGGCTTTCCTGTTCCCAAATTTCAATTTCAAAATGCTGGTGCAAGGACATATGCTTGACACGTTTCTTCATGATTTGCATTGCCCACAAACAGACCCCCACGTATTAGTGCAGCTGTCAATCTTTTTGATTGATTTATTTGTTGGGACCTATAGGTTGAGCAGCCATGCCAGACTGGAGGCCTTTGTAATTCAAACTAAACTATTAAGCTGGTACCATGATTTGTCGTGACAACTGAAAGGTGATCTCTCCACCAACTCACATGATAATACAAAGGGTGCTATATATGTATGGTCTGGGTCACAAGATGAAGTTTGGGATGGTAGTTTAAAAAACAAGTTCAGGAGACTAGTGCTGAAATGTTTCAGAACAGTCAGGTTTCTTAATCGTAGCTTGCAGGAAACTTAAGTCATTGGACTGAAAGGTGATCTCTCCACCAACTCACACGAAACCACACAGGGTGCTATTTATTATTCCAAGGAAAAAGAATGCAGATAGTATGAGCATGGATTGTAAATGATGTTATTATGTGTCCTATCCAACCATTGCTATTCCATCTCTCTTTGCCAAATGGCTCCTCCAACATAGCTCGTCGTCGTTCAGCATGCTGACCCAAAGCTACCAGAAGTTTTCCCAACTAATGAAAAGTTTTGATCAGTCACCCCTTGTCTGCAACCCATTTGTGTTTAATATAGATTCAATTTGTGAGATGCAGGCAAGATAAGCGTTGGCACCATTTGGCAGGTGGCAGAGATCCTTGGACTCCTCGTCCCCAAGTAGTGTCCTGCTAGCTATCATCTTGCTGCCAAGTCCGAAGTAAGTGGAAGACGAGACGATGGATAGATCTTCATATCGAACACTCGCTTTAAGTTATAGTCATGAGCTGTGGCAACGAAATAAACAAGTTGTCTTAACATCAATATCGTGACGACAGCAGCAATTCCCGCTTTTGTCAAAAGCCTTCACTGTATCCGCCTGACGGCCGAGTGCTTCCTTTCTTCTTGCGCTGGAGCGTGGGGAGCCTGCGAGGAACCTGCTGCTGCTGCTGCTGCTGCTGCTGTGAGGCTTGACACACACCCTGCGTTTGCGTTTGCTGTTGTGAATCGTACAGCAAGTTAAGGGGGTCTGACTCTCCTGCAGTGTGCCCGTCCCCTCCTCCTCCACCTCCTTCAGCTACAGCTGCACCATATTCATCTCTTCTAGCCCCCCCTGCACTCACGCCCCCAGCTGCCGTGCCGTGCTGCCAAAGTGGTGGTGCGAGCAGGGGGTGGTGGTTTTGCTGAGGCTGCATCTGGACAGACTGCTGGCTACTGAAAGCAAAAGGTACCTGGCTGGGGTGCTCGTCTTCCTCCTCTTCTCCTGGCGCTGCTTTACTCCCATCATCATCAGCAGCCCCCCGTAGACCCAGGCCGAAAGCGCCAAACCTAGGGGAGGAAAGTGGCGCGTTCTCTCTCTGTGAGAAATCAAAGGTCACACTTTTGGGGGGCCTTGGATAACGGAGGTGGTCTGTTCTCCCTCCTCCCAACCTCCCAGATCCTGACTTCACACCCCCCCCAAAAGTCAAACTGTCTCCAGCAGCAGGAGAGGAGGGGTCACGTTGTCCTCCTTGGAAGGGGGGCTGTTGGGGCTGCAACTGAGTATGCTGCTGATGCCGGGCGTGCGAGAGTGTGGGCAGGCTGCTCGGTGCAGGCCATGCTCGCTGGGAGTGCGCAGGCAGTTTGTGTGGTGCAAAGTGTTGGTGCTGGGAGGGCTGATACAAGTTTCCTGCTGAGGGAGGCTGTGGGGGGGGGCGCAGATCACTGGCTGCTTGTTGCGAAGGCACTGGCATCAGAGGGCTGGGATGCCCCATCCCAGGAGCAACACGGGGCAGGCATTGCGCGTCCGCTGCTGTGCCAAAATGGGGGTCGGCGTCAGGCCAGTCGTCAACCATGGACAGGTAGGCGTTGAGTGCATCCTTGTCTAGGTGCACCACAGCATCACCTCCAGGGCAGGGAGCACCTCTTACCCTGCCACCACCTCCTTGCGCGCCCACGCCCACGCTCACGCCCACACTCACACCCTCCTCACCCTCCTCCCTCCCCTCCCGCTGCTGTGGGTCTGTGCCAGACGTGTTGGGAAATGATGGCCTCCTCTGCTTGGGCAGGTGTGAGGTGCGTATGGGGGGGCGCACGTGGTCAGGCCGTAGTACCAGGAGCCCAGCACCTTGGAGTATGGCGGCTGTGGCAGGGTACCGAGGTGGGGGGGCCTGCGCAAAGAAAATAAGGATTTAAAGGTTATTCTTTTTATAACAGGACATGGGATTCTCTTTATAACAGGATATGTGATTCTCTTTATAACAGGATATGTGATCCTCTTTATTTACAGGACATGTGATCCTCTTTATTAACAGGACATGTGATTCTCTTTATAAAACAGGACATGGGATTCTCTTTATAAACGGGATTTGTGACTCTCTTTTTAAACAGGATGTGTGATCCTCTTTATAAACAGGATATGTAATCCTCTTTATAAACAGGGTATGTGATCCTCTTTATAAACAGGCTTGTGATTCTCTCTTTAAACGTGCCAGCAGGCAGCATGTTCATCTTGGCATCTTGATTCCTAAATGGGATGCTCCGTGTACTCGGTGACCAGATTGCTGTCTTTGAGCACTTGCAAGAGGTAGGGTTGTTAGCACCCTGCAGGGATGCTGCTGTGGCGGGGTCATGTTAAGGTGGGAGGGTCGCACCAAAGGAAGTGGATGAGGATGCATTTACCTTTGCTGTACGAGGGATCAGAGGGAGCAACAACAAAATGGAACTTATGCATTCTTCCAAGAAGCACGACCAACACAATGGAACTTACGCATTCTTCCAAGAAGCACGACCAACACAATGGAACGTACGCATTCTTCCAAGAAGCACGACCAACACAAAATGGAACTTACGCATTCTTCCAAGAAGCACGACCAACACAAAATGGAACTTACGCATTCTTCCAAGAAGCACGACCAACACAAAATGGAACTTACGCATTCTTCCAAGAAGCACGACCAACACAAAATGGAACGTACGCATTCTTCCAAGAAGCACGACCAGTTTCAGGGGTCCAGCAACGAATGAATGTCAGGCATTGAATCTACATTATGCTACACACGCGCTCGCAACATACACTCACGCACATATATACAACAAACGCAACACACATGCACACACACAACCCACCTGACTGAGCCTTTGGAAGCCTGCATCATGCGTGGGCTGAGAGCGTTGATGCAAACCAGCTACCCCTCCAGTCACATCCCCAGCCAATTGTGACTGCTGTGTTTCTTGTTGCCACAAGCCCATCCCAACTGACTGCTGTGTGTAAGTATGTGTGTGACTATGTGTGCGTGTGTGTGTGTGTGTGGGTGTGTGTGTGAGTGTGTGTGTGTGTGTGTGTGAGTGTGTGTATGTGGATATGAGTGTTTGTGGTGTGTGTGTGTGGGTGGGGGGGTATGCGTGCAAGTGCAACGTAAAGTGTGTGCATTTGAAATCATGTTTGGATGAAGCATGCATGAGCGTCACAAGCCACTCAACACCAGGAGTTACGTGCAGGCAACACACGTGATGCAGCAGTGGTTGGCAGGGTCTTACATTGAGTGACCGACTCGTATTACACTTCCTTTAATATTAATTACTGTATACAAAAGGACCTCACACAAAGGTCATTGAGTTGGCAAGTGCATGCTAGACTGCAAGGATGGGCTTTGGGCGATTGGATTGGTACAAGCGAGTTTGGTGCCAAATCAGCATGACAGCCGTTCATTGCAAGAAAAGGCTTGCAAGATTGATGCAAGGGCGTTGGTTGCAGATCTGCATGATAGCCAGTCACCGCCAGAAAAGGCTTGAAAGATTGATGCAAGGGCATTGGTTGCAAATCAGCATAATAGCCAACAAAGGACTTGAGCGATTGAACGGTTTCTAAGGAAAAGAATGCGTCCTCATCGGGCTTGAACGATCGGACGTTTTTTGTAAGGAGAAGAATGTTTCCTCACCTGCAGGGCTGGTTTACGCCCTGCTGGCGTCAAAGGCGCCACAGACATTGCACACGCACAGTTGCGTAGAAATTGCACATACATGAGCACACACACACACACACAGGTAAGTCACGTATCACCATCAATTACTACATGGCCACTCCGTCACATCACCACACTCATCGTCACATCACCACCGTCATCGTCACATCACCACCGTCATCGTCACATTACCACCGTCATCGTCACATCGTCTCTCTTCACACGGACCTATAGGTCGAGCAGCCATGCCAGGCTGGAGGCCTTTGTAATCCAAACTAAACTAAACTTCACACAGGCTTGCTCGCCCCTCTCCTACCTGACTACCATACCCAGACTGCTGGGTGCCAAAAGCCAGCAGGTCGTCCAGCTGAGAGCCCATGTCCCTTTCTCCGCTTGCCTGCTGTGAAGCTTGCAAGAAGTCATGGCTGCTGCCGAGATGCGGCAACCCAATGTCGATGTGCGCAAGCCCCCTGCTTGGTCCTTCACTAATGTCCACTGCTGCTGCGGCGGCACTACCACCAAATCTACCCCCACCACCCCCACCACCCCCACCACCATTACCACCACCACCTTTA
>Ga0307963_1001410_pt1 | contig 18311 bp, 15 predicted proteins | sample OrgLakmetagen594_FD_201829 | JGI IMG/M metagenome (GOLD analysis project Ga0307963, IMG submission 201829) | Saline water microbial communities from Organic Lake, Antarctica - #594 | ecosystem: Environmental > Aquatic > Non-marine Saline and Alkaline > Saline | place: Antarctica: Organic Lake... | reverse complement strand
CGCCCCCCTCTCCAGATATTTTCTGGGCCGCTTCCAGCAAATAATAAACATATGTTTGGATTCCTCAGCTTGAGCCTATTTGATTGGCACCCTTGTTGGGTGATTTGATTAAAGGGGGGGTCTGGTCATAGAAATGCATTGAATGTCCCCAATTAGGCCGTGGGGGTATGTTCAGGCAAATTACCAGCAATTGATTCCGAACTTGCAGTTCATGTATTTGCATTATGCATAAGTTGCATGATTGAAGTAAAAAGGTGCTTTGGCAAAGGTTTTGGCTGGATTTGTGCATTAAACAGGTGGTCAGTGCAAGAGCGTGCGCAAACCAGTTTTTGCCCTACACCTCTTCAGGTAGGTATTAAAATAATTGACATGAGAGCTGTGTGCAGGCAGATAGCTGCTTTTATTCTGAGCAGATTGAATTCTTAAAAGATTGCTTTAACAGCAGCAACTTGCTAGTGGTGTTTTGAGTAACACTCCTGACATTTTGGAGGGGGTCCGGGGGTCTGGGACAAGAGTCTGATCTTGGACGCGTTTTTAAGAGGAACACCAAGATGCGCAAATTAAAGAGCCCGTCTATGCAACAGATTATTTAGATTTCCGGCATGAGAGTGTCACAACAGGAAACTGCAGCACAAAAACATCTGGTCAGGCTGACATTGCATTTAGGGATCTGAGCACAGAGAGACAGAGAGGGAGGGAGAGAGAGAGAGAGAGAGAGAGAGAGAGAGAGAGAGGTCTAAGCACAGTCCAAGGACTTCAAACATCTGAGCTGCTGCTGCCCACAACAACCCACCCCCACGCATTCCAGACCATAGAATTCTGAAGGGAATCCCTTCAAATTTTACCCACGAGACCTCTGACCATCAGATATTGGCCAGACAGCACGCTTCCATGGTCACTAGAAATGCACCTTCTTTAGGGTTGGCCAGAACCGTGTATATACATTGTATATGACCGTATATTTGGTGATTTCCCTGCCAAAAATACGGTATATACACTGTATATATATGGTTCTGGCCAACGCAAACCTTTTTTGATCAGCCAACAGACCATTGCACCAAGTCACTGGGGGGCCAATGCTTGATCCCATTTTTGCTGTAGTGTTTTAGTATGGTTTGACCTAAACTGACCTGGAAGAAAGAAAACATTGGATCAGGAGTCACTATTTCTGTACCCACGCATTGGCACCGCCACTTGCCAGCCTGGAGGATGGCAAACATCTATAGCCATGACACACAGCTCATACCCACATCTATTTTTTGTGTGCATAATTATTATATGTGTTGCTTATTATTACCCTGAATCATCAGAAGCGGGAAATGATGAAGTCTGTTTATGGAAGGGTGCACTACAAAGTGAACACATGAATTTGCCAGCCTGGAGGATGGCAAACATCTATAGCCATGACACACAGCTCATACCCCACATCTATTTTTTGGGTGCATAATTATTATGTGTGTTACTTATTGCTACCCTGAATCATCAGAAACGGGAAATGATGAAGTCTGTTTATGGAAGGGTGCACTACAAAGTGAACACATGAATGTGGCAGGTATGGTGGGACTGCTATAAGAAGGCTGAGAAGCACACTCACGTGACTCCCTTATCGTCTAGGGTCTCCAAAACGGTGCCTTGAACAGGTACTGGTGAACCATCCTTTCCCAAGGTGTAAGCTTCGCATGACCAGGCCATCTGCGCAGTGTGGTGGGTGGGGGCGTTGTTCAAATGTTGGGCTCAAACAAAATTGCTAGTGTTGAAAAGAACAAAGACATGTGAGCTCCTCACAGGACCAGGCCATTTGCGCAGCGTGGTGGGTGGGGGCGTCGCTCAAATGTTAGGTTCAAACACACTTGCTAACGTTGAAAAGAACAAAGGCATGTGAGCTCTTCACAGGACCAGGCCATCTGCACATTGTGACAAGTGGGAATGTGTTTCATCATTTAATACAAGAAGAGAGACAATCAAATGCATTGCTGTTTGGTGGGTGCCCAACAGGACCAGGCCATTTGAGCAGCAGCGTGGTTTGCACAGCATTGCATGTTATAGCATTCCAAATGCACCCAACTTACCAAACCGACGATACAGACAAACGACACGCGCACGCACCCACGCGCGCATGCAGCACGCATACATACATGCACGTGGGGACATACACCCACACATGCCCAAAAAGACTCGCACATACATGGTTGTACACAAACGCTTATATGCACACAACCACCCACCTGCATAAATGTGAGCCCTGTGCCGGGTGCAATGCTGGCAGACTGATCATCTGAAACAAAAGCCTCACGATGGGAGTCGTACACAAATGCAGGTCGCTTGGTTTGCATGACAAACAGGACACGCTCTTGATTTAGCCTGGAGAGGCACAGGGAGTGTTGTTTGGGGATGGGGTGCGTTGTCATCACTTTTGGATTTTATGCAGGCTCACCATGATTCGCGTTCTCATGGTGTGTATATGTGGGTGAGTGTGCTTGTGAGCGCGTTTGTGCGTGCGTGTGTGTGTGTGTGTGTGTGTGTGTGTGTGTGTGTGTGTGTGTGTGTGTGTGTGTGCGTGCGTGCGTGTGTGAGTGAGTGCGTGTGTGCGTGCATGTGTATGTGTGTGTAAGTGCGTGTGCGCATGCAAGTATGAGTATGTGTGTGTGTGTACAGGTACATGTAAAAATGTATGTATGTGCACACAAGTGATGACAGAAAGGCGAACGAGACCCAAGGAAGCTTCTACAGCCAACCAACGCTGCAGACAGAATCACACACACATGTACACACGCTGTCTTTGCTTCTCTTTATTCATCCATCTACCTTCCCTGACGTTATGAAGCGCTGCACTTTCAATAACGAGCCTTTGGCGTCTCAAGACACGAAAAAGGCCACCAATACAATTAAGCAGGGGGGGTGGTCCATGAGGCACAAGGCTGATCCTCTAATGCTTTTGCTTTGCGGAACATGCTGGACTCCTTGCTGCTGACCCTGCTCCTAACCCACAAAACGTACAAATTTTAATTGTCCTTGACCGTCTGGGATTTCAAAATGAGGAACACGTACAAATAAGCAGGTGCTTGTCTGTTAACTTTCAGACATCAATAGAACACTGAACAATGAGGTGCTCACCCGTAAAACTTGCGAGTCCACATGTCCTTGACCACCTGCTGTTCAATTTGGTCATCCAGCGCGATGATGACCCACACCTGAGACAAAGCCTGTGGATGATTGTGTGTATGTGTGTGTGTGTGTGTGTTTGTGTGTGTGTGTGTGTATGTGCATGCACGTGTGTATTTGTGTGTGTATGTGTTTGCGTGTGTATGCATACGCGCCTTCATTTGTGTGTATGTGTTCGTGTGTTCGTGTGTATTTGTGTGTGAGTGTGTACGCGTGCATGTATGTGTGTTTGTGTGCATGCGTGTGTGTGTGTGTGTGCACATGTGTGTTGTGTGTGTGCATGTGTGCACTTGTGCTCATGCACGTGAGCATGCGTGGACATATTTGCTGTTCTGATTGTTAGCACAAAACGACACCCATGTATTTTGTGAAAGTTACTATCATGCATGGCTACATAATCTTTTGATATATACGAGTGGGAGTCAGCACTGCAAGGCGTAAAGCCCCCACTTTGCTTGTGTTGTCTGGTCCTATGCCAGCACCCTACTAAACACACACAAACCTACACAGACACAATGCCTGGGTCTTGCACACTGTACGTATCTGGCATTGATCCTGCATACTACCTGGCGCCCATTGACGTCTTACGCACCACTGGTGCCTGCAAGTGGCGTACAGATGCTAAGAACACCCAATACACCAGCAAAGCAACCCTTGCAAACCAACTCGTTTTGTGCTGCTTCAGCATGCTTTGCACCTAGCCACTATGCTCTGTACCAAACCAACCAAAAAGCACTAACAACAGCATCCTACTCCTTCCACCCCATCCCACCCCTCCTCCACTCACCGATGCAGCATGCTTCGCACCCACAGCAGCCACTATGCTCTGCACCAAAGCTGCCATGGCACGACTGCCCCACATCAGCTGGTTAGGTTTAGGGCCGGGCTTGCCTGTGCTACTGTCAGAAGCCTGCCAAATTGTATGTGCATGAGTGTTTTTGTGTGAATGTGTGTGTATGTGTGTGTGCGTGTGTTTGTTTGTCTGTGCATATAATAGTAGATACTAGGAAAGAGTCAGCAATATGATGCCAGAGTCCCAAATTCAATCATCACAATCGAAAGGTCTGGTCGTAAAGCTTGCACAGCCAACTGTATCAAGTTCAATTGCAACAGAAGCAGTCCCCAGCAGGTCTTGGCGGCGAAGCATCAGCCAGTGTGACAAGGACTTTTCCGGCTATGCACTCTACATCTACCCATGTTAAAGCGACGTCAATGAAGTAATCTCGGTTCCCCGTAATGTGCAGGATGCTATATTTCATGCAGACGCTTAAACACGGCTTTAACACACACTATTAAATGTAAGGACTTCAGAAGGGAAACCTCAACAAATATGGTGCACTGTTCTGGTGCTAGAAAAATTGAAATTTAAACTGTCTTCTAGCTGTCAGTATCGCAACAGAACAGGGTTAGGGTACTTACTTTTCAAAACATGATTTAAGTACACAAAACACAGACGTAGGTACACAGAGAGAGAAGCTTGAGCAAACTTTTAGTGTGCATTCAAAGCATCCCAACGTACCCCTATACTTGTGCATGCACAGTTTCGGCCAATTCATAACCAAGCAACTACCGGGATCACCCACCAGGTCACAATACTGCATTGACAGGAATTACTCACCAGGTTGTCACGGTACTGCATTAAGAGGGACCAAGGGTCAGAGCACCAAATGTTCTGAGAACCAGTGCCCTGTATATTCAAGCAGTCTTCAAACGCGTTGAAGTGGAAGGCCACCTGCGGGCGCGAGCAAAGGGCGCGTTTTTATTGTCAGGGCAGTGGCGCTTGATGTGCGTATACCGTCCTTATATCATCGCGTACCGCAAACGTTTTTCACCCCCTCACGGAGTGTCGGGAGCGGTTTCAAGAATTAAATTACAAAGGCCTTGCGAAGCTCGCATTGGGATTAATTAATTTTAAGCGTGAACGGGGGCAGGCCGGGAAAGCCTCCCAAGCCGCCCCTCAAGGGGACAAACAGCTTGGAGGCTGGCCCTCTCTTGGGGAGGAAGGACACCAAGAGGAAGGACGTCTTCAATCCCTTCACATGCGCATGCACGCACACGTACCCACACGCACACACATATGCATACACACATACACACACACGTACGCGCGCACACACACAAGTACACAACGCACGCACACACACATACGTACACAACTGTATAAACACGCACGCACGTACACAACGCACACACACGTACGCGCGCGCACACACACACACACATACGCGCACACACATACCCGCATGCACACTCTCACACACACACATATACACACACGTACGCGCACGCACACACGTACGCATACACACGTATGCGTGCACACACACACACACTCTCACACACACACACATTTGCACACAAACATGCACGTACGCGCACGCACGCACACATGAGCACACACGCAGACGTACGCGCGCACATGCGCGTGCATACGCATGTAGGTGGAGCTCAGTGGGCCAAGGACCTCGCCTAGGCTCGCATTGCTTGCATTGGGAATTATTATTTGGGCTTTTTTAAAGCTCGCATTTGTTACGGTACGGTACGGTATACCATTAGGCAAAAAATTAAAGCACATTATTTATACAGTGGGAGGCACGCAAGCTCATATATCTGCCCAATAGTATGCATACACATGTGTAAACAAATGCACACACAGGCACAAATACACACGAGCATCCTGCAATCACACGCCCACACACCTGGCCGGATCTGAGGCATTCTACAGCAATTTCTCGACATTCCGTAGCAGCACTGCTGCGTCGCCAGCTGTCCATTTCTTCAGCTCCTGGGGAATAAGAGATGAGGAGATGGCTGCAATTCACTGCATGGCACGGATACACGGCATATTGCGCGCCTGTGCACGTGCATCTCAAGGCTTAGATCACTCAGGTCACACAAGCAACGCTCAGAATAACACTGTCGCACTGTCTGTCCCAGCAGGTAAACATGAGGGCCTGACTTGTGCCAAGCTGTGAACTGCAACCTTGGTCCTCCTATATGCGTCAAAGTAAAAAGTCTCTCTCTCTTCCAGGCAGCGAGACGCTTGCTCTGAAGTGTCGCTGCAGCTTGACTCACCCCAAACGTCTGGTGGCACCCACAAGTGCTCGTCCACCCACGCACTATTGGCTCGGTTCACAAACATTATCTGACGGTGTTCGACCGCGGCAAGGGAGTCTTGCTACAAGCAGTGACGCGTGAGAGGTGTTGCAGCGTGTTAGCGTGGCTGTATGTGTACGTGCGCACGAGCAATATGTGAATATATGAGTACGCACATGTGAATAAAAGAGGAGGACACATGGCCCTACCCAAAACGCACTCACACATTGCTGCAGCTGCTTTGCCAGCTTTTCCAGCTGTTCTATGCGGCTCGCCAGCATGGCTGGTCTCCTTCGCTCCAGCTTGTCAGTCTCCTCCACGAGACTCTCACTCTGTTGGGCCTGCAAAACGATCACAAATGCGACATGTTTGAGTAACCGGACTTGAAAAGGGGAGGAGGGGTGGGTTATCGAAATTAATTGAGGTGGACGAGAACATCGAACAATTTTGTGCAATTATTTCGTAATTATGTCAAATCGACTTAATGAAAAATTTAGAGGGAATTTCAAGCGTTTTTTTTTGAAAGATGTCGATGATCCTGCAAAATTTCACCACTGCCCTCATCACCCTCGTTATTGTGTCCCTGGCTTTTTTTGCTTTGGAGGAGCAATATTTCGCCCACTACCATGCCCCAGCTGGGACAGTGACCCAGACCATACCCGTGCTGACACCCCTCCTCCCCTTGGGCTTGCCCCATTCTGTAGTGCAAAAGCAAGTCATGCCTCAATGCTTGTCCTTGTTTTCTCTGCGTCATGCCTCGGGTCACCAACTCACGCCCACTCGCATCTGCCTCGCAGATTCCCTGTGTTCCTGGTGAGCCTGCAATGAAGTCCGCTCTATCTCGGGCGTTTCCCACGCACGCATCCTCTGTCTGTTACATGCGTAGGATCCTGTCCGGTGCCTTGTTCTTACAGGTGTACCAGCAAAACATGACGATGTTGCAGCACGCCTTTGATTCAGCGCAGGAGGCCTTCCCAAACCAGGTCCGTTAGTGCGTGTGTTTGTGTGCGGTTGCTTCTTTTGAAAAGCACACAAAGTCCGTGGCTATCGAAGGGACTCATACACGGGTCAATTGCAGCAAGCCCAATATTAAATGTGCTTTTTTCACCAGTCTGTTCTGCAACATTACAGGTGGTCATCATCGACAATTCTGCCACGACGGAAGTCAGCACCAGTTTGGTGTGCAGCGTCTTTGGTGCAATTAAATTCAGGCCAAACCGAGTACGCAGAGTGCACTTATTCCTCCAGGAAAAAGGAGGAACAAGCAAGACGGCATGCGTGTGTGCAATCATTCAAGTGCAAGCGTGTGTGTTCCAGGCAGAGACGTGTGCATATTACAGCGCACCCAAGAAATCCAGGATTGCCATGCTGTTCTTGTACGCAGGACTTTAAACACGCAGCTGCCATCTGGCACACAGTCACGTACCTCAGCTTCCCCCAGCTGCATAACACCATGGCTGCACTGGCAGCAGCGTGGCGCTTTGAAGTGGTACTGCGCACTAAAATATCAGTTATCGAGGCATTTTTGCTCACCCTGAAACTTCTTATGACACACTCAAAACACATTGCAATCTGAAACCAAAAAAGTCGCTCATGCTTTGCGCGCACACAGTACGCGTGGATGCATGCAGATGCCGTGGTTCTCAAGGCAGTTCCAGAGGTGCGTAAACAGACACGCACACACACATACGCACAAGCACACACGCACAAATTGGTGGCAAATATTTAAGCAATATGTTACCTAATTTCCCACTTTTAGTGCTTGAGCTAACCTGCCACGAAAGCATGAGTACCATACAGGCATGTAACCAATGCAATTTTTGAATAAAACTTCAATGCGAGCTATGCGGAGGCACACAATCTAATTATTACCCCAATGCGGCCTATGTGAGGGCCTTTGGCCCTCTGAGATGCATGTGCACGCGTATGCACGGACGTGTGCGCACGCATATGTGTGCGTGCGTACGTGCGCATGTGTGTGTGCGTGCGTGAGTGTACGTGCGTATGTGTGCGTCCGCGTATGTGTGTGTGTGTGCGCGTGGGTGTGGGCATACGTGTGTGTACGTGCGTGCGTGTGTATACGGTTGTGTACGTACGTGTGTGCGTCTGTTGTGTGCTTGTTCGTGCATGTATGTGTGTGCACGCATACCTGTGCACGTACGTGTGTGCGTGCACTTACATGTGTGTGTGTGCACTTACATGTGTGTGTGTGTGTGCGTGCGGGTATGTGTGTGTGTGCGTGCACGTATGTGTGTGTGCGTTGTGTACGTGCGTGCGTGTGTATACGGTTGTGTATGTACGTGTGTGCGTGCTTTGTGCACTTGTTCATGCATGTGTGTGTGCGTGCGTACGTGTGTACGTACGTGTGTGCGTGCGTATACGTGTGTGTGTGTGTACGTGTGTGTACAGTGTGTACGTGTGCGTGTGTGTACGTGATACGTGTATACGTGTGCGTGTGCGTGTGTGTACGTGTATACATGTACGTGTATATGTGCGTGTGCGTGTGCGTGCGTGTATATGTGCGTGTGCGTGCGTGCGTGTATATGTGCGTGTATATGTACGTGTATATGTGCGTGTGTACGTGTATATGTACGTGTGTACGTGTATATGTACATGTATATGTACGTGTATACGTGTACGTGTATACGTGTACGTGTATATGTACGTGTATATGTGTACGTGTATATGTACGTGTACGTGTATATGTGCGTGTGTACGTGTATATGTGCGTGTGTACGTGTATATGTGCGTGTGTACGTGTATATGTGCGTGTATATGTGCGTGTATATGTGCGTGTATATGTGCGTGTATATGTGCGTGTATATGTGCGTGTATATGTGCGTGCGTGCGTGCATATGTGCGTGTATATGTACGTGTATATGTGCGTGTGCGTGCGTGTACATGTGCGTGTGCGTGCGTGTGTACGTGTATACGTGTATACTTGTGCGTGTGTGTACGTGTATACGTGTGCGTGTGTGTACGTGTGTGTACGTGTGCGTGTGTGTGTGCGTGTGTATACGTGTGCGTGTGTGTGTACGTGTGCGTGTGTGTACGTACGTGTGTGCGTACGTGTATGTGTGCGTGCGGGTACATGTGTGTGTGTGCGCACGTGAAGGGATTGAAGACGCCTTTCCTCTTAGTGTCCTTCCTCCCCAAGAGGGATGAGCCTCCCAAGCTGTTTGTCCCCCTTGGAGGCCTTGAGGGGCGGCTTAGGAGGCTTGTCCCTGTTCATGCTTAAAATTATTAAATTGACCCCAATGCGAGCTTTGCGAGGCCCTTGCAACTTAGTAATTTGAACTGCTCCCGACACTTTGCGAGGGGGTCAGAAACGTTCGCGGTACGCGGTGATATACCGCCTATTCGGTAAGCAGTATTTAACATTAATAGATGTTTTGTACATCCAAGGCAGTCGTTATACACACATCCACACAAATTGTGTGACACAAATTTGTGTATGCGGCAGGTGTCGCAGGCGAAGCCTGGGCAACACTTTTTAGCAGACTCCTCATTCATTTCACAGTGCTTGTTTACAAACAAAGCATAAGGGCAGTAGAGACGCGCCGACCCACCTAGGCAAGGCTTCCTCATTTGTCGAAATTTTGGAGGCCTCATCAAAAGAAAAGAGATAAGGCACAGGTGGACACTGCTTGGCCAGCCAAGCCTGATTGGAGGCCCTCGAGGGGTTTCCAGTATGGCATACAAGCTAGTTCCAACAGTAAATGCTTCGCTGACTGCTTCATTTATTTATAAGTTTAGGAGTGTTCTCAGCACGTGCGCACGGTGAGCTTTGCCCTTGTGCTGCATACGATCCTATATAGACCCCTGTGTTCTCTTTTATTCCACTGTTCACAAGCAGGAAGACCTAGGCAGCCTAGCCCTCCAGTCCCTTGAATCGCTTGGCATGAGCTGGGCAGTGGCTTTCACCGTTTACGACGTTCTCGCTTTTTACAACAACCGTGTGAGTCTTCTTCTGTGCTGGCTGCTTCGACCCACCCATTACGTCGTCCACATCGACTGCCCCAGCGTTGTGCCTCCTCACCCTGTGTACATGCCTGTATGCCATTGCTGCCAACCAGCGAGCTTCATGCAATCTTTCTTCGTACATAAAAAAACAACCAGCTTGTCGTACACTCGACCACACTCAACCCAGGTCGTGCTGAAGGAGCCTTGGGATGAACACTACCTACAAAACTACATTGCAGATTGCGATGCTTACAAGTGAGTGCAGATAGCATATTCCGTTTGCAGTGGCCTCGTGTGTGTGCCATGTGTGTGTCTGTCACAAGCTCAAAGCAGCACATGAACGTCGTCAATTTGCATGTTCTGTTAATTTTATTGCTACAAATCTAAGCTTTTGAGCTTTATTTCCAGCATCAGCACATCAATTTGCGGTCTATCCCTTTAAGTGTGAACAAATTGCAATGCACGCTCAATGTTTCATCCTGCACGTGTGAAAACAGCCGCTGGCGAATGGCTGGCCACAAACAAATGGAGCTCGAAGCCTCGAACGGCAAGCACTTTAAGGTCGTGCATCTAGCAGACGTGCCCCCGAAGAGGTACGGGTGGTCGTGTGACACTATAACTGTGCAAGCAGTGTGTGGGCGGCAAAGCAGCTGTACGCAAGCGCGGTACAATGGAATTGGATGGAATTGACAGCCGGGTAAAATGTTTATTGTTTGCTCGTGTTCGCAAGTGTTTGTACCAGATAGCTATACGCTTGCCCCCTTCTGTTCCTTTTCATCAGGTGGGGCCAGATGACGTCGGAGCAGCGGTGGGAGCTGTACCCCCCTCTAGACAAGGCAAACTTGCCGCACAACCTTGATCGCAACCAATGGAAATGGAGCAGCGAGTCTAGCAAGCGGGTACGGTCAACCGTTGTGTCTCTATCGAGTAAAAAAGCAGCATTGCATTTCAGCTTTCCACCAAAAACGGCAGTCGCACAATTGCCTTTGCTGGTGATTGTACATAGAGACCACGAGGCAGGTACGCATCATAGACAAAAAAACGACTGAGAAAAGAAGGGATGGGATTTAAACTAAAGTGAAATGTGGTTCATTATTGCTAAGCTTGCAAAGTTGCAAGCAATTCACGTTTTGAAAATCAACCTCCACGTACAGGCTATGGCAGCGCAGCAACGGAGGTTTGAAGCTGGAAGGGCATATTACTTTGACAAGGTGTGTGAGTTTCGTGCGCGTGCACGTGCATGCACGCCTGAGTGCTGATTTGTGCGTGTGTGTGTGCCTGTGCATTTAATTGCATATGTATGTGTTTATTTGTGCATGTGCGTACGCATGTGGGTGCTTTGTGTTCATTATATACTGAGGCGTCAGTGCTTGTGGAAGCTTGGGCATCAAACAGAGCTTCACCCTAAAATAGTACAGCTCCCTTGGTAGTCAGTCATGTTGTGTGCCAAGTATCTTGCAGTGTGACCTCTCACAGCGCTGACACCACAACTAGTGTTTTGCTTTACTCAAGGCCTTCTATTTGATACTGATATTATTTGCACTTGACACATTGCAGTGGGGCACCGGGGCTTGTGACGTACCCTTGACAACCAAACCTGCTTTTAACGTGCCCCCCTCTATAATGTACAAGTCGATGGCGGGTAAGATGGATGCCACAGCACCATCAGGACAGCCATAGCAGACGCTTCTTGTTTCCGTCATGGATTTATTTAGAATCCTTAAGCTTATGGCGTGCCTCCCTCTTGCGTGCACGTCAATGGGGAAAGGCAGGTACTACCTTTGCACTGCACCTACTCCGTCCTATGCCTTTCCTTGTTTCCTAGGGTGTGAACTATGGCTGTCACGGAATTTGTGCGCTTTTGTTTGTTTAGGAGACTGCAGCTGAAGCATGATTTTCTCCTCCTGTTTGTATTTTGTGTGTATTCATACTCGTTCATGCTCATGTATGTGTGCATTTGGACTTTTCACTGCTTGTTGTCAATTGACTTCTTCCTTTTGCATAAGGATAGACACGAGCAAGGGGTCTTAGACACCTCCAGCGTTGTTGCAACAAGGCTGTTTACCATGAGTTTTTGTGTTTGGTAATTAAATCGAAGCATAACAAAACCTTAGGCTACATGATGACATCCGGGGGGAGGGGGGACACTGAGGCCCAAATTGAGGCCCACAAGGGGTATGATTTAAGCATGCTCCCATGATGATCCCCCTCCCCTAGTTTGTAGTGTTCAGTCTGTAGTGCTGTCCACAGCAGTTAAGCTTGAAAATCGCAATGCAGGGGGTCCATGTTAAATCAAACGCGTGGTTTAGGAGCCACTGTTTGCCGTCGAATCTGTCATTACAGATCACCAACCGTACCAAATGAGTGATCCTTCGTTTATGGAGATCTTGCAACAAAGGAAGATGGAAATGGAGTGAAAAGACCCAGTGGCTTTGTGGGATATAAAAATGTCACCTGTTGACCTTAAAGAAAACAAGTTAAGGGGTGCCAAATGGTTAAGATTGACCTCCAACCTAGTGTTCAGCATTTACCGATGTTTTGTGATATATATAGGGTTGGCCAGAACCGTATATATACACTGTATATGACCGTAAATTTGATGATTTCCCTGCCAAAGGTAACGTACATACACCGTATATAGGGTATATGGTTCTGGCCAACCCTTCATATATATTCTTGGCGTTTGGGGTGTGAAATGAGCTCTAATTGGAGCGTAAAGCACATCTTGTGCCAACTATTTTGTCACACTTATCCAGGCCAGCAGGGCCGCCCATTTCAGTCAAAGCTGTAGAGCAGCTGAGTTGTTTACCATGACCATAAACCGCACCAACGAAGGAGCATGTTTGGATTTTTGCTCAGAGCCCCCCCGCTGGTCACATACTCAGCACTGCGTACGTCCGCTAAGGGAGCACTTTAGCACATCGTCAGTGACATTCAATACTTGACAAGAGGCACACATACCTGCCTCTCCCTCATGCTTGCAATCCGTGCAAGTGCCGCTTCGTCCTCTGAGCTCAGCGCATCTGCTGCTCCGGTTTCCACACATCCTTTCCCATGTGCCTGTATAAGAATCCCAGATCTAAGACTCACAACCAGCGTTGTTGGGTTGCATGGACCAACCAAGACGCGATAAGTCAGATTGAGAGGCTGCCTTAAGTGCTGGTCTAAGCGTTTCTCGTCAGTGATCTTTTCACCACTAGCCTGCCACACAATCCCCACAATCCAGACTTAAGACAAATTTATCAGTTAACTGACAACTTTTAGATAACAGGGTGACAATTTATTGAAAGCCTGCGACACTTCCACTTCCTTCAGGGCTTAGAAAGAAAATGAGAATGTATAATATGACCCTACAATGCATGTATAAACTGATTACAGGACCAGCCATAAACAAGCAAAGTTACAGCTCCCATAAGTGCATGGGCTCATTGCAAAGTGTACCTGAGGGGGATGAGCTGTTGTAGAGCTGGGGGGCAACGAGTGAGGAGCGGTGGCTGTTTTTGCAGGGTTGGGAAGGCCTTGATTCTGCTGGGTGTGCGTGTGCGATCGCGTTTGAGCAGCTTGCGCAGGTTGTTCGTTCTGCTGCTGCTGCTGCTGCTGCATCCCCCCTTGCTTCATATGCTGTGCGTTTTGCGCCGTTGTGCCTGCACTTGCGGACCCTTGTGTGCCGCTCAACTGTGTGAGTATGGAGAGAAGGACACAAGTATGACGGTGAACGGTGGGCTTTGACTGAGTCTGTTGTATGGTCAGTTTGGGCTAAGGCTCAGCTCTGGAATTTGGAGAGACTTCCCACACTTGGAGTGAGGCACAGACCGCACTTCCATCAGGCAAGCAGGGTAACAACATGGCTTTTTCTAGGGTCAGGGTCAGATGCTTCTAGCTACAGGCACATTACACATTCCTGAGACGTTTGTTCCCCAAGTCATTGCACAGGCTACCCTGCTCAAATCAATAATTAGCCATCCCAGGTTGAATGCCTTTGTAATCCGAACTGAACAAAGTCAATCGTCAGACCAACCTTGCCTGCCCTTATGGCTGCAGGTCGCAGGTCGCAGGTTGCAGGTGCGCAGGTGCGCAGGGCACAGGAACGACTCTATTGTTCAGGGGCAGCAAGACTAATACGCGTAAGGCTGGCCAGAACGGTAAATATACACCGTATGTGACCGCACATTTGGTGATTTCCCTGCCAAAAATACCGTATGTACACCGTAATATACATGGTTTTGGCCAACCCTCAATATACGCAATATGCGCTGTGCATCTGGGCATGGGCTATCCAGTCCAGAAACCCACATTTGAGCTGTCAAAATCACCTGCTCATCGCGCAACCAGTTCTCCTCCCTTTGGGGATCGTACAGCTGGGGTGGCCCTTGTGCTCCTGCTGATAGCCCTTGAGGATGGATTGCTGCAGGGTCTGCATTGCTGCCCTCCTCGTTCCCCTCAGCCACAGGACCTGTTCCAAGTGAGCACAGCTCAGGGTTTTTAGTGCAATATCACCCCTTTGTCATACAACCGTATTCCAGTCACCATCATCACATCACGAGATCACGAGATGTACTTGCTGCACGGCTGGGTAGCTGCCTCGCACTAATGGGTTTGCATTAACCAACCAATATTCAGAGACTGTGTGATATGGGCACTGCTCAGACTGCAGGAGACATACACAAACTGCCCAAAAGGGTGTGGTCATCCTCTTAATAGTAATCTTTTCCAAGGACGGACGCAACGTGCAGCATGGTCAGGGCATGGAAAGATAGAGAGGTACAAGCAGGCACTGCAAAACACCAAAAAGGGGGGGGTGACTGAGGCCACAAGGCATACTTTTTGAATTTTCCTTGGGTACATCTCGCATGGCAGGCAAGTTCGAGCTCAGGACTTTTTCATGGATTTCAAAGCCATTCAGCTTGATACTGCCAGTTATGAAAGACGTGCCTAAACGGCCATGGTGTGACGTATGCTGCATCTGACGATCCAGAGCATCAAATAGAGCGTTCTTCGTGTTTTTCCTCAATGATTTGTTTGCAAGTAAAGTGGAGTGGGAAAATTATGTGTGGTTGGTGTTCTTATGTTTTGGGCATTTACCTTGGAAGAAAAAGGGGCGCAAAAAGACTGTTTACTTCTCAACATCCATTCCGGGTTTATGACACAGATTTACCAGTGGCATTTTTGAAATGAAATGGGTTACATTTAGGGTGGTGTGCCTGAATACATGTGCATTATGTGCCAAATATCTCGGCTACACACTCTTCCAGGCCAGCAGGGTGGTTGATTCAGCCAAATTTGTATCTGCAGCTTGATTGCATAATGCCTCTGTATTCTGTAGAAGCTGGCCCCCCTTTGACAGAATACAACTTTTTTCATTAGGGCATTACGCAGATTGGCAAGATCACACACTGGCAGAGTTGTTAGAGTGTGTGCTATTAAATGTTATGTCGTATATTGACTCGTGTCTGTCTTATCTTTTCTGGGCCGTGACTTGTAATTCAAAATACGCAAATAAAGTCTCCTGCCATACCATTGGTGCACAAAAAGTGTCCCGGAACAACAAATGAAATTGCTCTTGCCCTACCTACTTCCTGATTAATTTATTTACAAGTAGCAGCGCTGTCATCACACGCTGTGTTCTAAACAAGGATGTGTTCAGAACTCCCCCCCCACACACATTCCATCATACCTGCGACGGCACCCGTCCTCTTCCAAGTACAGTTATGAACATTGACATTGCTACCGCACTCCAGCACACATACAAACACACTCTCTCTCACACAAACACACACACACACACACGTGTCCCATCATACCTGCAACGGCATCCTTCCTCCTCCAGATAGAGCTGCGAATATTGCCATTGCTGCCTTGTTTTGCACCTTCCCCCCTAGATGCAAGCTTGGCTCCCCATTTGCTATCACTGGTGTGTGATTGTGCAGTTGTATGTGTGAGAGTGTGTGTGCACATGTGTGTATGTTTGTAGCTCTTTGATTGTGCGTGCACATGTGTGCACATGTGCGCTTGTGCTTATGTGGGTGCAAGTTCTCTTGTCTGATGTGTTAAGCGAATTACCTGGCCTGGCAAAGCTGCTGCAAGTGTCGATCAAGCTGTCCCTCATCCATTTCTTCATCAAATGCTAGGCTCGAAAATGCGGCTGGCACTGAAGATTGTAGCTTCATGCCAGCAGCGCTCCCGATTCCCTGCAAGTGTGTGTGTGTGTGTGTGTGTGTGTGTGTGTGCGTGTGTGTGTGTGCGTGTGTGTGTATTTCATATGTCATATGTTACAATTGCGTGTGCGTTGCGTGAGAATGTGTGCGTATATTGTCTTCGGGTGTTGAAATTTATGTGCCATCCTTAGTTGCAGTGCACGCGGAGGTTGTGACCTGAGTCTCACAATCCAAGGTACTCTTCTGGGAGTAACTTCTTCTGCTTTGCCTCCTGACAGCATTGTTGGGATAAGCATGTACACACACAAATAAAACTAGAACGAGAACATCACGTTCACATGTGAGCACTGCTTATCCTGCAGTTGCTCTGCTTCCCATATTCTAAACAGCATGTAGGGAGCAAATGTGTATACACAACAGCACGTGCATCACGAGTACGTGTGGACGCCTGGAACACTCTCACAAGCACACACACACACACATGCACACACCTGTGTGGCTGAAGCCTCGTTGTCTGTCTGCTTTCGGGCTCCCAGCGGTCCTTTGTAGGCGTCAGGGAAGAGTGTTGGGTTCATTGGGTTCAGGGTGTGAGGCTCGTGGCCTCGAGGAGCCTGCGCAGGAATACGTGCACCGACAAAAGCTCACGCCTGCAGCTTTTTATGATTTTGACACGTGCCATGTGAAAGGTACGTGAGATGCATGAGACATACGTAGAAGATTTGAATGGCGCGTGAGATGTACGAGGCACTACACTTAGGAAGAGGTGTGAATGGCACGTGAGATGTATGAGGCACACTTAGAAGAGGTGTGGACGATGCGTGAGATGTATGAGGCACGCTAGGAATAGGTGTGCATGGCGCGTGAGATGTATGAGGCACACTTAGGAAGAGACGTGCTAGGTGTGCCCACGATTTCTCACCAGGGTTGCCGAGTAGTGTGCAAAAATACCAGACATGGCCAAGCCTTTAGAGGCGCCCACACCCATAACACCGTAGAAATCATGTACTGGCCCGTCCTTGGCCCTTGGCCCAATAAACAAAAGCTTTCTCCTCACAGAGCACACCCACCTGATCTCCTAAAGCCTCCCTCCGTGCCGTTGCCACTTTGCTCCTGCCCCGGTTAAATAGCTTTTGTGTATTGCTGCATGGTCATAGTGGTGATGTGCGTGTGCGTGTTTGTGTGTATGCACGTGTTTGTGTGTATGTGTATGTGTCAATGAGGTGTGTGTTTGTGTACACCTACCTGAATGCGTGGTACGTATATGTACATGATTGTGCTCACTCGTGAGTACATCAATTGTACAAGGTGTACAACATTCTTTTGCTTCCGTCAATAACATGCGTACGCTCTCACACACACACACACACACACACACAAACACACACACGGATATATGTATATACACAGACATATATGATTATACACACACACTCGTACATACACACATGTGCACATGCTGAACCACGCAACTCACCTGGTGCTGGGCAGCCCTGCGGCGGAGCCTTGCACAGCGTATTGAGGCTGCCAAGACTGGACACCAGCTGACGCCAGGTTGCTGCCCCTTGACGTGGTCTCTCTGGTCATGGCCTCGTCCAGTGACCCGTCTTTGTTGCCTTGGCCTGTGGGGTGTGGGCATTGGACTCAGTGCGTTGTCACAGGAGCTACAGAGGGAAGACTGTTGCAGAATTACGGGCTAACATTGTATTAAAGGTACCCGGGCCTTGTTGCATCAGCCTGTGGGGTGTGTGCAGACGACACCCGTGGGTGGAGCCCTGACTTGGAGGTGTGTACTTGTGTGTGTATTGTGAATGTGTGTGTTTGTGTTTGTGTGTATGTGTGTGTGTGCGTGTGCGTGTGTGTGTGTGTGTGAGAGATAAATAGATAGAGAGAGAGAGAGAGAGAGAGGGAGAGAGAGAGAGAGAGAGAGAGAGAGAG
>Ga0307963_1001407_pt1 | contig 18332 bp, 20 predicted proteins | sample OrgLakmetagen594_FD_201829 | JGI IMG/M metagenome (GOLD analysis project Ga0307963, IMG submission 201829) | Saline water microbial communities from Organic Lake, Antarctica - #594 | ecosystem: Environmental > Aquatic > Non-marine Saline and Alkaline > Saline | place: Antarctica: Organic Lake... | reverse complement strand
TAAGTGCCTAGCCCTATTCCCTTGATTTTCTAGCGTTTTTGGTTTGGTTACAGGCTTTTTTCCAAGCTTCCGCTCAGATGCCCACCAGAGGCATATATAGCGATGTAACCTTACCTTACCTTACCTATTTGCCCGCGGCATGAACCCCACTTTCCACCACCTATCTGCCATATCTCACCACCAACTGACCGAGTCTACAATGACGATTAATAAAAATATCATTGCAACAAAAATGGGGCGAAACGGAGCAGTAGTTGGCCCACTTCCCTTTAAAAAAAACAGCATAAGGGGTGTCAAGAAGGGGGAATACCAAGTTCCACCAAATCCGGTTTTCAGCATCCCAAACGATTCCTCATCATAAAAGAAGTACTCCTGTCGTGTTTTGAGGTGAAATGAGACCCTGGGTAGAGTGTGGCTCATTACTTAAATATCAAGTGCCAAAAAATGAACTGATATTCTGCCCAGACCACTGGGGGGGTCCGTTTGGCCCCAAACTTTGTGAACCATCTACTTGTGTTATTTTATTATGGTGTGCATCAAAAAAGTCACATTTGCAGACATTTACTCAGTCGACCCCCTCTGCATTAATGCACTCGTTGTAAATACAAAAAAGTGGCATTTTCATTAATCCATTACTCCAGCCGTTGTAATTATGCCATCATTCACAGACGTGAAGTCATTCCAACACGATCTCACACTAGGAAAATCGTTGATTCTTTCATAGCCGGCAAAGTTCCTGTGCGGAGTAGGCTGATAGATACGACAAAAATAAAAGGAATGACGTGTCTTAAAACCTAAGCGGAGTAGTCTTGGAAAAAGAAGAAGAATTATGCAGGCGCTCTTAATGGATGGGCACAAAAGAAAAGAACTCTGCCTAGGGAGGAAAATGAGCCACTTTAATACCAAGTAGGTAGTACCGTAGAAAACCTTCACAGGGAAACTCGTGTCGTCGTTCAATGACCAACTGCAAAGTACTGAATTTTAAATAAGCGCTATTAAATTTGTTCATACAAGCACGAATAATCAAGAAATACACGACATGCTTTAACGAAACGGAAAAATAATCCGCAGAAAATGAAAAGTGAGGGAGCGTCGTTAGCAACACTGAAAAGTTGGCGAAGCCCATTACGCGCTCAACATGTGCGCGCATATGCATGTGTGCGTGCGTGTGTGTATGCGTGCACATATGTGTGTGTGCTTGTGTGCCTGTGTGTTTGTGCGTGTGTATGTGTGCGCGTGCGTGTGTCTGTGTGTTGGTGTGTGCGCATGTGTATGTGTATGTGCGCACCTGTGTGTATTCGCGCACACGTTTGTGTTTGTATGTGTGTGCGCATGCGCATGTGTGTGTGTATGTGTGTGTACTCACGCCCCCACGAGGGGGGCTACGCCAGAAAGCACTCTCACATTGATTAAGGAGAAGAGGGCGCTTTGGCGCCAAAAACTGTAAAGTCCTTTACCAGCTGGCAAAAAAAGTCTTGTCAGAGGTATGGCCAACAGAGTACTGGAAGGATAATATAATTCACAAAGAGACTGGAGTACCACGTTAAAGGGAGGCACGTAGCAGCTTAGTAAACAGATTTGCTCATTATCTAGCAGTTACAATTTACAGAATAGCAGAAAGCACGCTAGCTGCAGCTATACCAGCAATCATACAGACCACGACTTTACCTATTCCCTATCGGATTTTGCATGCAGCGCATGTCAAGCTGCTGGTACTATGGCTAATAATCTAGCTACTGGCAGAGGTGTAGGTGTAGTACTTGGTGAACGTGTCTAGCAGACCAGCCACGTAGTCTGTGCACGCTCCAAGGAGAGGAACGTGCGCTGTACGCCGCTGCACAGCCTCTGATGGCGGCCTGTGTGTAATAAGGGGGCACGCGGGTTGTGCATGGTGTGAGTACGTATGTGTATGTCTATGTGAGTGTATGTGTGTGGATGTGGTGAAAGGACATGAGAAGGAAATCAAAAGGCTTTTTAGACAGTAGCACTAAACCCCGACCAGGTGTTTTGCCAGTCTGTTACATTCAAATTCACCTACTTTCCATACGTATCTAGTTTAATAATACACCGTATAAAACACGCCGAGGTGGAGGGCTATTTCCTGCAAGTTGCAGACACCTTAGTGGTGCTTGTCATCTGCATTGGTAAGAAAAGCTCGTGACACGCAGGCATACCCACTTGATGAAGGAGTTGTAGAAGGGACTCCTCAGGGCGTACATGGCCAACTTGCGCCTGCGCTCACTCAGCTCACGAACCTCTCCCAGGGACCACTGCTGCGTGCTGAGGCCCCTGTGCGGTGTGCGTGGATACGGATGTATGTGTGGGTGTGTTGTTGGAATACAAGTGTGTGTATGTTTGTGTGTGACTGTGTGTTTGTGCATGCGCACATGTGTGTTGCTGAAATTGAAATGCATGGGGCCTTGATTGAAGAGAGCAGGGTGCCTCGACACTCCTCTTGCGACGACTCTATTATGATGAGTTGGAGCAAGCAAGAAAAGCAAAGAGCTGTAAATGCAACACACAAATTGCTGTCCGAACGTTTGATCACGGGCCATAGCTAGATGATCAATTTCTTTAATCAAACAAAGGTGTGCAGAGGGGGACAATTGAGGCCCAAAATGTGCATGTTCTGGTGTGCTTTGGCTCATGTGCGGCAAAAGATGTGGAGCTTGCCAATTTTGCCGCACAAGCTTGATTTGCTGTGGCGTACACCCCATTCGTCAGAGGTCACAGCCTCTATCAGACCACCCACAGACCGAAATCCACTTTCAAGCATTGTTGTGAAGCAAAAATGCATAAATCATATCATTGCAAAAGAAAGTGAGTGGAAAAGTTGAGCCAGCTCCCCTGTGCGGATGAAGGCCAAAGTGTGGACAATTTTTATCCCTCCTGAATAAAGATTAATACCTCGTTTAATATAATTATAGGATTGCATTGATCGTGTTTAAAGAGAAAGAATTCTCTCAGATTGGCTTTCTTGGGCCAAATGCTGACCAGATCTCAGCCAAAACTTAAGCCATGATGCCACAAAGTGAACACCTTTGGAAAAAACAGTGGCACGTGCAATAGTTTTTCCCGATTACTCCGCCCAAAAAACATGTGTGCGCACGCACTTAACGAACGAGCGTAATGATAAGGACGTGTGTGTATGTTTATGTTTGCTGATCAGGCACAGCAGGTCACAGATTTAAGGCTTGTAGAGGTGCAGGTGTTTAAATTCAGGCACAGGTAGCGCAGTCCTTGGCCCTCCTCTTCTGGGACCCACACATAAGTATGCCTTCTTGACTCTTCTATTCCCCTTTTTAAACGCATGCACACACAAGCACACCTGACAAGGGCGACGCTGAGTAAGGACGTGGGCGCGTGTTTTTCCGGCGTTGTTGGTGCAGACTTGGACCCTCCCCCCTTGGCCACTCTCTGCTGGAGCAGCGTCCTCCCTCGCCGTGAGAAGTGGCCGCTCAATAGGTCCAGTGCCAGGGAGGTCCACCACGGCCGCCAGGAGCGCCGCCCGTATCTGCACGTGCAGCGAAGGCCAGTCTTAGTTCTGCCTTGCTGTGATGATAATGTATTTGCGTGTAGGAAAGCACAACCTGCTTGAGCCTGCAAGTGTCTCCTCAGTATGATGATGTAAGTGACTATGGTTATTTAAGCCAACAGGGTCGACCACGGCCGCCCGTAACACATATAACACATATACATTTTTTCGTTAGTTTTGTTAAAACCGTCGTTTGCAAGTATTGCAATGTACACTGCGATGCCAGTATGACGTGGCTACTCAGAAGATCAGCTCTTGTCAGAACAAATTACCGTCACTGCAAAGTATAAGAGTATAAGACTCAGCACATCTACTGGCACATCCAGCTTATTGGACAAGACACCAGAAACTCTTAACTGCCAACCGACTAACTGCTCTGTCACACGATTTGTCGCTGCCACTGATTGGGTGTGACACCCTGCCCAAGAGGCCCACCAGGAGCGTCACTTGAACCTGAACAAGACTCCTTTATCTTGTAAAATTTCCGAGGTATGCAAGTGGAGCTTGGTGCCAAGTGAATCCAAAAGCAACGGCATTAAAGTGTACGTGCATGAGCTTTGCTTGTGTTTGAGCATTGTATGTGTGTACATGTGTGTTTGTGTGTACGTGTGCACGTGTGTGTTGTAGTAGAATTTAAATGTATAGGGTTGGCCAGAACCGTATCACCTTTTCAAATACTGTATATACCGTATGTATATAGGACGGAATATGATTTTATATAGGTATATACCGTATAAAATCGTATTCTGTATATACGGAAAAATTGGTACCCTTTAGATTTAAATCATAATGAGCTCATTTTGTAGGTCTTGAAAATCTGCACACCTGTATCCAATTTAGACGTGCCAAAGAATCAATATTTGAAGGGCTAGGCCTGTCCAAAGCCAAAAAGACCCCCCAAATGGCCATTCTTAGTGCAAAAAGAAGTCCAACTACTCTAACCACTGATAAATTGATGCAAAAATGTGCACTAAAAGAAAGTGGGAAGCTAAGGGAGTGCTTAATTAAAGGAGTAGCAAAGAAGGAAAAATTGACCCCAAAGAGCAAAAGGGATTCAAACCCGAGTCTGGGGTGTGCAATTCAAAATACGGTTTTGCATCGTATTTTTACACGGAAGTACGGCGTGAATACGAAATTACGCCGTATATACGGCGTATAATACCTATCAACTTCTGACAAGGAAAATACAGTACGTAGATACGCTCCCCCACCCCCCTGTATTACACGGCGTATATACCGTACCTTATAATACCTAAAACTAACTTATACGGTATTGGCCAACCCTACATATACACCATATATGACCATATATTTGGTGGTATCCCTGCCAAAAGTACCGTATGTACACCGCATATATATGGTTCTGGCCAACCCTATAAATATATGGAAATTAGTACAGGAAAACTAGCAAAACTTCACCTTGCCAAAAGGACTGTCCTGATTTGTCAGATTACTCTGGGGCATAACTCACAAGGTCTTGAAAACGCTCTTTAGAAAGCTTGCGCAACAGACACACAGAGCGGCCTCAGTAACACTAACACACACGCACACATACACACACACATACACACACGCACACACATACACACACTTGTTCAGCGCACAGGAAACACAAAGCAGAGCATGATCCACTGACCCTTAGATATAAAGAGCGTCAAGAATAAAAAGCGTGACCTCCAGCAGCAGCACAGCACGCACCTATACAGCATCCACACGTACAGGACCGGTCTCCATATGTGTAGCATCTCGCCCAGCCAAATGAGGTTCATGCCCGCACGCTCGTCAGAAAACACGTGCGCTGTGCCTGGGCCTTGCTGCTGCTTTTCATGCTGCTGCTGCTGCTGTGTGTGTATGTGTGTGTATGTGTGAGTGCGTGAGTGTGTGTGTGAGTGCGTGTGTGGGCCTACATGTGTGTGCATTTGAGTGTGAACAGATGTGATCGCGTGCGTACGTAGCCTATTCACTCGTGTTATTTGCCTCGTGTAATTTCCATACTCTCCAAGGTCATTGTGCCATTAATCAATCCCTAATGGACTTAGTTTAAGGCTTGAACGATTACACGGCTCTATGAGTTGAGAACAGTCTCTATAGGCACAAAACACACACACCTGCTCTCCTGCTGCACAGCTTTTCCCCCTCCGTTTAGACGCCGCTGTTGCAGCTGCCATCGCCTCCGCACTTCCGGCGCCAGCATAACCTGCACCTTGCCTCTTAAAATCTGCATGTGTGTGTACATGTGTGTGTGTGATTGTGCGTGCGTGTGCATTGTGTGTGTCTGTCTGGCGTTGTTATATGTAACATAATGTAACATATATATGTGTCTAAACAAGTGCCTGTACATGCACGTGTGCATATGAACATATGCGTATGCACAGCTCCACACGTGTCCTTGGAGCATGCACGTGCTCACGTCAACAAACCCATGCATGCAACATCGCCAGCCTGCTCACCAAAAGACTGCCGTGGCAGCTGCTCCCTGCCCTCCCTGTCTTCTGCGATCTGTCGCAAGCTGTCACGCTGCCAGGCCTCTACATCCCAGGCCGCTGACACCGCTGCTGAGCCCTGAGCTGTACCCCTCTCATCCAGGCCTGGCACCCTTGACCAATCTATGATACACCCTGCGCCTTGACTACCACTCCCACCCTCATCCCCACCACCACTATCACCATTATTACCACTGCCACCACCATCGCCGCCACTGACGTCGCCACCCTCTCGCTGTCGCTGCTGCTGTTGCTGCTGCTTGCTGCTGCTCTGGTTGGTGTGTGTGACCCCGATTGAGGCTCTCGTGGCCATGTGTGCCCCCCCCCGTCCCAGCAAGCGTTGCAAGGGCTGAGCCACGGCTGTCAGGTGGCTCATGAGGTCGGTAGCAGCCGCAGAGGAGCAGTCAGACAGCGTGGTGTAGCGTGTGCGCAGGCGCTCAAGCGCGGACAACACATCCTATGGTGGGGGAGGGGGGGAGGGGGGGAGGGATGAGTGGGTGTGTACTTCTTTCCATACGAGTGTGCTGTCGTGTGTGTGCAGGCGCTTGAGCGCGGACAACACGTTCTGCACGTTTGTGTTTTCTGTGATGACGTGCCTCCGTGATATATGATATCCAGGTAGAGAGTTGCATGCGTTATCTGTAATGATGGTTTGTACTTCCTTGCCTTAAGCATACCTACCAATATGCCCAGTTTCCACATCTAACTCCTTGCATGCCTTGAGCGCACCCACTAATATCCGCATACCTAATTCCTTGCACTGCCTTGAGCACCCCTTTTATTACATCCCTTGAACATTGATACTGATGTTTTTGTTTCAAGGTCGGGCCAAGAGATGTCGCCTGAATTGCTCGCATCAACTCCAGAGCCCCTCTGTTGCCTGGCGCAGCTAATATCCTCCATTCAGTGCAGAACGCTTGAAAACAGGGCACGTCATTTCCATTTTTTGTATTTTGGAATATGGTTTGTGTGTGAGAAAGTTAAGGAACGTGGTTAGTGTGTACTGCAACCACATCAGCACGTCCACTTGCAGCCAAAAGGGCGGAAAAGAGGTGTTGCAATCGTACCTGAAAGCCCTGCTCAGCCTCAAAGTGAGCAACGTCCTCAGGCGTGGGGTGCCTCAGATACAAGTGCCCGGCGTATTGCGACCACATCAGCATCTTTAGAAGCGACCTACGTTAGCGGTTGTGAGTGTGTATGTGAAATCTTTTGTGTGGTTTGTGTTTGAGAGAGTGTGTCTACAGTGCAGCATTGCCAGCAGCAATGATTGAGCAAACTCGACCTCTGCTTCCATTGGGACAGAAATAGGGCAAAATAAGTGACCAGATACGCGTCGCATTGTATTTATTGCAACAAATTTTTTCCCTGCATTTCACAGCAAAAAAGCAGCAGGAGGTCAATGCGTTTGATCGAAGGTAGTCTACAAGCTACAAGCGCATTTTCTTCTCAAAGTCAAGGTCAGTGTTTTGTACCGGCTGTTCCATTCTATACATACAGGTCTCATACTCACACACCCACACGCACGCACATACAGGTAAAAAAGGGTGAGAAAAACAACAAAGTTCTGCTCCTAGCTTCGTAAAAGTAGTCAACATCCAGCTGTCAGACAGCTGCTGTTTTGAGTGGGTACAAACTCACAAAGCTGGTGATTTTGATACCTGATTGGCCAACTTACTTGACAGACTCCAGCGCTACCAACGGAGCATAGCGACTCATTTTTCCGACACTCTCCAGATGCATGGAGCGCAGCTCAATGATTGTTTCGACCTGTGCAGTTGTGTTCACACGTGTATTTACATTTGTGTATGTGCGTGTGTCAAGTGTGTGTGTGTGTGTGTGTGTGTGTGTGGTGTGTGTGTGTGTGTGTGTGTGTGTGTGTGTGTGTGTGTGTGTGTGTGTGTGTGTGTGTGTGTGTGTGTGTGAGAGTGTGTATGCACGAGCACGTGCGTGTCAATTCCTTTTAGAAAACTGGGGTACCAGCGTGCACAGTCAGCATCTCAATTAGAAGAACTTTAACAAGCTTTTCACCTGCTCCAGGGCCTCCATCCAAAGGGCTGCCGCTGGTTTCTTGACAGGCAGCTCATCCTCTTCAATGAGGTGCTGGTGCCAGACAGAGAGCAGGCCAATGCACGCATGATAGGATTCATACTGGACTTCACTCGGACCCCCGCTCGCACTCGTGCGTGCCGGGTTCCACACTGTCAGGTACAGCAGCCAGTCCTACAGTTGTTGTTCAACAGAGAAAGGAGCAGATATATTCTCATGCCCAACATGGGTACGCTCAAGGTTACCACAAAAGCCCTTACAAGATTTTGGACAATTCCTGGGTGATGTCTAACCCAAAGCTTGTACCTAGCTATCGCTTCCCCTATCATTATTGCTAGTGAACCTAAATGTAGAACCTAGGTTTAGAACCCAACCCGGTAGGTTAGGTTCAGACCACAGGGGTTGCAGTTGGTCTGATAAATAATAAATATTATTGGTATCGACACCGCCAAAATATCGTCCTCAACGGGGAAGGGGGCGAAGATGGCGGACAGATTTGGCCTGGGGATGCCGAATGCCTATGCTGTGGAAACGCACGAGGTGGGGAAAGGCAACCTCTTGCTGCTGAATTGCTGGTTTTCTATCTTGGCTGACCCCTTTCCAAACCCTGTCAAAACAGGTGGCATCCTTCTACAATGTGAATGTCAGCCAGGGGCTGTCGGACCAGGATGTGCATCAGGTGAATTTCTTAGCAATCTTTCAGTGATTCAGGCACGTGCGAGCAAGCGTGCACGGCGCATACATGTGTGCACTTAAGCGAATTTGTATACGCTCGACATTTGTGACCGCGCACTGATACACAAACTCACACTCACACACACACACACACACACGCGCAAACACACACACACACACACACACACACACACACACACACACACGCACACACACACATACACACACACACATACACACACATACACACACATACGCACGCACGCACGCACACACATACGCATACTCACACACATGCACACATGAATACGCATGCGACTTATACCACATACTTCATACTTGCAAACATCTTCTCACAAACAAAAATCTGCGTTGCTTTGCAACCACATGGCCAAATGCAAATGAGTGCATGATTTTTACATGTCAGAAAGCGCAAACATCTTGCATTTGCCCATGTGAGGCATACGTTCGTTCAACACGCACCTGCACAGGCCCGAAACAAGTACGGCAGGAACCAGATGGAGCCTGAGAAGAGTGAGTTGTAGTTACTGCAGGTTATGTGGTTCACATATAATAAAACGTGCTCCGCAATCTTGCGTTGCCCAAAATTGTGACAGCTCACGCATATGTTGACAACATTTTCGTTGCGTCCAGGCACGCCCCTGTGGAAGCTTATACTCAAGCAGTTTGATGACCTCCTTGTCAAGGTACGTATCAACAGATGTGTTGAGAGGGACCGCCTCTTTTGATTAGTTGATTAGTTCCATGCACGTTGTAAGTTGTTATTGTTTATGTCCGCTCAAGGTGCAGCCATTGCATGGAAATTTGTATGAAACGTGTATATACGGTGTATGTTACGGAGTGGCAAGCCCCAGACACATGTTTGGATTCCTGCAATTCGGTGTAGCACCTATGTTAGTGTAGACAGTACACAGCCATTGAACAATGTGCGCATGATGCTGAGTTACGAAAGCATGCACTCATCCTAGTATACCCTCTGTATGTGAAGCATGGGACGTAGAAGTTACATGAAAACACAGTTGCTATCAGGCCAAGCATTCAAACACACCCGTTTGTTTCAGACACGATGAAAAACCGTACTGCAAAACAACACCGATTGTAGATCCTGCTGGGGGCAGCCGTGGTGGACTTCATCATAGCCATGACTGAGGGGGAGAGCATTCAGAGGTAAGCATTTCATCATGGCCATGTCTGAGGGGGAGAGCACTCAGAGGTAAGCATTTCATCATAGCGGCTATGACTGGCTGCCGTGCCAAGAGGGTTCGTGTTAACGGATTTAGAGACAAAAGGCACGTGCAGGAGAAGCGAAGAGGAAGCGTGCTAAGGTTAGCCCAGGGGTGAGCACGTCAGAGGGTGGGGGACAGGCCAAAAGCTTGTGTAAGGAGCATTACGCAAGGAGATTTCGTTGGTGTGCTGAGAGGTAGCGCAGGAGAGCATGTCAATTTATCAATGCGGTGAACTTAAAGGGATTTTGCTGGTGTGTTGAGAGGTAGCGCAGGAGAGCATGTCAATGTGGTCAACAACATAAGCGGATTTTGTTGGTGTGTTGAGAGGTAGCGCAGGAGAGCATGTCATTGTGGTCAACATAAGGAGATTTTGCTCGCACCCGATGAAAGGAAGGTTTAGGTATTGGGAGCACGACAGTAGCCAAACTGTGATTGCACCTTGCAGGGCAGATTGTGCTGTTGCGTCAATTAATACAGCTTGTGTCTGCACTATGCGCTGTTTCTGCCTTAGTGCAGTGACTTGAGTGCACTCTCGAATTATGATATCCATTGTGCTTCATCTTGTGCCGTGCGGTGGTGTGGTCGTTCCCTTTGCCTCGCTGCGGTGACAAAAACGTACTTTCAGATTGTGATAGGCACTTCCGCTGCATTAAATGTGCCGTGCAGTGGTGTGGTCGTCTCCTCTGTTTTTTCTGTGCAGTGACACAGGTGTACTTCCGAATTGTGATGCCATCGCTGCATTTGATGTGCTCCATCTTGTGCCGTGCAGTGGTGTGGTCGTCTCCTCTGTTTTTTCTGTGCACTGACACAGGTGTACTTTCAAAATCGTCATGCCTCCACTGCATTCACCGTGCTTCATCTTGCTGTGACATCAGCGCTGGATCTTCTGTTCATCCTGTTGAGATCTTCGATTCATCTTCTTTTTATCCTGTGCTGTGCAGTGGCATGGTCGAGCCTATGGTCATCCTACTGATCCTGGTTGCTAATGGTAAGGGGGGGGGGTAAAGTAATGGGCAGGGGGGTTAGGAATCGGTTGCTGGGTGTGAAAACGCACGTGAGCGTCAGGAGTGGTTTGACCGCGGTTGTGATGACCGGAGTTGGATGTGGACTTAGGAACATGAGATTGGGAGGCGCTGCATGTAGATGTGGAAACGAGGATTTTGGTATTAAACCAATTTTGAGGGGAATTAGAGAATAGAAGAGAGGACATTTGAATGTCACGAGGGGGGAAGTGCTTGTATTGTGCAGGAAACGGAAAAAAATGTAAAAGTAATCTATGGCCGCAAGGTGTGATACATACAGACAAAAAGCATTGGTCAAGGTAGGTCGGCCAGGATCGTACATTTCCACCGCGCACAACTGTCAAAATTGTAACCCTCTGTCGAAACGCATGCTTGCGCACTGAATGGTCGTGACCAATGCCCACTGTATGGTCTTGAACAATGACCAATGCGCACTGTGTGGTCGTGACCAATGACTAATGCCCACTGTATGGTCGTGAACAATGCCCACTGTATGGTCATGAACAATGCCCACTGTATGGTCTTGAACAATGACCAATGCCCACTGTATGGTCGTGACCAATGACTAATGCGCACTGTATGGTCGTGACCAATGCCCACTGTATGGAACAATGACCAATGCCCACTGTATGGTCGTGACCAATGCCCACTCTAAACAAGTCCTCCCCGATTCCCCTCGCAGCCGCTGTCGGGGTAATTACGGAGCGGAATGCAGAGAAAGCTATAGAAGAGCTTAAGGCATATGAGGTAAGGGACGTGTGGCGGGTTGGGTAGAACCGTATGTATGCACCGTACATGACTGTACATTTGGTGATTTTCAAGCCAAAAGTACCGTATATACACCGTACACATATGGCCCAGGCCAATCCTAGACTCGTGGCGGGGTGTTGTTCCTTCATATGCGTGTGCGTGCATTTGTGTGTGTATGTGAATTTGTGTGTGCATGTGTGTGTGTGAATGTCTGCAGAGGCTGAAGGTTGTATTTTGTGTCTCTCGGTTTTATGCATCAGCTAATTCGAGAAGTTATACAGATACCTTTCACCTGATGAATGAGGTGAGGGCGCACACACACACACACACACACACAACACACACACACACGCACACACAGGCGGATGAGGCCACAGTGCTGCGCAACGGGCAGGTGCAGCTTGTTCCGTCCAGTGATGTTGTGCCAGGGGACATAGTAGAGCTTGCAGGTGCGGTATGTGTATGTGTGCGTATGGTTGTGCGTTTTGTGCGTCTCTGTGTGTTTATGTGTGTGTGCGCATGTTTGTGTGCGCATGTGTGTGTACAAGTGTGTGTGTGTGTGAAGTTGTGTGGTGCGTGTTTGTATGCAGGTGTGAGCATTTGCGTGCTTGTTTGCGTGTGTGTGGGGTGGGGGGTGGGGGGGGAGGGGGCTGGCAGTATTGTCCATGCCTTTTAATACTGCCATATGGTACGTGCGACACACTTGGTTTCCTTATGTGTGCTCTCCAAGTATCATCTACGGCTTCCTCTTATGGACTGCATGCGTGTGTTTTTGCTTCCTGATGTGTATAAGGCCGCACCTATGTTCCAGCCAAGGTGCAACGCACATGGAAATGCTTCTTATCTTGAAAATGCACTTTCCTCACGATTCTGCCAAACGAGCCATGTTTGTATCTGTGTGTCTGTGGTGGTGCCCTCGCAGTGGGTAACAAAGTGCCAGCTGATGTGAGGGTGCTCCAAATCTACACATCAACTTTAAGGATTGACCAGGTGCGTCTTTGCAGCTCTTTATTTCCCTTCACACAGAAACACATTAGTGAGCATGATGTTAATAGGCATCCTCTGTCCAACTCGATTGGGAATCTTTGGTACAGCCTTTCAAGCACTTGTTGCATCTTCGTTGTGATGATGTTGCACTATGAGCACTAGTGTGCTGCTACTTTACAGCGCACACTGATGCAGCACACGGGTACACTGTGTGCGTTGCAATTCATGCAGCTATTGCCGTTATGGAAGTACTGCCATACGCCTCTGCCTGGATATGTTTATGTGTGTGCCCCACCATAATCAATACGAGCATTTGTAGAGTTGGCCAGAACCGTATATCTGTACCGTATATGACCGTATGTATGGTGATTTCCCTGCCAATAATACCGTATATACACCGTATATACCTATAATGTATGGTTCTGGCCAACCCTAAGCATTTGAGAAGGCCCCGTAATCTGGCAGGCCAAAATCTCAGCCACCACTACATGCAAACACACAAATGTCATAAAACTGCATCTTTTGTGCAGATGGGTGTAAGCCAAGCAGTACATTGAAACGCGCCAACCACCTCACGCAAACACATGCCAAGTGCGCATGCTCACACACAACTGAACTTGTGTGCATGCAGTCCCTGCTGACGGGGGAAAGTCAAGCGGTGGACAAACACTCAGATGTGGTCCACAACGAGAAGGCCGTGTATCAAGACAAGCTGAACATGCTGTTTTCGGTAAGTCTTTTTTATCCAAACACTCACATGTAGTCCACGGCAAAAAGGCCGTGTATCAAGACAAGTTGAACATGCTGTTCTTGGCAGGTCTGTTTTATTCAAACACTCACATGTAGTTCACGGCAAAAAGGCTGTGGATCAAGGCAAGCTGAACACGCTGTTTTTGGTAGGTCTGTTTCATCACACACACCACACACGCATGGTTATCTTGCAAGGCAACACCTTTGCGTTATACTCTTCATGGTACAACAACGCATCTTGCTAGTTCCACAGCAAGGAGGCGACGCATGTGTCTTTTTTTGGAGCTTCAGGGTTGCGTGGTTTCTGGGGATGTGTGGTACTGGTGTCATGCTTGCCTACGTAAGTGCAAACACGTGCACACACACACTCACACACACACACTCACACAGACACGCACACACATGCACACACACACGCGCACACACACACGCATGCACACATGCAAAAGTATTGAGGAAGTGAGGAGCCTTCAGAGGCAAGTTGTGTGTGCGCCTTGCTTTCTTTTCCTTTCACGCAATATCGGTGCATGCAGGAGATCTAGAAGGTAATTGCAGGCGGGACTTGCGTACCAAAGGAGCCAACTTAAGAAAACATGCTTTCTGCCTTCCTAGCCACGCACACGCACACAAACACGAACACACACACTCACATACACATACACATAACACACACACAATGAATACACGTGCACAGGGCACATTGGTGGTAGCAGGGAGAGGAAGGGGTATTGTGGTGGGCACTGGATCAAACACAGCAATTGGCAAGATCAGGTGTGTGGGTGGTAGGATATATATGTGTTTGTGAGCGTGTTGATGCAATTTGTGCATGTTAAGTTGAAGTTCACCCTTATTGTTGCCACTAAGAGCAAAAGTAGGGCAAACAGATCTCTATTGGTCAGGCAGAGCTTCGTTTTCATGATAAAAGTATTTTGAATTGTTTCCTTAAAAGTGTAATTTACTTTCTATCATCGAGCTCCTGCAGAGATTGGAGGAGGATGCGGTGACACCCTTTTGTGCTAATGTCCATTCCTCATGTATGCAACAAATACGCATGGTGCATGTGTGTGGGTGTGGGTGTGTGGGGGGGGGGCGTGTGTGTGTGTGTACGTGTGTGAGCGTGAGCGTGTGTGTGCGTGTGTGTGCGTGTGTGCGTGTGCGTGTGCGTGTGCGTGTGTGTATGTGTATGTGTGTGTACGTGTACGTTTACGTGTACGTGTGTGTATGCGTGTGTGTGTGTGAGAGCAAGTGTGTGTGCGTATGCGTGTGTGCATGTGTGTATGTGTGTCATATCGGTATCAAAGCGCACCTTTTACTGTCAAGCAGAGTGTGGTGGCACTGCTGCTTTGCTCTTCCTCTGCTTGTGGCAGTGCATTCACTTGATGCATGTGCCCGTTACAAATTGCAGGCCCGCCATGAATATAAGCATGGAGGAGGATGTGGCGACGCTACTCCTTTCTTCTTCCTCTGCTTGTGGCAGAGCATTGACTCGATGCATTTGCCCACTACTAACTGCAGGGATGCTATGAATGTGGAGGAGGATGTGGTGACGCCACTGAAGGCCAAGCTAGACGAGTTTGGGGCCCTCCTGTCAAAGGTACTGTGGCCTGTATATTTTCAAGCGCATACCTGTTTAGCGCGCCCAACCCATAGTATGGGTCCCATACGAGCGGCCAGTCAAGGACTGCTGTTCAAGATACGTTTGGTCGTCGCTGGTCTCGCTCCTGCTCTACAATAAACGTGCATGTAGCAGGCCTGCATTTGCAGCCCAAAACTCGTCAGTTTATTGCCAGAGTGATAACTTACGTCTTCCCCCCCCCCCTACCATTTGACCCCTCTCGCACGCTTCCCATTGAGCAGGTCATAGCAGGTATCTGTGTGCTTGTATGGGTGGTCAACATTAACCGCTTCAACGACCCTGCCTTGGGCGGCTGGCTCCAAGGTGTGTGTAGCAAGAGATGAGAGCACACAAAGGAGCATGCTAACCCCCATACATGCCATGCAATCATATGCAACTACTGCCATACATCATACACCTTTTCCACATTGCCATACATTCCATACAGCCTTTCCCATATTGTTTCCATTTGCACCGGCTTGCTATAATGCAAGGCTTCAACAATATATTAAAAGCGCGCACACACACACATGAAAACACACACACACGTGCCTGCAGGTGCCATCCACTACTTCAAGATCGCTGTAGCTCTTGCTGTGGCGGCCATCCCAGAGGGCCTGCCTGCAGTGGTGACCACGTGCTTGGCCCTAGGCACCCGCAAAATGGCACGCCACAATGCAATCGTGCGCACACTGCCAAGCGTTGAAACACTGGGGTGCACCACAGGTGGGCTGGCTGGTCATGATTGTGTGTATTTGTGTGTGTGTTACGTGCGTGTGTGTGTGTCGCTGACCATGGTCTATCGCACGTTACCCTCAGCTGTGTGTGCACGTGCATGATGAGAAGGTACGTCCTCCTGTGCTATGTTTCATTCCTTTCCTAGTCACATTTTCACTCACATCTCCCTACAAACTCGTTTTTCATTTGTCTGTCCCTTGTCCCTCCACGTCCACCTGCCCCTCTTCATCCCCTCCCTTGACAGCGTTCTCCTCTGCTGGCTCTTTCAATCCCTTTCCTCTTTTTACATCGCCCGCTCTTTTCGTAGTCACTGTTGGCCCTTCCACATCCACACCCTTCCTTCACCACCGTTTTCCTGCCATTCGCCCTTCTGATTCCTTCCCTCCTTCCACACTCACCCCTCCCCACCACCGTCGTATGCTCCCTCTTGCCCTTTCGCATAAATATCCTCTCTGTACAAGCGTTTGCCTCTTGCCCTTCAAAGTCCGTTCGCCCACTAGCCTTCTTTGTCAATGGTTTGCTCTTTGCCCATTCAATCGAACACTAGCACTCACTTATCGCCTTTTCATCCATGACCTCCCTTCACAGTCGTTTGCTAGCTTGCTCATAATAACTCTCTCACTGCTGCCCTTCACAGTCGTAACTTGCTCACAGTAACTCTCTCACTGCTGTTTGTTCTCTTCTTGCCCCGTGCCTGCCCGCAGTCATTTGCTCCGACAAGACAGGAACCCTCACCACCAACCAGATGTCCGTCATCAAGATAGCTGCGGTGCAGTCCTCCGGAGCGCAGCTTGCAGAGTTTGATGTCACTGGTGCGTTCATTTTGCTGCATTCTGCCATAGTGCGTACTGTCAACGCACACATTCATGCGGTGATGCGGTGCCGCTATTAACACGGATTCAGACACGGATTCAGACGTGCCTGACGCGCTGTTTGTTGAATGTAAGGTGCACTTTGACTGTGGTGTGTTTTTGCTGCTGTGTGTGGTTTGACGCCCTGCTAACGCTGAGCTCTAACGCTCTGTTCTTGATGTAAGGTGCACCGTGTTTGTGGTGTGTTTTTGCTGCAGTGTGTGGTTTGACGCCCTGCTAACGCTAAGCTCTAACGTTCTGTTCTTGATGTAAGGTGCACTTTGACTGTGGTGTGTTTTTGCTGCAGTGTGTGGTTTGACGCACTGCTAACACTGAGCTCTAACGTTCTGTTCTTAATGTAAGGTGCACCGTGATTGTGGTGTGTTTTTGCTGCAGTGTGTGGTTTGACGCACTGCTAACGCTGAGCTCTAACGCTCTGTTCTGTTACTGACGCACTACCTCTGCTGTGTTCTGCTTGCTGCGAATAAAAAGGTTGACGCTGTTGCATGCTCTTTGTGTGCCTGGAGCATTTAAAGTAAATATGTGAGGCACCAACTTGTGTTTTTGTCTTGACACAAGGAAGCATAATTAACAAACAATTGGCTCCTTCTGATTTGACTCAAGCATGTTCAAAGAGCTTCTTAGAGGTGGCTTCTCTTTTCTTATTAAAGATTCATCTTTTATATGACGGCACTAGGAAAAGATGCCACGACGTCAGGGCGTTTTAAACTTCCGATGCGCCTTCAAAATGGCTCCTGCTCAATTTTAAATTGATGTGTTCACAGGACACGATTAGATTGATCACAGGACAAAACCAGATTTTTTACATGACAAAATTAGAGTGTTTTACAGGACACGATTAAAGTGATCGCAGGACACAAGATTGAGCAAGAGGTTGCTTTCTATCAGACAGAGGAGGGACTCCTTGCCTAACGGCAAACACAAAATTTCCTCCTGCTTGCTTGGACAGTGCTGCAACATCTTGCCGCGCAAGCAAATGATACGCTTCGATGCGCAATTTGCACTCGCTTTCATTCAAAATCTAGCTTGCTTGCACACACGCGCATTCATATACACGCATGTAAACAAACACGCACTCATACAGGTATGCACACATAGACACTCACATACACACACAGGCACCACTTTCTCCCCTGAGGGTATGGTACTCGGCCCTGGGGGTGTGGTCCTGCGCCAGCCAGCAGACACCCCCTGCCTCATGCACGCAGCACAATGTGCCGCTCTGTGCAATGACTCCCGAGTGTTTGTGGCACAGAAGACGGGTACGTCTGTGAGATTTGCTGAAATGGCAAACGTGTGAATGTGACCAGCTGTTTTGATATGTAAAAAGGAACGCCACTGTTTCATAGCTGGAGTGATTTTCTCTCGCAAGTTATATATATATATATATTCATATGTTTGCAAGGTGTATATACATATGTCACCCATCTGTCTATGTGTTTGTGTCGCTTCCTTCCAGGGAAGCTCCAACGCATAGGGGAATCCACTGAAATAGCGCTGCGCGTGTTTGCTGAAAAGGTGTGTGTGTGCGTGTGTGTGTGTGTGTGTGTTTGTGTGTGTGTGTGTGTGTGTGCGTGTGTGTGTGTGTGTGTGTGTGTGTGTGTGTGTGTGT
>Ga0307963_1001403_pt1 | contig 18371 bp, 20 predicted proteins | sample OrgLakmetagen594_FD_201829 | JGI IMG/M metagenome (GOLD analysis project Ga0307963, IMG submission 201829) | Saline water microbial communities from Organic Lake, Antarctica - #594 | ecosystem: Environmental > Aquatic > Non-marine Saline and Alkaline > Saline | place: Antarctica: Organic Lake... | reverse complement strand
CGAGCGCTGCGACTACGCCCTGAGGATTCCTGCCGGGTCAGCTTTGCATGCTGCTACACCTACGCTGGGATTCTGCCTCATGAAGTGCTCGCGGATGCGGGGGGCACCGCTGCTGAAATCTCGGAATTCTGGCATCTGGCATCGGCATCGGCATCTGGCATCTCGTAAATCTGCCCCTTCTGTCCCATAACAACAACACGATGCCACTCAGAATCTTTACCAGGAGGCATTATAATGTTCTGGAGGCTGGGGGGACAATTCGTGGTGGTTGGAGGGTGGTTGGTGCAAGCCCAGGGTACCCCCCAAAATAGCATAAATACGTTTTCATATTATACGCGTATTGCGTATTAATAGCGTATTATACCGTATGGGACGTCTCAGAAGTCCGTATGACCCAACCCTGGCAGCAAGCAAGCCCTGATGTATACCGTCCTTTCACGATCACTTCGTGACCTTACTTTCAAAAAATTAATTAAAATCACGATTTTAGTTCATGAGGGGGTTTGGGGATGAATTTTTGAGTTCGATGGCACTTCGGGAGGGCCGGGAATTAAATTTTAAGTTCGAGAGCCCCCTTTGAATGCTGCCTGTGCACTGCTACTGCTGTTTGTTATGGCTAAAGCTGTGGCTGAGGCTGAAGCTGTGGCTGAGGTTAAAGCTGTGGCTGAAGCTGAGGTTGTGGCTGATGCTGCACAGTGCTCAGAAGCAGTGAAAGAGAGGTGAGGGGTTTACATGCAGCAATAGCCACACAAAGGGGCAAACGTAGCCCCACAGGCCTCTTCCCAGCCTCGCCCCTTGCCTTTGCCTCTTCCTCTTGCAGCTCCTTGAGCTGCCTTTCCCTTCTGCAGCTTCTCACGGTCCCTATGCTGAAGAGCCAGCCTTTCAGCTGGGGACTGAGGCTTCAAGAACCCGGCCAGGGGGTTCACGCTGGCGCGCTTGAAGCTCATTTCGATTTTCACCCTCAAAACCACTATAAATTGTTAATTATTCACTTCGAATTCAGTTCGGAGAGGCCTCCAAGAATTAATAAAAATTTTCGTTTTTTGGCCAGATAATTAATTAATTTCGAAGTGATCGTAAACGGACGGTATATGATGCAGTCTTTGCTTGAAGCTCAAAAATATTGGGAACCGTGTTTTAAGTTGTTATTGTTTGGGCTGGAATATTATTTTTGTAAAACCTCTAATTTAATTGGGGGATTGTGAGTAAGGTACGTACGGCAACACAATAAATTGCCACAGATTTGACAATTCCTATCGCTCTGCATTTTCTTTTGCGACATGTCAACGTGCACATATTCTTTATTGTTTTACATTTTGCTTGAGAAATCAAGTGCTTATTGAGTGTGTTCCTGGCCAACCTACTGGAGCTTATACATAAAAACAACTCTGTGGCAAGTACAATGCATAAAAGGCAGCAAAGGAAGCGAAGACCTGCTCATACACACCCCGCATAAATCCTAGCCAGAGTCTTGGTCAGCCAAGTAAGGGAAAAGAGCACGACGATGTGTGAGCACTGTTGGCGTAAATTTGGATCTCCTATTCACCTTTTAGCCCTGGCGTTGTCACTATGCTTCCCAATTTGCCGTACCAGGTGGCCAGGACTGGACCAACAAGTAACAAGCCCTGGACAGCAAAGGACGTTTTGTGAGGCTTGCTGGCTCAATGAACGGCAGGCACAATGAACGGTAGGCACAATGAACGGCAGGCACAATGAACGGCAGGCTTGCTGGCACAAAAAACGGCAGGCACATTGAATGGCAGGCTTGCTGGCACAATAAACGGCAGGCACAACGAACGGCAGGCACAATGAACGGCAGGCTTGCTGGCACAATGAACGGCAGGCTTGCTGGCACAATAAACGGCAGGCACAACGAACGGCAGGCACAATGAACGGCAGGCTTGCTGGCACAATGAACGGCTGGCACAATGAACGGCTGGCACAATGAACAGCAGGCTTGCTGGCACAACGAACGGCAGGCACAATGAACGGCAGGCTTGCTGGCACAATGAACGGCAGGCAGAAGCAGCTATAAAACGCAGTGTGAAGGGCATGTCTTTGAGGACCAGTGCTGTCGGTGCAATAGGTATGCTCTTGTTTACGCTTTGAAAGGCACGGCTTTAAGGAGTTGTAGTCCACGCGAAGAAGAAGATGAGGACTCAAAACTAGCATACTAGTTGCTTAAATTATAAACTTATTTACAACTCACATCAGAGAAACTCGTATGGCGACAATGCCTTTTGAGACAAGCTGACTTAGTTAAACAAGCCGCTAGTGTGAGTGCTGCAGCGTTGCCTTTCCAATACAGCAGCACATGCTGTGACATTGGCAAGCGGCTTCAGAAGCTTGCCTACCAGTAGAGTGAAACTCAAGCACCGCTTCGCATCAAAGGCCTGCTGCTCCACACAGAGCTGCGAGAAGATGTCGCCCAACCCGTTCAGGAGCCCACAAGTCACGGCACGCGTCAACATCTGCAGGCATATGCCACGTTGGACAGAGAGGCAACGCGTCTGTTTCCTGACTAGGCTTACTAGGCGCAAACCGTTAGGCGCAAACCGTTGTGCGTTTCAGCATATGGGTCACAATGGGTCCAAGGCAGGACAGGCTTTTACTGGAGTTGTACTTGTAGTGCACAGGCATCTAATTTTACAACCCAATCAAGCTCTTGGCTACGAGATTTCCTTCGTAGTACTGCTTCATTGGCAATTTTGGAGCCAGGTCATCTGTAGAGGTGCTTGGCACGTGAGAAACGCCTACATGCACACAATGACAGCTGCCTTGAACTGCGCATGATTAATTTCAGCGCACATTTCCAGCGCTGGCCATGTCTGAAAATTACAAATGGAATTCACCTAGCATGCAGTCATTCACACGAAGCATCTACATCCAACTCCAGTTAGCTGTGCAGATTGCTCAAAAGAAGCCGACGAGTGCAAAATGATCTAGCCTCAGTTCCCAATACTCACAGGGCTCGCTTCTAGGAGCTCCAGGTACTTACTCCACAGCCCCTTCGCCCCACCCCCTCCTCCGGCGCCCTCGCCCCCAGGGCCTCCTGAGCAGCATTGTATACACGAGGGATTTGCCAAGCCATGAAAGACTACCGCTTTGGCTTGCAGCATTTAATTTTACTATTCAGACCCAAGATGCCCGAGATGAGTGCTGGAGCAACATAACAAAGTCGGATCTGGTCAGCTGCGTGCGCTGCGTTACGCAATTAATGCGTGAAGCTAACCTGATGCCACACGTATGCGGCCGCCTCCTCGACCACCGTTGCCCCCGCTGCCCATCAGACATGGAGTGTCAGCCTTTTTGAAGCCATGACCTGTTCACGTGTGCGCGAGAGCAAGCAGCTTGAACACCATTTTCGAGCTTGTTAAACAGAACTCACAGTTGTACGGGTTTCATTTATTTAATGAAAGCAGCAATGCCTCGTATCGGGAGGTGCAGGGGAGAGGACGAGATGGACGTAACATCTCGTTAGGGTTCTGTAGTGGTAGTGGATCCTTACAGAATGACCACTTGGCCTGCTATAGCGATACTGTTATGATATAGTTGTAGCCCGTGCACATATCAGGTCTAAACCCATACAATGCTTGCACATGTGTTTTCTCAATGAACACATGAATACGTGCAGTGTGCACGCTGCCTGCACTCACCTGTGCAATGCTTCAGTGGAGATGAAGCCCCTGGTGTTACCAAGCTCCTCCTCAGGACTTGGCCGGGCGGGGTTAAGGGAGCTGCCCCTCTTTTGAGCAATTGCTGTGGCAACTTCTTGAGCATGAACTGCATTTTTATAATATTTATAGGTATTAATAAGACAATATCTAATAATATCAGACGCGTCAATACGAACAATTTCGCAAATTTTTTTACATTAAATATAAGCCCACAAATTCAACAAGATGGTGGCCCCCGCTGACCCTAATGCCGCCCCTCTCTCTTTCCCCAAGACCTTCGCCTCTAGCGCGATTGCAGCATGCACCGCCGAGGTAGGTGACCTACGAGGGGAACAGAAACACTAAATTTGCTCTGCTTGCATGTTTGATGATCCTCATCAAAAAAACTGAAGTTCACCATCATTTTGCTGCACTACAGGCCTTGACGCTCCCCCTGGACACAGCAAAGGTCAGGCTGCAGCTGCAGCAATCAGGCAACAAGTACAGGTGCGCACAACAGGGACAGACGCACGCTGTGTTGGTGGAGTTCATCTGGATGGTTGGTTTTCAACATCACACCCTACCATCGCAGCGGCTTGTTCGGCACCATTGCCACTATTGCCAAGGAAGAGGGGCCCAGAGCATTGTGGGCAGGCTTGGAACCAGGTGCGCATCTCATACGAATTGCAAGCATATGTGCAAACGCATGCAAACACGCAGATCTGGCTGGCGACAACGGGAACCTCTCCGACATCATCGAATAGGTGTTGGATGTGAGGACATGCATGATCATGTATGTACAGGAGTTTGAAATACGAGCAAGCATGCGTGAGCCCACGCCCGCATGCATATGCACGCGCACGCGCACATACATACACACAGAAACGCGCACACACACATACATCAACTCCACACACATACACATGCACACACACAAAGATGCGCATACACATATATAATGCACACACACGCACATGAATACAAACACACACACACACACACAAACGTACACATACACACATGAAAACACTCGAACACACAAACGCTCTAAAGCACACAAGTATAAACAAGCACGCAAGCGGTGTTTTTTTGTCCTCATGCATGCTCACATGCGCAACTAGGCATTGACACGTGTGATACAGAAAGCACGCACACACAAAGGCATGTATTAACTCATCAGCTCATTGGCACGCCTGCAGAAAACCACACATTATATATCAAGTGTCGAGATTGCTCATTGCTCAAATGCAGGACTACATAGGCAATGCTTGTTTGGAGGTCTGCGCATTGGCATGTATGAGCCGGTACGTTGCAGTTTTGTGTGAACAGTCTCTATTCTTGCATCTGCATCAACAAAATACTGCAGGGGCGTATGCATCAGGTTAGTGTTGACTGTGTCAGGCATACTAAGTGCTTGCTAGGAATGGTTGGTCAAAGATGAAAAGCGCAGGAGCATATGAGCAAGCAGTTCTGCCAGCTGTCGCCGAGCGGCGTATAACAGGCATACGACACACACACACACACACACACCATGCTGGTGTGTGCAGTGCCAACACGATAAGATGTGCAGACAAGAGCAGTGAAGTTAGGGCCGATTAAAGGCGGTAACATTTTGGTGTAAACAGCCCCTCTATGTTGCGCCAGAGCTTGCCGCCGCACCCAAATTTGTCGCAAAGCCACAGCTGTGCCAAAATAAAAGGATTCTGTGGTCGGTTTCATATACAGTGTTCTGGCGGACCCAGAGCATCGGTGATCTGTCAGTTAAAAGTAACATTTGATAGTATGGTTCAGGATTGTTTTGTGAGCGAAAGTCGCCCCCCCCCCTCCCCCTCTCGTTGCAGACAATAGACTGACTTCTTTATTCTAGCTCCGTCACACGCACCAGAATTGGATATCAAGCACGCAATCCTTGTGCTTGCATGCATGTAATGCGACGCTGCGGACGTGCCAAAACGCAACGATGCATATGTGCCAATCCTGACGAAACAGGCTCAGGACGATTAATGTTTTTGGCACGACTTTGACATACAAACAAACAGGCAGGGTGATATTACTTCTCGGTTGTGGAAACAAGGATATACGGGCCCTCAAAACATGCTCAGCACTACATCCCTTTGCATTTGCGCGCGTGCAGGTGCGCAATTTTTACGTGGGCAAGGACGCCAAGGGCGACCCTCCTCTGCACCTGAAGATTGCTGCGGGTTTGACCACAGGCGCTTTTGGCATCATGGTGGCCAGCCCCACGGATTTAGTTAAGGTAAGTGTGTGTGTGTATCCACATGAAGTGTGTATTTGTGTGAGTGTGTGTGTGTGTGTGTGTGTGTGCGCGAGTAGGTGGGTGGGTGGGTGGACGGCTAAGTTGGGGTGTATGCTACATGGGAGCTCAAGTGTTATGATGGCCATCCCAATAGATTTAGTCAAAGTGTGATGTGTTGCAGGAAGGGGGCAGGGAGGGCGCATGGCAGCTTTCTCTGGTCTCTGCTCCAGCAGAGAACTCAATGTGTGTGGTGTGTTTGGGCAGTGAAGATCAGGACAGGTTAAGCAGTGGATGCAGGCCACACATGCTTTTATTCTCCCACGGCAGTCATCGTCTTGCGTTTGTGCCATCACGCCAGGGCCTGACCTGCCACTAATTAAAGAGCTGATGGCATGTGTGTTACTTAAGCAGCAAGCGTAGTGTAAGCTGGCAAGCGTTGCGCTGGGAGCTAAGAATCCTTTGTGCGTCTTTTCACGTTGGATTTTCGAACCGCATCCATGCACACGTGTGCGGCCAACCCACGCAATGATGTGATCAGGGACGGCGCGCTGCTCTTCTTTGTGTTTGTGTGTGCTAAGCTCTTTTCATATATGTATGCAATTGCTCGCGTCTGTGTGTTGTTGCCGAAGCTCCCTGTAAATCCTGTGTGCTCTTGTGCGCATGCAATCAAGTAAGGGAGCGCGTGCGCAATGCAACAGAGCGTGACTCTCATAGCTGAAGCATCCCCTAATACCTCACGTTCAAATGCGTGTGCATCAGAGGGCTCACACTGTGATTATTTGGTTCACTTTAGTCAAATACCTGATAGTGTTTGCTCAAGTGTGTATGCAACCAAGAGTGCTCACACTGTGTTTCTTTGATTCAGTTTCCAGAAACATCTGATACTGTGTGCTTAGTTGCGTGTGTATCCAATCAGAGGGCTCACACTGTTTATTTGATCAGTTTTTTGAAACATCTGATAGTTTTTGCTTAGGTGCGTATGCAATCAGAGGACTTTCATGTTTCTTTGATTCAATGTACACACCTTATTTGATTCGATGTGCACACCTTTGATTCGATCTGCACACCTTTTTTTATTCAATCTGCACACCCTCTTTAATTCGATCTGCACGCCTTCTTTGATTCGATCTGCACACCTTCTTTGATTTGATATGCACACCTTCTTTGATTTATTGTGCACACCTTCTTTTTATTTAATTTGCACACCTTATTTGATCTATTGTGCACACCTTTGATTCAATTTTCACGCCTTCGATTTTTCACACCTTTTTTTATTCAATCTACACACCTTGAATCAATCTGCACACCTTTAGCTCAATCTACGCACCTTCTTTGATTCAATCTCCTGCACACCTTCTATGGTTTAATCTGCACACCTGATATATTTGGCTTAGGTGCGCATGCAATCAGAGGGCAAGCTGCCCCAAGGGACCCCCAAAAAGTACCCCAGCGCGTTCAAGGCTTACCCAACCATTGTAAGGTAAGGACGTGAGGGTGTGTTTCTGAAAGATCACGGCGCGCGCACGTGTGATGTCGAAAAGTCCTGAAGTCGTCTGGAGGTGAGGGTTCACATGTGTTGTTGGGACGTGCGTGTGTGTACGGTAAGGAAGTCAAGGACGTGTAGGAAGTGAAGGGCACGTGTGTGATGTAGGGGCGTGAGTGTACTCTTTAGAAGTCAGGAAGTTCTCGGAAGATAAAGGCACACGTGCTTGTACAAAGGGAAAGACGACAATATTGATGGGACATACTTGCTAAGGGGAAAGACATGCATGAGTTTTGAAAAGGGAGTCATAAGGTACACTCCTTGTTGCACGGAAATTGCTTGCCCGGATACGGGCGGTTACCATGGCATCAGGGGTCCAGCAAAAGTTAGGGCTGCTTTTGAAATGGTGGTGTAGAAGGTGGAATGTTTGGAATGGTGGAATGAGTAAGGGATGCTTTTGGAATGGTGGTGTACAAGGTGGAATGGTTGGAATGGTGGAATGAGTAGGAAATGCTTTTGGAATGGTGGTGTACAAGGTGGAATGGTTGGAATGGTGGAATGAGTAAGGGATGCTTTTGGAATGGTGGTGTACAAGGTGGAATGGTTGGAATGGTGGAATGAGTAAGGGATGCTTTTGGAATGGTGGTGTACAAGGTGGAATGGTTGGAATGGTGGAATGAGTAAGGGATGCTTTTGGAATGGTGGTGTACAAGGTGGAATGGTTGGAATGGTGGTGTACAAGGTGGAATGGTTGGAATGGTGGAATGAGTAAGGGATGCTTTTGGAATGGCGGTGTGTTCAAGGGATACGTGCAGTTTGTGAGGGGCATGGTTGTATGCTGTGGTGAGGGCATGAGGGGCGTGTGAGGGGCATATGATGTAAGGGTGTAGCATTAGGGCTTGTGAGTAGGCTTAGCAGCATGAGGGGCTCCATTTCAATTTTATATTAGGCTATATTTCACCCCGCAACTCTGAGAGCAAAAACCGGGCTGAAACTCGCAGCAGGTATGGAGCGACAGATGTTTGTCTTTTTCCCCTGTGTCCCTTGTGTGAGTGCCTCCCACTCGCAGGCATTCCCAGTACCCCTGCCCCAAATTTGACATTGCAGCATTGTTATATAACATTTATAATGCTTATATCCTGAAGCAGAGGTCGATCAGGGCAACTTTAGAAATGCACCTTTTCCCTGTCAAAGTGGGTGCAAACTACGCACCGGGCCCCACGCAGCCCCCCAGAATGCCAAAGTTCCAGTAATTGTCAATAGTTTACGTATAAAATCAAGTATTTTGCATTCAGATTAGGTATAAGGGGCTTTGAATTGGGTGAATAGCTTATTGGCACTGTCTGGGGTGCCTTTGGCGTGGGGATGACCGCCATTTTTGGGCTTTTTGCGGTTTTTGGACCGTACCGTCAACCATACCGTCATGCACCGTCATGACGGTCCCCCGATTTCGAAATGGCAGTCTGACACCGTCGTTGACGGCGTCAGCTGTCAGACCGTAATTTGACGGACCGTACTGTCGCACAGTCATCGCACAGCCCTGGTTGGGATTGTACGTATCTAGCCTCAGCCTGATCTGATCTGTTGCATCCTTCTTGATGACGATGCAGGGAGGAGGGTGTGCGCAGCTTGTGGAAGGGCGTGAGCCCCAACATTGCCCGGAATGCCCTCATTAATGCAGCCGAGCTTGCCAGTTATGACCAGGTGGGTGACTGGTGTGCGGTGTGATTGAGTGTGAATACACACATACAAACATGCGCGTGCACACGCTCACTCGCACATACAATCACACACTTACACAATATACACATACGCACGCTCACATGTACATACAATCAAACACGTGCACACACACAGCACACACTTACATGTACATACAATCGCTCACGCACACACACACACATACACACACACGCGTAGGTGAAAGAGTCCCTGCTGGCCACTGGCTTCTTCAAGGATGACGTCCCAACACAGATGCTGTCTGGCCTGGGCGCGGGCTTCATTGCCGTGTGTGTGGGCTCCCCCGTGGATGTGGTCAAGTCACGCATCATGAGTGAGTGGGGTTCCGACAAGAAATGCGTGAGTGGGGTTGAAAGGCTTGAGTGGATAGGGATGAAAGGAATGAGTGATTGGGGTCGAAAGATTGCGCGCGCGGGGTTGGAAGGAACGAGTGAGAAGGGTTGAAAGCAACACAACCATCAGTATACTGTGACTGTACCTTTGGAGGGCACCCTTCCTTTCGATCTTGTTTGTGCAAACTGTCCGGTTTCGGTCGATTCACGCGTCAGGAGTAAGGGCATGATTTGATCGAACGGCTCAACGTGCTCGATTGGAATAAAATGTCGTGTTGTGACTGCATCAAAGTGTGTTGTACAAAAGCATTGCAGTGCTCACCAGTGCTACCCATGTGTGCCCAGTGTGAGTGCTGTAAGCAGTCTAGACCTGAGTGGCACGCAGCTGATTGGCACTGCTGTGTGAATTTGAGTTTATATGCGAGTGCGGGTGTGGGTGTGTGTCTGTGCGCGAGTGCTGATGTGTGAATGTGGGTTGGAGAGGACAGGGCAGCAGAGCGGGATGCAGCAGCAGCAGCAAAGAGGAGGCCACCTGGAGGCCTAAGCTGACCTCAGGCATCAGCAGCAGGGGGGTTCTCTGGGGAGGAGCAGCAGTATGAGCAGGTGCTGTCCTTCACATGCACATGTACGCGTGCACGCACGCATATATTCACGCGTGCATACGCATGCACGTGCGTGTGCATGCACGCACACACGTGCATGCTTGTACATGCATGTGTATGCACACGCGCACGCATGCACATGTGCACGCACACGCATGGACACGCGCGCACACAAGCATGCTCACACGCATGTAGGTGCAGCTCAGAGGGCCAAAAGGCCCTCACATAGGCTCGCATTGCATTCATTTATAACCAACCCTAAGTGTTGCCCCCCTCGCAATGCTCGCATTGGGGTTTATTAACTGAGTTTTTCTGAACCCCCATAATTACGGTTCCCTACGGTATGCTGGAATCATATCATCTGTGTCGTAAACAGAGGCTTACGCTCATGGTGTTGTCCTTTTCGCACATTTTCGCAGGTGACAGTGTGGGCCGCTTCAACGGGGTGCTGGACTGCTTTGCCAAGACCGCACGGGAAGAGGGCATCTCTGCCTTCTACAGAGGTGGGTTGTGAAGTGGGGAGGTGTCAGGGCAAGGGGCGTTGCTGCCTTTTACAGAGGTGGGCTGTGGAGTGGGGAGGTGTCAGGGCAAGGGGCGTTGCTGCCTGTAGAAACAGGGGTGGGTTGTGGATTGGGGAGGTGTCAGGGCAAGGGGCATCTCTGCCTTTTACAGAGGTGGGCTGCAAAGTGGGGAGGTGTCAGGGCAAGGGTTGTGAAGTGGGGAGGTGACAGGGCAAGGGGCGTTGCTGCCTTCTACAGAGATGGGTTGTGAAGTGGGGAGGTGTCAGGGCAAGGGGCGATGGATGCTGCCTGTAGATACAGAGGTGGGCTGCGGAGTGGGAAGGTGTTTTGGACAGGAGGGTCTTGAGGGCGTGTGAAGTGTGAAGTGTCGTTCATGGCACATGTTTCAAAAGGGTCACGTCAAGGCTTTGGATGCTTCTCCTCCTTGTCCCCTATTTCACTGGCTGCATGCGATGTTCTGTTGGGCCTTCCTTCTTCACCCTTGGTAAATCATTACAATTTAATAGCGGTGGCAGGACAAAAAACTGATCTCTACGCCAGCAGTCAACACCACTTCCTGCTTTAGAAAAGGAAACGGAACAACTTTGATAGTGAGTTGCTGTGAAACTCCTTTGTCACAAAAATCGAGCTTCCTTACTACTCCATTGGCTGACGAGGCGCACACAAGTGAACTCAATATGTTTGCTTTGTGTTTCCTTATTGACTGGACGCAGCGTGGCACATATAGAGAAGCCCGTGTAGGTGCCTGCAATGCGTCGCTCGCTACAAATTTTCCTACGGGAGATGCTCGTGGAGCACCGTAGTAGTGTGTTCTGCACTGTTCTTATATTGATGGCTTTCTGGAACCTCCAAAAAACCTTGATTGTAACCTTCTGCTCTGCAGTCACGTCACACATAACAACACCCCTCAAACCCGCCTGCGCCATTGCAGGGTTTGTGCCTAACTTTGGGCGCCTCGGCTCGTGGAATGTTGCAATGTTCTTGACCTTGGAACAGGTGAGGGCTGCTTGGTATGCTCACTCTTTGGGAGGTGGTCGTAACCACGGCGTAGCGCAGCTGGAATGTGTTGTTTCTCGTGTGCTCTCAAAATGTACTAGATGTGGTACTGTGTGCGAAGCACAGTGTGATGTACAACCCGTGCGTTTCTTGTTTCCTTGTTTCACACCAATGCTCCACTCTGTTGCTTGCAGGTCAAGAAGTTGATGGTGGCAAAGGAATAGACCATCCCTCAGATCCATCGGCTGCTTTGTCAGATGTAAGCCTCCTCTCGCTCTCCCCGTGTTCCTTGGTTGAATTTCTATGCCCATTTCCTTTTCCTTTGTTCATGCTGGGCATACTATCACTCCCAGTGAGCATTTTCCCTTTTCCTTTTCGCGGCAGCCCTGTACTTGCAGACCTTTTGTACTAGGTATTGAAGAAAAGCGACGCTTGTCAGCAACAGTGCTTCACACGCTTAAGTGTCAGTGAACTTGGCAGGTTTGAGTGAGCAAGTTGAGGTTCTTTTGTGCTTTGTTCCTTAATTGAATATCACAAAATTTTGGGCCAAAAGGTCGCCTCAGGTTATTCAATAGCCATGTGCCTGCCTATCAACTGAAGGAGTTAGTGAGCTCCGCTGAAATTTGAGGTCACATAGATTTCGGCAGGCAACAACTGGATCTCCATTCTAACCATTGCTGAACCTGCTGTCAGTTCAACTGACTTCAACTTGAGATGATTGAATTGACCGCAATTTACTTGTGGATGTAAATCATCCCGCCACTGCAGTTAAACTTAGTCCGTTCAATTGCTTGAACTCAATCGCAAGACTTATGCGTAATACCTCAAAATATAATGTCGTGTACATCCCCCAAGAACAGGCAAATAAAACGGGTAAAATCACGGCAATTGCTTAATCAAGGAGAACTCCCTTATTTCTGGACATTGCAGACCAAGAAAACATAAACAACTGGTGGTTCTACTGTCTTTATCAATTGCCTAGGAAGTAAAATGGGATTGGATGTCGAAGCAAGGGGGGGAGCAACTAGATGCCAGCACCTACTTATCCCTTATCGCCGGTGTCAGTAGTAGTTGTAGGTCACTTCAAGAGGAAGTTCCTCAACGTGTAAACCTTGTAGGCCACTTCCCCCTCAAAAATGAGGTTCAGGGGTTTTGTGTGTGTCTAGATACCAACACCTTAACTGCAATTGGTGCTCTTATGGTGCTCTTATGCACAAAACACATTTTACTCGCAATGTCATAAGGTTCCGCTTACATACGCATACCTTGAAAATTAAGGCAGCAGCGTGGCTTGAACGCAGTTCTCGCATATGTACCCCTCAGTGACCTATAGAAAATGATTGTCCAAAACAAGGTGCACACTCTTTCATTTTGCCGAAATTATTGGGTTTATGAGCTGAGAAAAGATTTAATACTCCTTTTAATTTGCACCTTTTTTGGAATACTTCTCAGCAGCCCGGCCTTACTTGCTGCATTTAATTACTAACATGCATTGAACTTAATTATAATTGGCCGAGACTACTCAGCAACCCATCGTCCCCTGCCTGAAGGTCACCCCTATTTGTTACCTTTGTATACGACATGCCTTACGACGTGGATTCATGAAGAGGAGACATACATGCGTGCAAGTGATCGCAATAGGGGCTTGCTACTGAACGCAACTGGAGCGCTTGCGTGACCCACTTCTAGCCTTTTTCTCGTTTTTGGCCTTTTTATGCACAAATCTTACCACCGTTCCTTCCTACCGCCTGTTCTGCGCTCATGCCTAAATGCTGCACTTGACTCAAAGCTCAGAAACATGTTAAATCACAAAAAGAAAAAAGGCCCCCTATCATGCTTGTAAATTAAACAGCACATAAAAAGAGGGATGACACAACGAATATATAACAGAAGCAAAACGTCACGTAGGACAAATTACGTCGTATCTAAAGCACCCCTGCTGTTAATATCAGGCATGTAAATAGTCACCTGCAGCTTAAGCTAGCAAGCCTCGATAGTGCAGGCATCACTTCTAACAGGGAACTGTAGTCAAGTCAGGTAACATGGGCGACCAAGTTTTGTACCCTGTCGTCAACATGTTAGCAATAATTACTCGCGCCTTTCATTTTGTTGCCACTCTTACACGCACACCAAGAATGAATTGTCCTCCTCCATGTACATGACACCTGGTGCGACAGGGGAAAAAGAGGGGGTGAGACATATTGAGGCATGAGAGGAACGCAGTGACAAGCGAGGGATGTCACAGACACTAGGAGTCATCATGATGCGTGACGTTTTGACAGCAGGACGAGAGAGGCAGCGTGAATGGAAGACAAGAGCGGAAGATGACAGCATTGGTAATTCAATTCCCTGACAGGCTTGAGGAGTGGTCACACTGCCTGGGCACTGTTTTCCTCCACATACCTATGACAAGGGGAGCTGTTCATTGCTTTGTTAAAGAGAAGGACAGAACTCACCGGGCAGCTTGCCCAAGAAGGCTGGCTTGTCGTAGTTGTTGTGGCAGAATTTGAGGAACTCCACGAGGGCGGCCTCAGTGATGTTGTAGCACTGGCCTTGGAGGGCGGCCTGCATGGCAGGCATGTCCCATGATCTATGAGCTCTCATATTCCCTAGCAAGCTGGGTGAAGGTTGCGGTGCCTGGTCACTCCTTGTCCTTTGTTCATGTGGAGTGGAACTCTCGCTGCCTGGGCAACTTTTTTTGATAAGTGGTCTGGGAGCTCTGGCCTTTGCTCAGGTGTGGCATTCGTGGTTTAAACGAATGTCCGCTAGGCAAGCGTACAATTTGACACATGTTTGCCATGATCCACAACAAACTGAAGAGGAAACAACGTGTGCTAGCCTGGCCTACGAGGGGGGAACTGACCTATCGGCACTAAACCTGCACCTCCTTGTCACTGCAAATGTGCGAGCTAGTGCTTGAAGCTGAGCACCTTCAAAAATCATACCAGCGGCACGCACACACCAGGTTGACCTGACAGAGCGTTCTGACAGAGCACTGCATAGCATGACACACCACACACGTCCCTGCAACACCACACGCACACACTTATAGGACGGTCCATTTTTGTATTGCTTGCTTCAATCGAGGGAATTACGCGGAAATCCGCCAATGTGGTGTGTGAGCTCAACCAATATAACCAGCAACTTACCTGTTGCCACAGTTCAAAACGTCAATAGCCCATGAACTTGACTTAAACACGACATGACCACACATGCACACACACGCACAAGCACAGGCACACACGCACACGCACACGCACAAGCACGTGCACACTCACACACACACATGTACACACAGAACACACACCCGCAGCTCGTCCACAGGGATATTCCTTTCAAACTCGTCGTGCAGGACTTGGATGGCAGAGCTGACAACAGCCACTTGCTCGTTGCTCAAGTTGCTGCCCAGTACCTGCACATGCATTTATACAAACAATTGCACAATAGTGCACACGCAATAGGGTTACACATGCCAGGTATACTGCTGTTCCACTAGATGTTTGCCTTTGATGACACACAAGCACTTCCAAGTACGAGGAACATGCATGCTTATGCACACAAAATAAAACAAGGCAGGTACAGCGCTGGTACTATGATCCTAATTGCCTTGAAAGCTGGCGCCTCTGCCTATCTGAAATGCTTCATTGCAAATAGCAAATAGTCAAAGTGCATGCAGCATCTGCTGCGCAGCGAGAGCGACTCGTTGGCAAAGGTTGCCAACTTACTTGATTGCTGACTTAAGAAGACATCCTTGTGCTTTACCTGTGGGCTGTGCATGCTCGTTGTGGTCAAGCCCATCGCGCGTGCTTGCGCAGCAGTGGCTTGGCGCTTTGCGTCTCGGCTTGTGCCTGCGCACAGAAAGGGCGCACCATGTTGTGCGCTTGCGTGAATGAGAGTTGATCACGAGACGGTGCCAAAGTCACGCTCTCACTTGTGCGGCACCGTTTCTCGTTTGCCAAAACCATGCTCTCACACGTGCAGCACCTGTGCAGCACCAATGAAAGTTTTTTGCAACAGGGTGTGCGTGCATTATTGCTAGCATGTGAGCAGGTCTTGGTGGAGCACCTGTGCAGCACCAATGAATGTTTTTGCAACAGGGTGTGCGTGCAATTCTGCTGGCATGTGAGCAGGTCTTGGTGGAGCACCTGTGCAGCACCAATGAATGTTTTTGCAACAGGGTGTGCATGCAATCCTGCTAGCATGTGAGCAGGTCTTGGTGGAGCACTTGTGCAGCACCAACGAATGTTTTTGCAACAGGGTGTGCGTGCAATTCTGCTAGCATGTGAGCAGGTCTTGGTGGCAAGCTTGCACAGGTGCCGGCAAGCTGCACGTGCTGAGTGTATCCTCGTCTACATCACCACACATTCCCAACGTGCGCACAGATAAGGAGCTCACACGCACGAGCAGCGCACTCACACAAAGGAACCTTCCCACGCGCATGCACCCAACCGTCATTTCCCTTGCCGGCACTTATAGGCCAGTATTATAATGTTCTTCGCTGATTGGATAACACACATTTCAACTACCAGTGCACAAACACTACCCATTACAAGCACCCTTAATCCTACAAGGTTGCTGCTCCACGACAGTACTTATATGACTGTTGCATGTGCATCTATTGTATGCTTTGAGATCCGGGCACACAACTAATCGGCACCACCAACGTAACATCCAAGCAAGACACCCTGTGCCAGCCTGAAAATAAGCTGTTAGAAGCAACTAAAAGCCATTGTACGCAAGCCAAGAGCATCAAAAGGCTGTAATGCTTGCTAAGTCGCTTTTGGACTTCACGTTGCTTACTTTCAGACGGGCACGTGTAATCAATCAATTGGTCCCACTATTTCACCACCACCACCACCACCACCACCACCACCACCACCACCAAATTCCAATCACACCTGCTTCCCCGTCTGCACCGCTTGGAGATGCCCCCCTGCGTTTCCTTTGGCTGGAGGGAGCGGGCCTGTGTGTTTGTGCAGGAGAAGAGGACACGAGTACATGGCACGAGTAGGTGACACGGTCAGGGCCAGTCAGGGAGGAGGACAGGGTCAGGGTAGAAAAGGAAGAGGTAAAGGGAAAAGGAAAAGGAAAAGGAAATTACGAGAAAAACTACGGGGCCAGGGCCAGTCAGGGAGAAGAACCAGGGTCACGTTTGAATAGAGAACTGCATAGGCAGTGAATAACAATTCCTGGTAGTCACCGGGTCGGTTGGAAACCGGGGTAAGTTTGTATCCTTCTAACTTTTGAGCGGATGCGGAGGGTCCTGCCATTGGTTTGCGTGCTGCATTCAGTCAGTCGGGGAAGGTTGCTGGCCATTGCTCTGGGCGGACACAGGGTCAATTGAAAGCAGGCTCAGTACAAAACAGGGTCAGTTTTGACCAGGGTCGTGGGAAATTTCAGGTCACCCAGCACTACCTCTATTAAGGAATCAAAACCCTTGATGCGGAGGGCCTCTGCTTTCCCTGGCTCTGCCACCACCGCCACCGCAAACCAGCAAACGGATATATCGACACACACGCCCTCAACTCGCCTTGTGCCTGCAGCTGCGTTGCAATGCGGCTGTTGTTTTTTCTGCTGCTACTGCCGCTGCCCCCTTTGTGTGTTTTGTGTGTTGCCCCCTGACCAATTCCACTTCCACCACACATCAACAAACAGATCACCCAAACACACATACACTCACACACTTGCACATGCCGCTGCCTCTGCCCTCTTTGTGCGTTGCCCCTTCTAACCAACCCCACTTCCACCACACACTCTAACAAGCACCTCATGCTCACCTTGCACCTGCCGCTGCGTCGCCTTGTGGCTGCTGCTGCTGCTGTTGCTGCTGTTGCTGCTGCTGCCGCCTTTGCCCCCTTCTCGCGCTGCCTCCTCTAGCCCCACCATCCCCACCTTCGTCATCATCCTCATCCATAGCCTCGCCCCCTTGTGGACCATCATCCTCTAGGTCATCTTCCTGCATGTGACAACCAAGTGACCAATGCCGTTGTGATTCCTGACATCACACATGGACTCATCCCCTCACACATCATCGCCCCCCACTCGGTCATTTCCCTGTGCATGCAGCTACTACTAACCTTACTAATCCCTGACCCTTACCCTACACCCTGACCCTCACCCAATTCAGTGACTGAAGGTGATGCAATGACCACGGACATCATCACGAGTGGCCTCAATCCCACGCAATATATGTATTCCCACGCACAATATATGTATTCCCACGCACAATATATGTATTCCCACGCGCAATATATGTATTCCCACGCGCAATGTATGTATTCCCACGCACAACGTCATCCCCTTCTGTATAAAGGAAACATGAGACCAAAGAAACCAGTCCATGGTACTCGCAACTAAATCATCTGCGTGTGTGGGAACGATCAACGGCAAAGTGTTTATAAGTGACGCTGCGGCTTGTAACGTCAATGCCTCGTTGCACATTGCTCCAACCGTACGTAGCCTCCTCCACACACACACACACACACACACTTGCACGCAATGGGCTTGCAGTTTGTTAGCGAGTATTGTCTGCAAGGGGCACACATATACCACACTTCCAAACGCTGCTGACAAAATCAGGCACCCAGTCGGAGTCCGAAACGTGACCTTGTAGCCTGAAGTGCGCTGCAATTTCCCACCCATTCTCAAGTGATGGCTAAGCAGGGATCGTGCCACAGCCACACCAACAATCATGTGCATGCAGGGTGCCATGATGAGCACAGAATATGTAGAACCACGCACCTCTCCTGGCGTGATTTCACAAACAGTGGTCCAAGATGCAGCG
>Ga0307963_1001402_pt1 | contig 18381 bp, 19 predicted proteins | sample OrgLakmetagen594_FD_201829 | JGI IMG/M metagenome (GOLD analysis project Ga0307963, IMG submission 201829) | Saline water microbial communities from Organic Lake, Antarctica - #594 | ecosystem: Environmental > Aquatic > Non-marine Saline and Alkaline > Saline | place: Antarctica: Organic Lake... | reverse complement strand
CACCCCCCCACACACCCACACACCCACACACCCACACACAGCACACACACACACACACACACACACACACACACACACACACATGCACGTAGCAATAGCACGGGTTCGTGCTTGCATGCTCGTATGCACTTATATTGAACCATATACAAGCGTCCCCCTTGTTGCCTTAAATAAGCTGCAAAATACCTGAGGCTATCACGAAGTGCTTGTCAACTGTGGCCTTGTAAGAGCCTCTTGTTGCCTGGCACGGTCCTTGGACAGGGCTGCAGGACATGCCGTTGACAGGCCAACCACACGTCAGTTGCTTCAGGTCTATGTGCAGCAGCCCATCCCGTGCCGAGTGGGACATTATCACATTATACACATCCTGGAGCGTGGGAAACTGCAGGGTCCGAGTCGACTGCCTGAATTCCACTGTCTTCATTTTTGTTTGAATTATAAGATTCAGGGAGGAGAGGGCATTCTTGAAGGCAGATAAAATATATAATTGCTTCCTTGATCCTTGACGATGCCAAAGCCAACCCGCCGGAAGGCTCCCGGTGGTGAGACGCACCGAGATCCTCCACTGTCCTGTCTGCAGTTGCTCCCTGCGCCACCCTCGTTGTTAAGCAGCCGTGCTCTAGTCTTGCTTGAGTCAAGACTCAACAACCGCCTTCTGCTTCCAGGCCCTCCCCCTTGGCAGCAGAAACAGCCCCCACACCAGCAGCAGCAGCAGCCTCAATATGAGTCTGATGAGGACTTCTCTGGCAGCGATTCAGAGAATGAAGGCACGGAGGACTACAAGAAAGGTGTGCTCGCCGTAACAGCACTCCCAGGTCAAAGGGGCATCCTGCCGGCTGAAGAGGATGCCTTTTGTGTTTGTGAATGTGTGTGTTTATGTAACTGTGTGAGTGTGTGTGTGAGTGTGCATTTGTGTGTGTGTGTATTTGTGTGTGTGTGTGTGTGTGTTTGTGTGTGTATATGTAGAATTGAGGGATGCCTGCATGCAGCCCTACTTGTGCACAAGGTTCTCTCTTTCGATGTCAACGCTTCCATCATCCTCCAGGTGGCTACCACCCAGTGCATGTGGGAGACAAATATAAGAACGGCGCTTACACCGTGCTTCGCAAGCTGGGTTGGGGCCATTTCTCCACAGTGTGGCTCGTGGTCAACAATGACACGGGGGCGTATGGTGCTATGAAGGCAGGTCATTTGTCTTCTTCACGCACAATCATCTTACCTGAGGCGCATAATCCTTAATCACACACAAATGCGTAGGTATGAGTTTAGGGCTGTAAGTTGTGCATGTGTATATGCGTGCTTCATACTTGCCGCTTCATGTCTTCATCATTCACTGCACGAGTGTCGTTTTCACACCACATTACTGATTACCATTAAAGCAGTAGCTGACAAAGCGCGTTCTTCCACAAATTTTGTCGCACGTTTGCCCACGTACTCTCATCCACAGGTCCAAAAGAGTGCCAAGCATTATACAGAAGCTGCACGCGACGAAATCCTCCTCCTGGCGCAGATCAGCCAAGGTGACCCTGAAAACTGCAAGGACTGCGTGCGCCTCCTAGACAGCTTTGACCACACTGGGCCCAATGGCCGGCACGTGTGCATGGTGTTTGATGTGAGTATGCGCGTGATGCTCGCTGGCACTTGTCTAGGTGCTTCGTAGATAATATGTTCAATTGCTATGTGACGCGGGACTTAATGTGCATGGCAAGTTTTAGAGCAGCGGGCAGCAACACGTGAACTTAGCCCTTTTCACCAGGCATGCTTGTAGCACCTGGTAGGCTTTAAAGCTCATAGTTTCAAGAGCACCTCAATGCAAAGGTCCATGGCACACAAAAAAGTAGATGTGTGCTGCTGATGGTTAGCGGATATCGCTTCATGTTGGCCAGCTTTCGCTGAAACCTTTGTTTAGCCACCAGCTTTTGTCATTACTCCTGTTTTCTACCTAAACTTCTGTTTTCCTAACAACCTGCTTACCTCCAACACTAGTATCCGTACTTTCACTTTCCAGTCTCTGGCAAGACTTACTCACTCTTTGGTAGGGAATGCCTGCCCCCTTCTCACCTGTGGGGGCACCAACAAAGGCACACTGATTGGTGTACATATTTGATGATGATGATGATGATGATGACGATGTAATCTTGAGCATGGGAGCAAGAGACCAAGAGAGCATGCCAGTTGGTTCCTCATTTTGCATATAACTAACTCCATAATGAGCCCTTGACCTTCTAACGGCGCGCGTCACGCTCTATTCACTTGTGCTCTTCTACATTGTTGCACAGGTGTTGGGCGACAACCTCCTGGCCCTCATTAAGCACTACGACTACAAAGGCATCCCCATCTCTGTCGTGCGCAACCTTGCGCGTCACATGCTTGTTGGCCTGGACTACTTGCACAGGTAAGTGCGTTTTGCATGTAGGCCAGCGTGAAAATACACACATGTGGTAAAGGGGGGGGCGACAAGGGGTGAGCCATGTGTAAAAAATAAATTGGCGAATTGTCGCAACTTGCAATTTGCGTATTGAAATTTTAATACGGTATGACTCGTATTGAAGGGAACAGTCTGCAATTGAAAGCTGCATACCTTTCTTGTCTTGCTTGCCACACGGCAACGCTTCGTCCTCATGACTTGTTGGAAAGGTACAGCTTGCGCGCATCAACGTGCTCTTAGGGGCCGCATCATCAGGCCTAATGGCAACCTTTGTGTCCATGGGGAACAGCACGCACCTGGTCAGCAGAGCCAACACGCAAAAAAGCTTGCTTATTTTAAACCGAGGGACGTGATGCATGCTCCAAGACCGCCTTTTTGATTAATCGTGTGGATGCAAGACTCAGGACCGCCTTCTATAATTACATAGCTGTATGGACGCGTGGTGCGTGTGTGCTGCAGGGAGCTCAGTATCATCCACACCGACCTTAAGCCAGAGAACGTGATGCTTTGCCAGCCGCTCCATGACCGCACGTGGATCCTGCCCGACCCTGCTGCGCTGGCAGCAGCCGCGGCACAGCGCAAGGCTCAGCAACCAACCCCACACCCTAGGTGAGACGGGGGTGGGGATGAAACGTGTAGGGTTGACCAGAGCTGTAAACAAACACCAGGCAACACCGAGTATTATAAGATACCCCTGCTGGGAACACCGGTTCTGGCCAGCCCTGTGAATGTAGAACCCACATCTGATTCCGCTGAGCTGGCAGCAGCTGCAGCATGTGCAATGCATGGCAACCTCTACCTAGATATCAATGGAAGGACAGGGGTAGGTAAGGTAAGACGGGGTAGTGGGAATGGGGTTGACAGAAATTAGTGGGAGTGGTGGTGTCAAGGAGATCCATCCCAATTCACTAGGGTTGGCCAGAACCGTACATATACACCGTATGTGGCCGTATATTTGGTGATGTCCCTGCCAAAATAACCGTATATGCACCGTATATATATGGTTCTGGCCAACTTTACAAACCACACCCCTAGGGAGCAGCAGCTGGTGATGGACATGGGTAGATAGCTAACAGGGTGCGTGATATATCCGGCAAGGCTGCACTTGTCTCAAGGAAGGCAGGCCCCTAGGCATGCCCTTGTTCGGTGAATAATCAGGCAGCAGCTGCCAGCATGCAGGGAGCGACTGTCACGTGGGCAGCTCAGATGGTGATAAGCGATGTAGGTTAGGCATGGCCCTTGTTAAATGCACGTGTGAATGAACAATAGGAAGGTCATCATCGTGTTGGAACTTGCATCTTTGGATTCGAGCAAAGATATTTACAAAAAGCAGGCACGCAAGGACCTGCGCGCACACGCACATGTGCATATGCACACTTACATACATGCACTTACACACATTCACATACGTTTACATACCCAAAAACAGGGCAAGCGCAGAGCCTGCCACTTCTGGGGGCACAGCAACAGAGTCACAGCAAGGGCTGACCAAGAATCAAAAGAAAAAGGCAAAAAAGAAGGCCAAGGCCAAGGCCTCCAAGGAAGGGGGAGATGAGGAGGTACGGGAAGTATGCGCACTCTGCTGAATTATAACTCAAAAGAGACCTAGAAGATGGGATTAACACGCAAGTATAAAAAGTTAAGGGTTTTTAGCTAACAAAAGTGCACTTGCAATTGCTTTTTGCAAGTCTTCGGCTTTAATCCTCATTGACGGGACCAAGGACGACCGGCTGCATTGCACACACACACAAGGGCACACACACACGCACACACGCAGGACGCCGCGTTAGATGACGACGACGATGAGAGTACAGCAGGCACCGCCTCCGGTGCTGCCGCTGCCGATGCTGGCAACAGCAAAGGCGCGAGCACTGCTGAGAGTGGGGGCGGCAAGAAGGGGGAAGAGAGCACAGGGGGTGCTGGGGCAAGTAACGGAAGTGCTGCTGCTGCTACGAACGGCACGGCGGCAGAAGCAGCGCCTAGCACGTCTGGTGCTGGTGCTGCTGGCAGTGCTTCAGCTGATGCTGGTGTGGCTAAACTTGGTGGTGATGCCGGTGGATGTGTGGGCGGCCCGGCCGCGCAAGCAGGGGGGCAGGAACAGGGCCAGGCGCAGCAGGGTACTGGAGACAGGAGCGAGAGGGTGCTCACCCTGCCTGGCCTCACAAAACAGGTGTGTGAGTGTTTGCCTGGCTGGCTCCACTGTTTCTGTCAGGTGTAAGTGTGCGTATCTTCATGCTTAACCTTCTGTCAGGTTTGAGTGTGTTTGTCTGCGTGCTTAACCTTTGCCTCCTCGACCTTGACCTTGACCTTGACCTCCCTCGTTTGCTCGTGTGCTTTATGTTTGGGCCACTACACAGCCCCACGTGCTGGTCCTCAGCTTTCTCTGTACTGCACGCGTGTGGGACAGCCGTCTCAAAAGTGCAGGCCCTTTCTACAACTGGACCAATCAGGCCTTTGATCGAAGGAGTTGACACCTGTCTAGCTCTGTGTGTGCGATGCAGCGTTCAGGGTAATTTGTGATGTGCTGATCCTACTTTCCCGTCGCTGATGAAATGGCGCAGGGCTTGGATCAGGCCGCGTGCAAGCTTGTGGACTTTGGGAATGCGTGCTGGACGTACAAACAGTTCACCAACGACGTGCAGACACGGCAGTACAGGTGAGAAGGACGGGTGCAGCCTATAAACAAACTAGTAATAAAAAAACCAATTTTTTTCATGTCCGATTAGTGAGCAATGAACACCACAAAATCTAAAGCAGCTGAAGAGAGCAGCATGCCGTTGTTCCAGGTGGCAAGGTGCGGTACATACATACATACATACATACATACATACATACATACATACATACATACATACATACATACATACATACATACATACATACATACATACATACATACATACATACAAGCAGTGAACGTATAACATGCATATGCGGCAGTATAGGGGTAAGAAAGGCTCGTGCAACTCAAGTGGAAGGGAATAAAGTGGGAGTGTAAACAGAAAACTCTGTTCCTAGAAAGCAGGCATGTCTGGCAGCTGGTGATGAGTGAGTGAGACGCACAAAAGGCTGTAGTTGTGGCACGCTCTGCCTTCCTTGCTTCAAGTGTGTGTCATCTTTATGTTTGGCCCTGTTTGCTACGTCCCTCACACGATGCACCTGTGCAGGTTCCCTCTTGTTGTCATGACGTGACCTGATTTGTGACTTCTTTTCACAACAAGATGTTCTCTTTCTTTATCGTATGTATCAGTCCTTGTAGGCTGTTGACCTCAGTCTGTCATATTGTATAAGGCTGTCATATTGTATTAGTCTCAGTCTGTCATATTGTATCAGGCTGGCGTGCACCCCACTAATCCTATTTGCCCCCTCTTCATTCTTGGAAATGTATAGGAGCCTCAAGCGCAGCAAACCTCTTTTCACGTGGCCTCTGCTTGTATCCGTTAAGACTGATCCACCAAGGGGAATTCCTGCTGAACAACGTTCCTGCTCGTTCGTTTCCTCTCGTGTCCTTGTTCAAGAGCCCTAAATGCCAAGTGCAGCATCCCCTTTGACATGTAGTCCCTGGCGTGCATGCTACCTAGTAGCTGTCCACACGCCTGTGCTCGCCTCATCGCTTCCTGCCCTGTACCTAGTAGCTTTCCATACGCCTCTGCTCGCCTCATCGCTTCCTCTGTGCCCTGTGTGCATGCCCTCCTCCGTGCAGGTCCCCCGAAGTGATCCTAGGTGCCAAGTACAGCACGCCCATCGACATGTGGTCCCTAGCGTGCATGATCTTTGAGCTGGTCACAGGAGATCTGTTATTTGACCCACGCTCGGGGGAAGGCTATGAGCGGGATGAGGACCACCTTGCGCAGTTCATCGAGCTGCTGGGGCGCATGCCGCGCAAGGTGTGCATCTTGATCAGCAGGGATGACGTGCGTGTGCATGCAATGTGGGCGCGTGGTGAGCCCATGATGTTCGTAGAAAGGACAGCTTTGAGCAGCATGGCACGTCGTTGTGGCGCTTGATGCCTGCCATGAAGCTCGTCCTCCTGTTGAGTGCAGCTCGAAAAAGTTTGCATCTGTAAGAGGGCGTTTGTACGCTATGGTCTTGAAATGGGTGTCAATGGTTGCACGTCCTGCTCATTTTTGTTTAGCTCTCAGGCGATGGAAAACACCTGCCATGGGGCAGGCATAGGCTGCTGCTGTTGGGAATATGAATTGTTGAACAGCATCAGCCACATCGCTCAAAACTCACTCAAAACTCATGTGTTGTTGCTGGTGTCAGAGCATGGCTGTACTCATACGACACCCATCTTACTAAATTACTTGGAGAGAAAACAAGAAGAATTCCCCAACTTTGGCAACCAGGCGTCTGAGCAAGGTTGCTACTCCCACCTCACCAAAGACCTACACCACGTAAAAGCTCACATACACACAAACAAAACTGCGCACAATACGTGTGCCATGCTTTTTATACAAGCAGGCGTATAAGCATGGTCGCTACTCACGTGTCTACTTGCACCGCAAGAAAGAGCTGCACCACACCAAAAAAACGACACACAGTAACAAAACTTTGCGCACTACGTGTGCCATGCTTTCTGTGGTGTGGCAAGCAGGTGTATGAGCGCGGCCGCTACTCACGTGACTACTTCCGCCGCAACGGAGAGCTGCGCCACATCAAGCGCCTGCGCTTCTGGCCCTTGGACCGTGTGCTGACCGACAAGTACCAGCTGCCACGGGAGGTGCGTGGCTTTGTGTTTTTGTGAGGGAAATGACGTGGGTAAGTTTTGATTTGCTTGCGCTCTTAGCCCAGGGACCGTGTGCTGACAACAAGTGCCAGCTGCCTCATGGGGCGTGCACGCAAGCTGTCTCTCATGTAGTAACAAGCAATGAAATTAATTAGCGTTTTCAAATATAGGTCGTGGAAAGTGGAAGAGTGGTAGACAAGAACATTGTGAAAAGCAAAAACACACAGGAGAAAGAAGGGGAGGAGGAGGTCTTACCGGGCTCTTTTTGTACTGTCATGTCGAAGGCTCAGTCAAGAAGCTCGTACACCCGGCCATTCTCAATGTAATCTCCTTATATGTCAAACGCAGGAGGCTGAGGCGTTGTCAGACTTCTTATTGCCCATGCTGGAATTTGTGCCTGAGCAGCGTGCCTCTGCTGCAGAGATGCTCAAGCACCCGTGGTTGGATGGCAGCTCCCGCACAAAAGTAGGTGCAGCTGCTCTGCATGGGCACTACGGTATCAATGAAGTACACCCGTGCTGCCTCTGCTGTGGATGTGCTAAAGCATCCGTGGCTGTAGTGTAGCTTAAGAATGGGTGAGCGGCTAAAGCATCCGTGGCTGTATGTAGCTTAAGAGTAGGTGAGCGGCTGTTTTACTTTGCATGGTCTGCGTGCTGTGAGCAGAGTGCTGTGACATCAGTGCGTGAAATCAGGGCAGGAAAGGTGCTGCAGTGAGGCATGGCTGAGTACCAAGGTAACTACACACTTCACCTGGTAGATGGCTGGGTGCACTGGTTTGGTGATGACCAGGGGAAAAGTGGAAGGGGCGCTAAGTTACGTTCTAAAGTTCCCGTTACTTACGTTAGAGGACCATTCCTGCTAAGATAGATGGCTGGAGGGAGGTGCGTGTCATGAACGCTCCAACATGATGTCAAAAGCTCGCGTGGTGAAGGTATGTAGATGACGTCAAAATCGAGGGACAGAGAAAGGGGTGCGCACTCGTGGCTGGGATGTGCATGCAAGGGGACAACACCCTAGCTTCAAGGTGAGAGGAGTTCTTGGTCCTTGATGAGTGCTGCCCCTGGTCTGATGCATACTTTGTAGTAAGTACATTGGCGCCCATGATGAAATATCTAGGGTTGGCCAGGACCGTATATATACACCGTGCATGACCGTATATTTGGTGGTTTCCTGCCAAAATAATCGTATACACACTGTATATATGTAAATGGTTCTGGCCAACCCTATAAGTATCATTGCAATACATGGTCTTGCAGGCGGCTTATGTAATTTGAATCAGGCTGTTTGTTCCTCTTTGTTGAACCCTCGTGCACCTCTCACCTTACTCCCGCACATTTCCACTCACAACCATGCATTGAGTGCGCGCCTACAAACACATAGCACACTTGACACCCGCAGCAGCTCAGACTGACGCCCTCTCACACACACATACACACACATACACACACAGGAGAGCAGCGAAAGAAGAGGCAGGCAGCAGTCCCGGCGGCGCAGTGACAGCAGCGGTAGTAATCCTCGCTGGAGTCAGTCTCGCTCGTGCTCAGAAAGTGCACCTCAGCATCGCAGCAGCCGCAGTAGAGAGAGGGATCAGGTGCGGGCACGTGATGTGTGAATGTGCATGTGCTTGTGTGTGTGTATATGCGAATTTGAATGCTGCTCCTGAGGCATGCCTCCATGCTAATATTTCTTCTGAGTTGTTTGTGTAAAAGATGCACCGTCCTTTTTGTTGTGGCTTTATCTTTGCTTGCACCTAGCAGCCTAACAGTGCGGGGCAGACCCAGCCTGACATCTTGCCTTGTACGCTCAAATGCACACATCACGTGCATACAATCTTCACATTCACACACGCACGCAACATACATTTGTACATTTGCATGCTGCACACACGCACGTGTGTATGAATACTAAGACACATATTTATAAGCGCACCTACAAACACACGCACCTGTGCACACATATACACATACACGTTTATCAGGGCGGGAGCAGAAAGCGGCGTGGCACCAGCGACGGAGCGCGGCACGGCCCTCCTAGCCCCTATCGCCCAGTGAAGAAATCCAGGTACACCAACATCAGCACTGCTGGGCACGTGGATGAGGGGAGGAGGGATGGCTCACATGGCCACCCCCAAAGAGGAGGAGGAGGAGGAGGAGGGAGGCCGTGGGAGAGCAGGCAGGACTAGGTAGGAGGGGTAGGCAGGACTAGGTAGGTAGGGAAGGCAGAGATGGGTAGGTAGGGTAGGCAGAGGTAGGGGAATGAGAGGGTGGTAGAGGAGTGGGAGGGGATCAGGGGCGAGCAGAGAGAAGGGGAAAACAATAGCTGTGGGCTGTGAGGGGCCTGTATGCACCGTGTGATGAGGCGGCTGTGTATGGAGAATGTGATTTGGGTGGCTTGTTCAGGGACAGGGACATAGGGGGCTTCTGGTTTACACAGCCTTAGGCACACACAAGGACAGGGGGGGGGGGGGCTGCAGTTGCATTGGTTTGGAGGGTTGTAGGAATGCGTAAGAGAGAATGAGGGAATGTAGTTCATAAGAGTGCACCTGGCAGGATTGATCTCTGACCCAGAAGACGTTACCACAGCATTTCAACCTGTGAGGGATAAGGACACGTGGATCCAGAAAGCAAACCTGTTGCCCTTGCTGCTTCTCTGTGCTGCTGCTGGTGCTGCTACTTGCGCACATCCCCAAGATGGCTTCTAGTAGCAGCACTGCCACGCTACTGCTGCTGCTGCTGCCGGTGTCACTGGCAGCTTTCAATTCACGACCTGCATGGCTCTCTGCCTCAGCCCAAGCTGGTGGCCTTCGTCTCCCCTCTTACCAGTGGCCAGGCACTATTTTCCCTGAATGCTGGTGTACAAAAGAAAGATGGGGAGTTTGACAGGGCATAGGCCCATTGCAGAGGGTCAGCTAGGGCACAGCACAGCCCCGCTCAAGACGGCTCTTCATTACTTTGTGTATTCAGATAACCACCTGCATGCGCAAGCAAGCCTCGGATGCATAAGTGTGCTGTTTGCTTGGCCAATGATTTTCATAGCATCTCACTTCTTCAATATACCATAGGGCTGCTGGTAGTGTCGCAAATAGTTAGTTAATGACATCGGCGCCACAGCAGCTTGCTGTACTTTAACCAATTCGGCAATAGTTTGGTTTATTAATTTGAAGGCATTGCATGATTACCCCTTGTGGCGGTTTGGACGAATGACGATTATTCTTGATACATCTGCAGCTTCCCATGCATTCCTACCGTTGTGCATTTTTCCACTCGCTCTCAAATCCTACATTATGTGTGCGTGGAGTTGCAGCAGCAAGAGTGTCGTTACATAGGTAAAGAATAAAAAAATCATGCTCAATTCCAATCATTATACCTCTTTTGTGCTTGTGCAGGTCCCCATCGCCGTCACCAGCAAAAACACACGGTGAGAGCAGCAGCAACAGCCGTTTGAAGAGCGGAATAATTGAGGAAGAAACGTCCCGACAGCAAACTATTTTTGTGCAGCATGGCTCTAACAAGATTCCATAAGCTACTGTTTCTTAGTGGCTATTAGGTTCTTTCATATATCAGACAAATGATTCATTACTAGCTTCATTTGTCTATTTAGCTATTAAGTCTTTTCTTTAGATGTGGTGGTTTTAAGGAAACTGCAATACAAGGTTGTTGTCTTTAAAAGGCCCGTTGGAGGCTAGCTGTGAAGGTGCTGCACGTCACCCCCCTTCCCTCATCGTAAGTTCAGATTGAATTACAAAGGATTTATTTGTGGCTGGCCGAAACCAGTCAGCAATTAATTGACCAAACAACCAGGCTGAAGGTCACCCACCATAGTAACCATTGATTTGCAAAGGCCTGAGGCATGGCACCATTGCTGCAAGGTAAAAACATGTACTCATATTACCCGACAAGAAACACCTATAGAGTACTTGAACAACTGTACGTCTCTCATCATATTCTAGGATCAAATGTTCAGTTCCAGTCATTAGCATAAGGCTGCAGCACGCTGGCTGCCTACACAGAAGCACTTGTGGACAATGGCTGACACATGATACACTCGTTTACATTCATTTTGTCCAATATCATCTCCCAAACCAAAACCGCACAAACTTATATTCTGCAAATCAAGGTTCTCAGCACATACAAGAATTGGTGAACATTAAGGGTCCGAAATACAGAACCTGCACAGTACGCAGCCATGCACATCATTTTTCAAAGACAATGAAATGATAAGTCAATTTTGCTGGCTCGCAGTGTGTTTAAGCACCAATGAATTGTTCCTGTTGTCCAGCACGCAATGAGCAATCATCAATCAAATGCCTGGTCTTCTAGGGTGATAAGCTTGTGAATCTTGCGTACCTGGAAGAGGAGGCAAAGTGTGTAAAGAAGTGACAAATTCTATTAGAAGAGGCTCTGGCCAGTGTGAGCATAGTTCAGAGTCAACAAGGCGGAGAAAAGTAACTCAGGTGCGCAAACCTATTGACATGAATAAAGGGAATTAAAGTATGTAAAAAATTTAAATGCCTGGACCATCTAATGAATGCTGAGCCACTCGATAACACGAAAAACTTTCATGAAATTGACAAGGCGAGATGTATAAAGAGCGGTAGCCTTCATGTGTAGTACGTTGGTTAAATTGGTAAACTATAATGCTTCTTAACTAAACAGGTTGAATGGAACCGCTTATACATGCCGGAGCAAACCTCACAGAGATAAAACTGTCATCTTAGCTGCAGTGGATTGTCAAGTTAGAAATTTCCCTTCTTTTTGATACTTAGTTTTAAACTTAAACACTTACTTTCATTCTTATCGTCCTCAATTTTAAGCTGATTTAAAAAGGATTTTTTTACACACTTTAAACACACGGACAGCAAGATCACTCCCCATATCGGCAGAACAAAAGCCTACCAATGTTCTTGGCAAAAAGGGTTATGCAGGCAGCTGAGTCCCATTCCTAACATTAATTTAAACAAAGCAGCCACTTAGGTACCAAGGACATCAAAAGGTCACAGAAAGGTTGCAGGCTTGGCCTACCAGCGGCTCCTGTCAAAGGTCAATAACGAAACTGCATAGGGCGTGCCTGGCATGGGCAAGTACCGCTTCATAGCGGCACAGGCAGGTGACAGAACGCACATGGAGCTTGGAGGCAAGCTCCTTCATTCTTTGAGAATCAAGCGGTCCACCTGCTTGTGTTGCTTCAGCATGCGAGTGTTTTGTGCCACTCAAATTGCATTCTGTTTCTTTCTAATTTCTACAAAACAATTACGTTACATGCGGTACATGCACCCACACTTATTACCCAGTATGTTTGAAATGACAGCTTAGTCGACAACCCTTTTACCACGCAACAACACCTACCAGGTGAAGCTTTTGATGCCCCAGCAGCTGCTCCAGAGTTTGCCTCTGGTCCTCTGGTTCTGACTGGCTTGCAGACTTGCCTGACGTACTTTGCATTTCTTCACTAGTATCCTCAATGGCAGAGCGCTGAAGCTCGTGCAAATATCTGTGTGACAGGCCGAATCGGTTTGTACGTGAAGTGTGATGATCTGCAATAACAGACATTGTTCCTATAGATTACTGCGCTTGCAGCAGGTCACACCAGGAGCTTTGACATGCCCTCACCCACAGAGGCAAATCCTAATCAAAAACTTTCAATGACAGGCCTCAGTAGGCGTTATGCCTTGCCTCACTTGGAGGCTGAGGAGCTCACCTGTAAGCAGCGATAAAATTTGCATGGCCCAGCTCTGCCTCCAACTCCATGCGGAGCTCTTCGAGTTTCACAGCCGCAGCAATTATTGTAGGGGACCTGCCATGGGAAATTTTTAGCTCATTAAATATTGAGGTGCACAATGTTCGCGTTATATAGGGGGAATATCGAAGAATTTCAAAACTGAGTCTTTATTAGGATCGCCCTGAGGTTTTTTTGTTGGGGGGTATTTAAATAAGGAAATTACGCGTACTATCTAATAATCGGTCATCGATCAGTTTTGTTCTTAGGGCGACCTCCTCATCTTCCAAGCGAGCAGCAGCGCATCAAAAACATTCCCCACCTTGATGGCAAAGGACAAACAGCCCACACGTTCAACATAATTAATCAGCCGTTTCCTACTTGAAGGACTTAGCCAAGAGATGCAGACAAAGTGTCACGTCCCCACAGCTCATGCATGCACACATCGCAGAAGCAACGCCACTGCGCAGCCCTCTCAGCTCTCAGCTCTCGACTCACTCTTCAGTATTTGCGTCTGCTGAGTCAATCTCGGGTGGCAGTTGTAGGGGGGTGAAGGGTCGGCTCCTCCCTTCCCCTCCTCTTCCTTGTTGTTGCTGCAGCTGTTGCTGTTGCTGCTGCTGCTGCTGCTGCTGGCTTTGTAGAGACAGGTGGCGTCGGTGCGATGACGTTGGTTGCCCAGGCTGTGGCGACTGTACGCTGCGTGGGGCCTGTGAGGCTAATGAGTACTGAACAGTGGAGCGGGAGCGTATGTGACTCGGCAACTCGCTGCTGTTACCTGCTTGCGGCTGAGTGGGTCCACTTGCACCCACCGTGCTCCGAGGTTTGCTGCTGACGCCCTTGTGCGCAGCATGGGAACCTGCATACAAAGCAGGCCCCCCCTCGCCTCCTAAACTCTTAGCACGCTCGGCGCTGTTGTTGCTGCTAACGTCGCTTTGCTGTAGGTGTTGAGGAGGCCCCCCCTGCAATGCGTGCGGTCTACTGCCGTCCTCTTTGCAGGCATGGGGCCTCGCTGTCCCCTCATCGCAGCTGCCTGCTTGGCCCTCCTCCTCTTCCTCTTCTGCGCCCAGCACTTGCTGGATCTGTACAGGCATTGCATGCATTCCTTTCTATGCCTGTACACAACAACACGGCTGTACACAACAACACAACAACAAAGGTTTTAGAATTCCCAGATTGGGTCTCATAACACATAATCAAGGCTCTTCACACTCAAAATCAAGGTAAATCATGATCTCGTGTTGCAAGCGCAGAAAGTGGGGAGGGCATCACAAAGTGTATCATCCTCTCATTGACTACCTTGCCTTGCTCGCTAATGCTACTACAAGGCTTGGTGTGAGTTTGACTTGAAGCACGCACACATACAAACACGAACAGAAAAACACACCTGGTTGAGCACTTCAAGCAGCTCTGCCTTGCCTCTCCTTGCCCATATTTCTGAAGCCCTTGGCTGAGAACCCTCTGCCTCTCCACCCTGAAAACAGTGGCACACACACACACTTTGGAGCGCTTGTCAATTGCACGTAAGAATGCTTGGGGAAGGTGATCGATTGGACAATGGCACAGGGAACAAGTGACACATGTAGCACCAGTGTGGAGGTATTCGGCTTACGCAACTCGTGCGTATGTATGTATGTGTGTGTGTGAGTGAGTGAGTGTCTGTATGTATGTGTGCTTGTGCGTTTGTGTGTGTATGAGTGCGTGTGTGTGTGTGTGAGTGTGTGTGTGAGAGTGTGTGTGTGTGAGAGTGTTTGTGTGTGAGAGTGCGTGTGTGAGTGTGTATGTTAGTCAAATTGCAGGCTTTTATACTGCAAATTCTCCCCTTGCCAGGTCACCCCCAACGTTGTTTCAGCAAACACGCAAAACTGCTTTAAAATAGCACACAAGTGTGCACTCTTCACTTCCTTCATCCCCACCTGAACACCCCCTGCCGAGCGATTGATCTGCTGCTGTTTGCTAGGCATAGGTGGTGGCGTATGCTGCCTTGGCCCAAGCGCAGGCGTGTTGCTGCTGATGTTGGCGGGGGGAGGAGCATGGCCTAGTTCGCTGCCAAAAGGGGTGTAAATGGTCACCTGTGCCATGTGGTACGTGCATGTGTCTAGTGCGTGTTTATGAGTGAGGGTATTAACTCATGTTTGAGTAGGTGCGTGCATGCTTGCGCTCTCAGTATTTGGCACCTAGCGATGCGACTTTGAAAAGCCTTACTCCTTGTGCAGCTATTTCTATTACGCTGATCAGGCACACTGACCTCAGGGAAGCTTTTGGGTGGTCGCACAGGGGAGGCGCCAGAGGCGGGAGCAGCTGCCCTGGCAGCAGCAGCAACCCGCCAGGGGGGCTCTGGCCGCGGTACAGCTGCAGGGTGGGTGGTGTACATGTGTGCGTGTCTGAAAGTAAATGTTTTGTACATGCTTGCACGTGCATACACTCATGGGCCACTTCTTTTTACATGTGTGTGGTCTGTGTGTCGTATGTGTGCACGCGTGTGTGCATATTTGTGTATGTGAGTGTGTGCACGTTCATGTGTGTGTATGTGTGGAACCACGCATGGCTTTTCAAGCTAACATTTAAGATTCAAAGGATGTGGGCCAAGCGCAGCCGAAATATTTTGGCTAGTTACAGCTGCATTGTAGCCCAGGTCAGGGTAGCAACTTCGCTACCGCCACGTTCGCATGCTTTGTGAGCCCCTTGCACCATTATTAGATACAGCTTTCAAAATACGTATAAGCCCACCTGCAGAGTTACACGGCTTTTCAGGGGGCGTCTGTTGCTGCCCAGGCGCGCTTGAGGTGGAGCGATGCTTTCCTTGGGGCACAGTTATATTGTTATTGGGAGGAGTGTGCCCCCCTGGTGCGGCCCCAGCACCCTGTTGTTGATTTCCTAGGTCCACCACAAGCACCTACACAAGAATGGGAGGAAAGTGAGATTGAGTGTGTGTGTGTGTGCTTGTGTGTTGGCAGTGTATGTTTGTGTGTGCGTTTGTGGGTCTGTAGACAAAGGGGACATGCGTCTACCTACTGACATCTAAACAAAACTAGCAGTTTCTTGCTTGGGGTGCTGAAAGTGGGTCAAAAAACACAGTGCACCGTCTTTGCAAAACCTCCCCCCCCCAACACACACAAGTACACACACCTGGCCCTGTGAGCTCTCAGAGCCTTTCTGGTGCAGCTGCACCGCAAACTTTGCTCCCAGACGATTGAGCTCGTCACGCTTCACGCGCGCGCGCGCTGCCTTGACTTGGGCTTGGTGGGCCGCCATGTGCTCGCTGATCTCATCTTGCAGCCGTTTCTTGGACTCCTGCGGTGTTATGGCACGCAAGCGCTCAAGTGCGTACAAAGGGTACCAACAAGTAATGTTGAGTCGCTTTGACACAAGTGACCCATTAACTGCGTCAACGGCAGAAGCGCTCGACCTTGTGACAAACAAGGATATGTGTGGACAGGTGTAAAGCTAGAGACAGGTAGGTATTTTAGTGGATTTACAATTGAACACAATGCAATGTGTCACCATTTAAGGTCGGTCATAACCATACGGCAGGAAAACCTACAAACATACTATAATTGAAAGGGCTGGCTACGACTGTACATAATACACCGTACATGATTGTATATTTGTTGATTTCCCTGCCAAAAAAAACGTACACACATATATAGGGTTGGACAGAACTGTATATGGACACCGTATATGGCCGTATGTATGGTGATTTCCTTGCTTAAAATTACCGTATGTACACCGTATATACGTATGTATGTATGGTTTTGGCCAACCCTACACGTATACGAAACAAGCGTTGGCCAACCCTAAAAAATTTACAGCGTATGAATGCATGCACACAACTTGTACAAATACACAGATTCACTTTGCGTCATGCCATGTCGAAAGTGTGCACCCACTCGTTCTGCCACTACCACTTATGGCTACTTTGTGGTGGCTAGGCACGCATCTCAACAGATTAGTGCACGAGGACAACAGCTTTGATCTGCTAGCTGCATCATTGGCAGCAGTGCACATCTCAACCTGCCTTTCAATGTAAGGTTTGGCAACAGTCCACATCTCATACTGCCTTTCCGATGTGAGGTGCATCTGAAGCGCAGCAACAGACAGCAACACAGCGACACACACCTCCTTGCTTCTCAGCTCTTCAGCCATTTGCTCGTTCCGCTTTGATCGAGCTTCCTCCCTCGCCCGTTGCTCCTGTTTGCACAAACAAATGAAGGCGTAGTAGCTGAACACACAATTGCCATTATCATAACAATGTCACGGTCATAGCAAAAGTGTGTGCGTTGTTTGCAAATGTGCATGTAAAGTATGATTCTGGTGTGCATTGATTTGTGAAAGCCTAAAAAAAGATGCCAAGCTAGCAGGATATTACAGCAAGCATCTATTGTGTTTCCAACTCCTGATCCTCGTGTTCCAAGCAAAACAACACAAGCTGTGTGTCCATCTTACCACCCACGGGTAGTCCCCACTTGACAAAACATCAACTCTGGGCCTCTCTCATCGCCCCTCCACTGCACAATTGCGTTTAGTTTACGAAAGCATGTCCTGCTGCAAGAACGCAGCCGTCAACTACCAATCCAATCCATCCCAGCCTACGCACCAGTAGCTGTCGCTCCACCTCTTGCTGCCTTTCCACTGTGCGGTTGCGCACAGCCATGGCCGCCTCTTGATTACGTTTATTAGCAGCCCTGCGCTTGCGTTCCCGTTCCTACATGGATTGAGAGGTAGTGTGTGGTCAACACAATGATGATTGTTGTACGACATACTGATACTGCACTTCTCACACGAATGCAGAGATCAGCGAGTCCTTGTACAAGTATCGTTTGGGAGATACCATCATGTTTTGTTGCAGCAAAGAAGAATCAACCTATACTGAATTATTGTGATCATCCTTTGGTCCTGCCTTTTAAAACAGTAGACTAGAAGCTGGAGTGGTCAGGATTAAGCTTTAAACGCTGCTTGTGGCGATCAAACAACAGTCCGTTCTGCTGGGCACAATTAGCATGGCAACATGTCATCATCTCGCCAACCTGCACAAGATACAAATAGGGCAGGGTCTGTCCCAATGTGACAGAGAGGCACCCACCAGAAGCACAGCCTGCTTGTTGGCCTCCAGCTCAGAGAACCGCTGCTGCTGCTTCTGGTTCAGCACCTTGCCACGCACCTGTAGGCAACAACAGACAGGGCGAATTAGGCCGAATGGTAAACAGAAAGAGAAGAATGCATGGATGACTGCAGCCAAGGATTGTTGTTTATCACCCAATGATTCTTCTGTGAAAGTCGTCATGGCGTCCAACTGCTTCAGGGTCGACCAGAGCCGTATTGCACCAATGTATTGATTGTGTACGTCTAAGAATCTCATGCCAAGGACTGCACATTTTAGGTCAAACCTGAACTGTGATACTTTAAAATTTTATTGCTGCATCATGGAAGAGTTGCTCTTTTAGAATTGGAAACGAGAGAGAGAGAGAGAGAGAGAGAGAGAGAGAGAGAGAGAGAGAGAGAGAGAGAGAGA
>Ga0307963_1001398_pt1 | contig 18432 bp, 20 predicted proteins | sample OrgLakmetagen594_FD_201829 | JGI IMG/M metagenome (GOLD analysis project Ga0307963, IMG submission 201829) | Saline water microbial communities from Organic Lake, Antarctica - #594 | ecosystem: Environmental > Aquatic > Non-marine Saline and Alkaline > Saline | place: Antarctica: Organic Lake... | reverse complement strand
GGGAAAGGAAGGGGGTTGGGTGGGTGGTGCAGCAGCAGGCCTCATTCAGCTTTATAGTGACAGCACCAGTGCCCTCAGCCTGCTCAACAACAACGTGATTTCAGCAAGGAGCAAGCACATCGACGTGTGCTACCATGTAGCCAGAGAGCAAGTGGAGCTGGGCACCGTAGTCTTCGCCTACTGCCCCACTGATAAGATGAAAGCAGACATGCTGACCAAGCCGATTTCAACAGCAAAATTCTCTCTATTTCGTGCAGGCATCGGAATGATTTAAACAAACGTTTTCCCTTCTCGGCTATTATAAACTGACCTGCAGGTCCTTCGGTTTCCGAGTCTTTTTGGTATCAGTATTTTTCGAGTTGTTGTTTGAGCTCTCTCTAGAAGGTTTGTTGGTGTCCTGTATAGGGCCAACTGCCTAATAGGGGGAGTGTTGTAGTATCAGGCAGTTAGCTAATCAGGAGCCTTTTAGTTTCCCAGTGTCGGTTATTTCTCTCTCTGTAAATAATCCTGATATCACAACAGTACAAGCACTCACAAATCGCACGTGTTCCAAGCATGCGGTCCAAGCACTGCATGTGTTACATGGACTCACAAAACGTTCGGAAAGTGGGGACGTTCACAAGCGCTTCAGCTGCAGGCAGGTGCGCGATAACTAGGGTTGGCCAGAACCGTATATGCACACCGTATATGACCGTACTTTCGGTGATTTTTCTGCCAAAAACACCGTACATACACCGTATATATATGGTTCTGGCCAACCCTTGCGATAACTTGCGCTTGCAGAGTAGAATGTGCTCACCTGCAGTAAGCATGTTGGCCATGCCTGTCCCAAAGCATGCCACATCTTCCAGTTCTTCCTCATTGACCTGGTCTTGTTCTTTCATGGAATTGGCCTTTGGAGCATTAGAGGAGGCTAGGAGCTCCCTCCTGGATCAGTTCAATGAAGACACATTGAACGACTATTAACGGAGTAGAAGAGGCTAGGAAGTCCCTCCTGAACTAGCTATGTGACGGGAATCAGTTTAAGAGTCAAATCTGATTCAGCCTAATCCTCGTCCTTCAACATTCTGCTATAGGCATCTAAAGCCTGCTGGCCAAAGACACCCGAGCACTGCTTCCTCAACAATTGAGCATTACCCTATTGCAGCTTGTGTTCACTTATAACTCGAAAGTTTCGTGCTTAGTGTACTCACGATCTGGAAAAAACAACGCCTCCTTTATTCTTGAGCACGTTGCACAGCGAAGTTATTGGCACCCGCACTTTTGCCCTGTGAGTGAAGTCCAAGGTTTGGTGTTTCAGTTTGTGCAGTAAGCAGTACTTATCAGCGATGCACAGAACCAACCAATCAGAAATGGTACTCGAGTGAAGATGATTGCTACACCATGCTGAAGCGTCTTGGCGTACATTGTTCAATCTCACAATTTATTATTAACAATAGAACTCCTGCTGTTAGCACATGCCTGGTCTGGTTAGCATTTCCAACTACCATGTAGGGTCAATTCCTCTGCTTATTTAAAGCATAGGTAATACCGTGGCCTCTCTGCCCTTACCTGCAATGTCTGTTCAGCATGACCCCTGGCATTCTAGGCTGCAGCACCGGCCTCATCCTGGGGCTCTCCTGAAAAGTGCGTACACGATGGTGGCCATCATCGTGACGTATGATGATATGAAACACTGTGATTGCCATGGGCATCTTTGCAGAGTGCGTTAGTGTTGTGACCATCATGACGTGTGGTTTTTTTTCTATGATTTACAATTGTGATCATGATTTATGTTGACACGGTATGTCGTGAGTGATTATCCTGAGGCTCTCCTGCAGAGTGGTCATGTAGCGTTGGCCAAGCCTGTAAGTATTACCTTGACCACCATGTTGGGACACTACTGATTAGAGGACCATACACACACCCCACATCGCTGTTTGATTGTCTTGCCTGATGCTTTTATTGTGAGCACCAAACAGCGAAGAATTAGCTTGACACAGAGCTGTACAGAATTAGAATATGGGTGGGATGCTCTGCAGTCCAGGGGCATCAAGCTACAATCAGCAGCCCACAACTTCTGTATCGCTGCAGGACAGTCCCTTAATGGAGATAAGGACAAGCCTACCAGGGCCCAGATTTATTGCACAAACAACCACAGAAAGAGCGGGTCCTCTGCTCTAAATCACAAACACAAGCAAATGCGTAACCGAACCCAGTCCACATACACAGCGAGCCACGTCAAGTTGTAAGGTAACGCATGATGCTTTGCTGCGCCTTAAAAACCCTCTACCTCATCTCATAGTTTTCTAAATCTACACAACCCTGCTCCAACCCAAGCTTGACATCCAAGGCAAGGTGTCCTTGTCCGTAACCTGATGCACGCCATGTCATAGGTCAACCCTTGCAATCCATCCCTCGCCTACCATCCTTGGCACTTGCACATCCTCAACCACAGTTCCTCTGTTTTGGCTGCTGTGTGAGTCATTCAAGCATCTATGGCAATGCAAGGTGAGTGAATCAAGACCCACAGCAGCTCGCACCTGTGCATGCAAGTAGGCCAGGGCCTGAGCCACGTCCTTCATGATTTCCAGCTCCACACAGCACACACACTCTTACGCACACACACACACACACACACACACACACACACACACACACACTCACACACACACACACACACACACACACACACACACACCTGTGCATGCAAGTAGGCCAGGGCCTGAGCCACGTCCTTCATGATTTCCAGCTCCTTAACAGTATCAAGCTGCAAGGTCTCATTTTCCATCACCTGAATGCACGTTGTTTATATATTGTATTGGGTAAACAGGCCTGAGCCATACTCTTCATGACCTTCAAGTTCTTAACACTTTCAAGAAGCATGGTCACTTTTTATAGCACTGATCGAGAAATGAGGATGCGTTAAGATTGTGGTGCAATAGTAATGGAGTGTGACAAATAAGAAAAGTGTGGAACAGAGCTGTAATATGGTCAATCATTTGATCAGTTTGTACGTGTGCATGTGTGTCTGTGTGTGTCTGTGTTGACGCGTTTGTAAATGTGTGTGTGTATGTGTGTGTGCATGCACATGTGTGTGACTTTCACACAGAGTGCAAAGAAAAAGCTTAGGATGCGCAGCATCAATATTTCACAGATCAAAGTTGCGGTCCAGCAGCTTGCATTTGCACCCCATATTTTGGCACCTGTGCATCTGTGTGTAACAGTGCTTGTCATAATAAGGAGTTGCCTACAAATGGTCGCTCATCAATACATCTACTTCTTACACTTTGACAGGATTCTGAAGGCTAGATCACAAGTAAAAGGGAACGCTTTGGGGTAGAACATCTAGCACAATTAAGGAAAGAAGCACTTGGGTGTCAGCAATTAAAAGCCTCACATCGTCATGACCTCTGTTCCAACCATCCCTCAAAGCGCTTGCAGCAAAAAGGATACGAAAAAGCTATGCAGGCAGTGAAAAGTGAAAAACCGATCTCCAACATTAGGAAAAGTACTTTGGTACCGGTTACCGTAAAACTCCCTCACCATGGAATACGGCTTCCAAAACAAAAGATGCTTACAACTGACAGACATGCATGTTTGCTGCGAATGGCAGTCCCAGCAACACCAACAATACAAAAAGACGTCTGTGACCCCGATGCATCTCCTGTGATGTCCAGCAGGGAGGAAACCTGTGACAGATCCTCACAAGAAAACAAAACTCCACAACCGCGACACAAAAGTAGTCGTTACGTTGCGCAAGACAAACACACAGTAAACAGTTTACGCAACGCACAGGTTTGAGGTCACGAAAAGCAGTAAACAAATAGGACGTGCGTCGCATACTCGAGCAACTCACGCTGAACAGTGTCCCAAGCTCTTGCAGCTCACGCACTAGGATTGGCATTCCAGGAGGTATGTGGTGCGGGTTACACGCTTGCCTGCAACGTGCGGGTGACAAGCTTGCCGGCAACGACCATAAGACACCGTGTACTGGGACGACACTGGGGTGCTGGAAACACTTGCTGTGCCACAGCATCTTGAGTACCTGCACGAAGGGGGAGGGAGAGGTGCAGGAAAGAATGGAAATGCAGCACGCATGTGTTCGAAAAGGACAGGCTGCTCTGGGCTGTGTTGCATGCAGCAACTGCACTGGAATCACGCTGGGGTGCGAAAAACACTTGCTGTGCCACAAGTGCTGCAGATGGACAGAACATGCAAACCTATGATGTAAATTGCATTTAAAACTGCGTCCTCAGGATGATGGGTAAGAGATGTCACATACAGTGGCGTCGGCACGCAACCAGGAAGAACCCTCACACCCACCCCTACATACTTGCGATTTGCTGACAATGAAGGGTGAAGACCTCGTCAGATGCTGGCTGCCAGCCTCAGAGTCTTCGAGTGCTGGTTTAGTCATGCCCACCCCCGTATGGTGGACTCGTGCAATGACTGGGTCATGAGGTGTCGTTGAGCAGGAGGATCGGGGTCCTTTTTGTGCGTGTATGGCATGGTGCTCGAGTGAGAGGGGGCTTGAGCTCCTGTCACCCTGAGCTTCCTCCCCCTGTTGTACCTGTTTGTACGAGAAGGAGGCGCTTTTGAGAGCTTATTGACAGATTGAGAGATTGAAACAAGATTGTTTTTGAGGGAGCTGCTGAGTAAAAGTGACGTGTCAAGCGAGTTGTGTCTGCATCGCTCTTGCTGCTTATCTGTACTACTCTTTATGATTATAGGTCTTTATAGACAAACAGAAACCGCACCAAAATGTAAGTCGCCATAAATAAGAGAGTTCCCTTTGAGCCACAAGCTGTGTGCAGCCTTTCCTCTCTCTCTCTCTCTCTCTCTCTCTCTCTCTCTCTCTCTCTCTCTCTCTCTTTCTCTCTCTCACACACACACACACGCACACACACATAGACTGTGTATCTGCTTCCAACTTTTGACATTTCTAATGTAAGAATTCCCTTGTCCAGATTTTACCTCCATAGACACCTGCGCTGCTTCAATGTCTGCTGAATTGACAGTGTAAAGCTTCACATCGGAAGGTGTGTTTAAATTTATCTGCATTTGCAAGTGAGGTGGGTGCACGTTTAGGGTTGGACATATTTGCAGTAATATAACATGTAAAATAAATGTATGTACACATTTGTATGAGCATGTGTGCGGCTTGGAGCAGGGGAATTGACGTTAATAAGATTTGCTATGTACACAAATGACAACCACTTTGCTCCAAGGCACGTTTTGCCAGTAAAGGTGTACCACACGGAATATCAACATCGGCATTGCAGGTAACATTGCATGTCTGAAAGTGCAGAACAGTAAAATATTAAATGGTAAGAGACTGGCAGCAGGTTCTGCTAGCCAGTTTACTAGGGTGGCGTGTAAGAAAAGCGAGACACTTTCTGCAAGTTTGAGCACCAAGCAAGTTCACCGAGTTAATCTTCTAACCAGATACATGGGCAAATCAAATAACAAATGCGAATTTCAGGCCCTGGCTAAAACATTGAGGCCTTTACTCGCTACTGTACGTCCATTGATCCTCCGCTCACCCAGAAAAAAACAAACATTCTATGGTCAAAATGTGCAACCGCCCCACCCAAAATAAATATTTTACAGTTTTGCACTGCAACCGCCTCCCCCTCGCTGGAGCTTCCCGACGGGTGCAGACGGGGCTGGGGCTGGGGGTGCAGGGGCAGGGACAGGGGCAGGCGGAGCAGGGCTGGGGGAAAGGTGAGTGCAGGAATTCCTGACAACTCATCGGAAGGCTTCCTGACCACTCATCGCTCGCACTGCTCAAAAACTTTAATTTCTGACAATGCCCCACAACCGCCCCCTTTAGAAATAAATAAATAAATAAATATATATATATTTAACCACCGCCCCGTCACCGCCCCTACCAAAACACAATGATTAGGGGGCAGTGATATGCATTTCGTACGGCGTTTCAAAATATGCAACTAGAACTTTTGCCAAACAATCGTCAGAGGCGCTCCACAAGACTCCAACTTCGGTCAGCTTAGGTCAGCTTGTGTCACTGTACAACCAACTGTAAGGAATTGCTCCACACCAGCCCAGCTTAGGTCAGCTCAGGTCTCTGTGCTAACAAATGTAAGGAATCGCTCCACACCAGCCCAGCTTATAGGTCACCGTCCAGTAAGAAGTACCACGATCAAGTCTATCAAGACCTTGACTTACATTGCTAGGAAGGGCTCCTGAAAAGTCAGTCCGCAAGGTGGATTGGGAGTTCCTGGCCTGCGGTGCGCTGTTTATAGAGGGGTCGCAGAAGAAGGAACGTGAGAGCGTGTGTGGGATGACGGTGATTGCTCAAGATCAAAGAAAGACCATACACAAGCGTTTGCATCGTCGTGCTGTTGAAGAAGCGTTGCAAGCAAAGAGGGCGTGGGCAGACGTGGGATGTAAGGATTGGTTATAGCTAGATAGCATATACAGGCACTAACATGCTGTTGCAGAGGATTGGCAAGGGAAGAAGAAGCGAGAGGATGTGTGAAGTGGAGGAGCAGAGGGAGAAAGAAACCACATGAGGCAAGTTTACAGTGCACGTGTGAACTATTTGCTATTAATGCAATTGCAGAGTCCGTTCCTTTTTCTGTGCTGATTCTTTTGCTTTTTGTGCCAAGGGATGAACACATGACCAAGGAAGGACCCTGAACCTATGTGAGACCAAAGCATCATAAAATCAGTGCCAAGTTAACCTTATAGAGACGTTTTGCATGTGCACGCACGCAAAAAAGGACACACACGCACAAGCACAAACACAAGCACACACATGCACGCACACGCACATGCACACGCACAGACAGCAAAACACACACACACACCTGATAGACGCGGTCACTTGGGCCGACGACCCCGCCACCCTCTCTAGCATGAGCTCGGGCAACGGCTCCACAGCAACAAGGGCATTCATGTACATCGCTTTTCCGCTCTCCCTAAGTTGTCAACCAAAAAGTGAGCGAGTGCTTGTTACTGGAAGATGTGTGCATTCTACATGAAGGTGTATGGACAGTTTTAATAACGATAGTGTGCACTCTACATAAAGGTGTATTGATAGTTCTAAAAACACGTGTGCATTCTGCATATGTGTGATATTTGTGTGGACTATAAGGCTACACCTGCTTATGTATCCTAGCAACATGTTTCAAGGGTACAGGGGACGCACTGATTGTGTTTCCTAGCAACACGTTCCAAGGACACAGGGAGGATGCACTACGCCATTGTCTAATACAAAGCAAATGCACGCCGTCACACTCATACAAACACACGACACACACAACGCACACGCACCAGGTGCCATCCCAGATGCGCACAGGTGGATTGATGATTTTGATGTCATCCGGGTTTATGACAAGATGGCTGTCCTCCCTCCTCGGGTGTCGTTTATGCCACACAGCATAGAACAAGGCCAATACGCACAGCAACAACACAAACCCAATCACCACTACAACCACAGCAATGAAGTCATCCTGTGTGTATACGTGTGTGTTTTTTTGTAAGTGCTTGTGCGTATGTGCGTATGTGTGTTTTGAAGGTGAGTGCTTGTGCGTATGCAAAGGATGCAGGTGCTCCTGCAGTGGTGATGACACAAACGTTCAGACTTGCGGCTAGCATAGCCATGATTATGCGTGCACTTCTGTGAAGGTTGGCCATAATTGTAATGTGAAACTGGAACTTCCTTGCCACATATGTTGTGTGCACATCATTGACACATATACGCTGTGTGCACATCATTAACACATATACACATATGCACACATACACATCATACATGCATCATGCATCACACGTGTATGAAGGACACATACGCATGATTACTTAATGGACAAGAACCCTATTTCAGCGATTTACAGAGACTGATTTGAGGGAGTGTTGCCATGTTGACTCCTACTTCTTGCAAACAGAATTTGTCCCATTTTACAAGCCTTTGGCATTGTTACAAACATCCAGCCGTCCGAAATTTGGACGCTAAGCACTCTGTAACCACGATGGTTATGAATTGGTAATGATGGTTATGAATCAGTAACAATGGTTATGAAATGGTTATGAATATAACAATGGTTGAACGCTAAGCACTCTGTAACCACGATGGTTATGAATTGTAAAAAGGACTTAGCGCCTTTGTGCAGTCCACGCAATATTGTAACCACTTTTGCCACGATCCATTTTTGCCAGCACTTCCAGCCAAGACCCCCCACAGACGCTTGTGCATATACATTCAAACACACAGACAAGCACATTCTCACACGTAAGCACGCACACGAGTTGTTTATGCTAGGGTGTTTATGCTAGGGTGTTTATGCTAGGGTGTTTATGTTAGGGTACCTTTTGGCCCTATTTCTGGAACCATTCTGTGTTGAGCAGCCATGCCAGGCCGAAGGCCTTTGTAATCCAGACTGAGCTTGACTTGACAACGAGGCACAGGATCACAGATAAAATGAGGCAACCAAAACAATTGTATGGCCTTTGCTACCGGCATTAGGTACAACCCCTTGATGCAGAGCTGTGCATCACATCAAGCACTTTGAACATTTTTAACACTTTTATCTCATCATCAAGAGCAAAATTAAGCAAAGTAGCGCTTCTATCCCCCGAGGGATGTCAGCCTGCTGTACCAGCACTCATGACTAATGCCAGCCTGTTGTACCAGCACTCATGACTAATGCCAGCCTTTTGCACCAGCACTCATGAGCTGTGCAAATGTTTTTAGGTGAAGCCGTTCCACTGCAGCTAGAGCCAAAGCAAAACCCGTGATCACTCATTCATGTGGAGGTGGCTTGAACTGCCAGCGGGGTTTTCCTCTGTACTTTTCAACGCTGTACACTGCTGACCCGATGTGAGGACCATTGTTTTAGGATGCATACAATCCTCTACAACTGTAACATGATTACGGTGCAAAATGTTTCTGATGGTTTCATGCACAGCCCTGAATTCAATACGAGGGCCCAAAGGGCTGCCCTGCTCGCTACATACTAATCCAGACATCAGAAGCTGCTCACACAAAAGCCAAGAAGCTGCACAAGCAGGCAGACATTAAGGCGCACATACAAGCTATAGTGGGAAGCAACAGCATCAAAGCTAACGTGCACTAGGTCCAGGTGGGCACACCTGGTTCAAGACTCCAATTTTACGGCTGTGGTCACGTGCCACTGGAGTAGGCATTACGATGGCCTTGTTGGCAATCCCAAGGGGAAAGACCGCCTGTTTGAACGGGGTCAGGCATTTTCAGTGTTTGGTGGCTATGTCAGGGGAGTTGTGAGGCAAACGGCTGGAAGCTTGCCTGATTGAACAGGGTCAGGCACAGTCGGTATGCAAAGCCCATGTCAGGGGAGATGCGAGACAAACGGCTGATCATGAAAACTGTGAGCAATGAAGCAGACGCGTGATGCTAGCAGAGCGAGGATGGGATATTGGCAGTTTTGTCGTAAGCCAACAAGAATTAGCGAGTGAGCCAGCTAGCTGTAGCTTGAGCAAGGAGCTTTATTGGTTCCAAAAATGCACAACAGAAAGCTGGCATTTTGGTCCTTTGAGCACCGAGGGGCCTTGTCCTTGACCCGTTTTGCTTTACATTTGTTCAGGGGCTACCGACCAAGGACTCTGCTTGCCAAGACCACTGGTCAGGAAAAAGCAGAGAGGAGGAGAAGTGGCTCTCTAAGAAAACCATCCAAGTAACAATTAACAATTAACTAAATTAGATTACAGACGCATCAGAGAGAGGAGTGTTCCTCTCGCAGCTTACCTCAAGCTTGCCGTTCTGGACCTGCAAAGGAAGAAGATTGTGTTCACGCTTCAGCATTTGTCATAGTAGCTGTACTAGCTTATAAGATATGAGGATCTCATTTCACGTGGAAAATTGACCAGAACTGCTTATGAAAAGGCAACATATTGTATAAGATCGTTCAGACAGAGAATTCGCACTGACGCCAAACTTCACAGCCAGCACATCAGACAAGGTAGCTCACCTGCATCGTGACTGCGGCCTTGGCTATATTTCTCCTGCAACGCACCAGTCCATGAAAGTAGGGGTGTACAGTTGGGGTGCACACGTGTGCACAAACAAGGCCTTGCCCCTATATACACATCCCCGCACACACATTCCTCTTGTAACTGCTGCTCTTCTACCAGTGCTAAATACATGCGTGCACGTTCCTATTTCCCTGTGTCGCAACTGTCTGAAAGAGTTCACTGATGCAAGATGAGAGGCTGGTGCAAGTGCTTACTTCAGTGAGGATAGGTAATGATGCTGGAAATGACAGTTTCAATGAAGCAATGCCTTCCTCTACCCAACGAGCCGCAATACAACACTCTTGCAACACTCTTGCAACCAGCATTTTCACACAAAGTAACTGACCTAAATCGGTTAAACTGCACCTGCAAAGGCACACACAAAGCAAGGAAAGTGCATGTTATTAAAGGTACAATTTGGACAAATGCGTGGTGCTTGCGCTGCAGAAGCAAAACTGAAAAAGTCATTCAACATTTACACGTGCGCAGGCAGTTGGAGACACCCCTTCGATGCCGTGCTCATAGGCTCAAGCCGCTTAAACCAACATTAGTTGTAAGGCCTTCCTAGCAGGGGTCTAGAACTCTCCATTTGTTGGGAAAATGAGCAGCATCCCTCGACAGAAAATTGCGATCTGTCCCGCAAATGCTTTTTGCAAGACCCTTAGGATGTGCAGACGCTGTGCTACTCATGCTAACTGCTGATCAAGGGCGGGGATCTGCATTCAGCCGTCAGCCAAACTGAATACCCTTACTGTCTGGTTTATAGCAACCTCTAACTCACCTCCCCAAAAAAAGTCACGAGCCTCTGAGCGGCAAGGGCAGCCTCTATGAGGGCATAGCCTGTAGGAGACCCTCTTACGGGCAGCCCCGACAAACCAACGCATTCCAGGGCACTGGGGTCAAACAATAGCTGATCTGCAATGCACGTGTATGTGGAAAAACGTGTGGCAGAGGCTGTGTGGTGGAGACGTAATCTGTAAAGGTAGGGTTTAAGAAATAGCCAGACGTTTGGAAGCGCTACAAGGACACATGACAACTTCCTTCTAACAACTAGTGTCTACCCCCCTCTTTCAAGACTCATCCAAGCATACAAGCTCCACATACACGCTTGCACATACACAAACACATGCATATACATACACGCACATGTACTCGCACAATCACTTGCTCACGCGCACGCACACACACAAGCACAGAAACATGCACGAACACGCATATACACACACGCACACATGCGCAAAAGCATGCACACGCAAACACGTTCCTGCTGTAAGATCTGTGCCAGTTATGATGCACCGCTTCATCGCGTCCTGCATGGCCACTGCCAATGAGTAAGAAGTGGCAGAGGCACTGGCGGCTAGATGGGAGGCCTTTAGGCCGTTGTTAGCTTCTGCGAACTCAGCGTCGTATTCAGAGGCCAGTCCGAACATAGGATCGCCTTGCAGCATGGCCGGGTGCCACTGTATGTAGTTGCATGTTTGAGTGTATATGTGTGTGCGTGTAATTGTGTGTGCGTGTGCGTGTGTGTGTATGTGTGCGTGTGCGTGTTCTTGTGTGCGTGCTTGTGAATGTATTCACATTTCACTGTACAAGCCTGTATTTACAGTCCTTTATGCGCCTCCACTTAAACGGCAAGCGAAGCCTCCTGAGTGTATGAATCCATGCTGAGTGCAAGACCAGGCACGCTTCAGGCCCAGCAAAACCCTTTTGCAGGTCTAATACCTCCCAAACAGTCCCAAAACTGAATTTTTGACCTGCTGGTTGCGAGCAGTGTAAGGTCATCTCGATCACCAACTTGTGAAAAGCAGCAAAAGGGGTGACTGAGGCCCAAAAGGAAATTTTCTACTTCTGCCCCCTGCATTTGTTGACCATAACTTTCAAGCGTAACCTATACATCAAAACGTAACTTTTTAAAATACTCGTCTATTTGTCTGAACCTTACAAATTACGGTAATCATGCCTGATTATTAGGGTTGGACAGAACCAGATAGATACGGTATGTTTGGCAGGAACATCACCAAATACACGGTGTATATATATGATTTTGGCCAACCCTACCGATAAGCCACGGCGTAGACCCTACTTTTACCATCATATCTTCATAATATGGCTTGCCTACCAAACTCTATGATGTGAGGTTTTTATTAGTTCTTTAAGCACATTAGAATCTTTGCAAAAGAAATAAAGTGAGAAGACCAAGCGCTTGGCGAGGTACACAAGATGAAATGCTATCTCTCATGGCAAGCACCTATACAAGGTATAGGGGCTCTGCATGTGTGTTTAGTCTTGTTCAATCTGTGAAGCAAGCAACTTATGTGGATTTGAGCACATACTCTGGTAGCTTCTAACGTCGGCTTCAGATGAAAAAGCTAGATTGAGTCCAATTTGATGCAATGGTGTGCAAGAAATCGCCCCTTGAGTGTTAATGGGCACTCGCTCAGAAAAAGCAGGTGAAGGACGGCAATGCCCTGCCTTCATTTCTCGAGTTGAGTACATAAAGTACTGTGATGGATGATCACATGTGCATACTGCCGAGCTACAGGAAATTACCTGTCCAGCTGTCAGGACGTATTCGCTGGTACTCTCACTTAGAGCTGCTACAAACCCAGGCTGCGTGGGTATCACCATCATCCAAAGGGCCTTGACGTAGTAGGCCTTCTCAGCCAAAGTCCTGGCCACGATAATTCCCGGATCCTGCAGGTGGCCATGCAGCCATTGCTGCTGTAATCGTTTTGACGTACCACGTGCTGGCTTCATTTTCGAAACTACTGAAAGTCTACACACAGCTTTTCAATCCAGTAGTCTTGACGTCTTGTCACAATGCGCAGGGTCTTAAGACATGTAAGGGTGCACTTGACACCATTTTTGCCTACTGTGCCAGTCAGAACTCACAGCAGATGCTGTGGCCTGCCCATGCTTGCACCTCAGCTTTCATGCCGCTTTCCCTACAACAAACTTTGCAATTACACACGTGCTGAGAAAAGACTGTGTCTGATACATGACCCTCTAACAGCACTGCTGTTCTCTAGCGCACCTGACTTGAATGCTGCCTTAAACAGCACGCACGTCAGAGCCGTACATGTATGCGTGTATGGTCACGCATCCGACCGTTTACAACAAGATTCCCCTGCCAAAATATGCCATACACGCTATTAAAAAAAATTATATAAAATATGCCATACATGCAGCTTGAGCCTCTGGGATAGCACCATATGGGTACCTTAAGCGTAAGTTCAGTCCTGTTATTTATTTGATTCAACCGAGTCTGCACATGCTCTGGTAGTTTGGTCAGAATTTTCCCTCACTGGACACACACTTACGGAGCATCGTCTCGATGAGTCTTGTTCTAGCAGAGTGCAAGCGCCTGCACATCTACGCAGTCACACTTCGTGCAGACACACATACACATACATACACACACCTGCAAGTCACACCCCATGATTGCGTCTGCCCTGAAGCGTATTGCATCCGCAACAATGCCTTCATAAAAGCCAGGGATCTCGGCAGCCTGGCTGCTGTTGTAAGTGTAGTATCTCACGATCTGAAGGTGAGCAATTGGCAAGGACAAACAATACAGTTTAGAAATGTGGATTTAAAGGTGGGGCAATACAGGGAGGGGAGGAGGAAAGGGTATGCATATCATGTATGAGTGTATGAGTGTGCGCGAGTGTATGAGTGCATATGTGTGTGCATATGTGTTAGCATTTTATTGCATGTGTGTGTATGTGTGTGTATGTATGTGTGTGTATGTGTGTGTATGTGTGTATATATGTATGTGTATGTGTGTGCATATTTGTGTGTGAGTAAACGTGTGTGTGTGTGTGCGTGTGTGCATGTGCACATGCGTAATAAGTAGGGTTGGCCAGGACCCTATATATACGGTGCATATATGGTATTTTTGGCAGGGAAATCACCAAAATACACTCATATACGGTGTACATATACACTGCGGGCCAACCCTAGTAAGAAGCAATGGGTGATTGCAATTTTAAAGGCAAAGTGATAAAAGTTAACGTGTTAAGCACAGGTGGCACTGGTCTGTGCACATATGCACTGGACCAGGATCACCCAAAGGTCTATGGAGGGTTTTCAAGCTGCTCTCGCCCCTGATAGCAAATTACCAACACAGACAAAGAGGTGCCATCCAACCCATTGCTAAAGCCAGCATTTTACCTCCATCCAACAGATAATGGCCATCAAAGTTGAGGTTTGAACGAGGGTGGTCGCAGTAATGCCAACATACCACTGCTCTCTCAACAGAGGGTGGTCAAGCTTTCAACACGGGTGGCTGCAACAGATTGTCAGGAAGTGGCTCAATACAGTCGTCTGGGAGATGTGTGACAATTGACGTTGGTACACGTCTTGTGCTTACTAGACAAACCCATCTGACTCCACCCCTGAGTTACCTGGAATTCTGGGTCGAGCTGCTGTATCATGCGCTCAACGTATGACAACGTATGACAATGTACGACTCCACCCCTGAGCTACCTGGAATTCTGGGTCGAGCTGCAGTATCATGCGCTCAACGTATGACAACGTATGACAACGTATGACAACGTATGACTCCACCCCTGAGTTACCTGGAATTCTGGGTCAAGTTGCAGTATCATGCGCTCAACGTATGACACTGCAGCGTCGCAGGTGGAGGCTGCAAAGGTGTTGTCTGCCAGCGCGTACATGTAAAGACGCTGCACACCTCCTGTACAGACATGCAGTGTTGTGCACCCTTTATCTCTCTGTATATGCACAGGTGCTACAGATAGCTGCACACCTCCTGTACAGACATGCAGTGTTGTGCACCCTTTATCTCTCTGTATATGCACAGGTGCTACAGATATCGTGCCTCAATGCCTCTTTGACAAAGGGTCTGTGTACATGCACAGGTGCTGGGCATCACCAGCACGGACGTGCAGTAGTGTGCCCATTTGCCTATTTTGTACATGCACAGGTGCTACAGATTACCTATACAGCTATGCAGTCATGTGCACCCTTTGTCTCTTTGTACGTGTATACATGCATTGCTATGCCACAATGTAGCGATCAACACACGCACGCTTCAATAATCGTGCATCAGTAATGGGAATCCTTAAAGCTTGTAAAGGCTGCGCATCCGAGCGGTACTTTTAACAATAATATGTGCAGCTTCAGCCGACTTCACACGCAAATTCATGCCTGTGCTTCCATGCCACACACTCTGTGTGTCCACACTGTAGTTATACGTTTCTGGCTCACCCTAAGCAACGACAAACACATACACACACACACACATACACACACAAACACACACACACACACACACACACACACACACACACACACACACCTGCCAAGGCCATGCTTTTCAGGGCCGGTGTTGGGTATTTGGTGTTGCTTGCCTGAATTCCAAACACGTGCGCAAGGTCCTGCAGGCAGACGTTCAATATGGCAATTTCTGTTGTTTGCTGTTGAGGGAATGCAATGGATGCCGCCACAGCTTTGCTTTGTGTCTTGAACGGGGCACAAGGATCACATGCTGAGGACGTACACTATGAATCAGCAGGGAACGCTGAATTAAGCGCAGAAAACGTGCATACTGGATTGCTGGCTTTTGCAAGCCTCGGCCCCTGGCGAAAAAACATGTTCTGAGAAAGACACTGGCACAACAAAGCCGCCAGGAAACATGCGTTGGGCTGCCACAGCAGCTTCTTTTTCACATTTATTGTTGGGAGTGGTTTTCAGCATTTTTGTTTTCCCCCCCTTCATTTCTGCCTTTCATGCAAGTTTCTATGTAGTGGCATCTTGTAGCAAGGATTGCTCGTGTATAGGGTTGGCCAAAACCGTATATGCATCGTATATGATTGTATATGTAATGGAATCCCTGCCAAGAAATCGAATATACTCCGTATATATATGATTCTTTCCAACCCTAATCGTGTATATAGATGCATAAGAGTCTGGACGCATGCATAAGGGGACAAAAGGGAGAAAATCATGTCACGCCATGATGCAGGAAGCCCTTTCCGAGACCTAGGAACAGTGAAGACAGAGAGACGGGGTGTACGGTGGTAAGAAGATAAAAGAGAATTGAAGGGGTGGAGAGCCTTTCCATAGTTCAATATCCAGTGTTGATTAGCCTAGCCGTGTGTCAGCAGAGTGTAGCCTAAATCTGCGTTGCTGCGCTTGGCATCACCACACATATCATGATTGATCATGCTAGCATTTCGCACGAAACGTTTGGGCCGACAGTATGTGCCTTGATAATGATAATGTGTTAATGTGCGGCGGACATGGCACAAAATCTCACACAGGAGCACTGTTTGCAAGCAGGGAGGGGGCACGAAAAGCTGGCATACTCTTTCTTGCCAATGCAAGCAAAACCAGCCACCTGCTTGTACAGCTCGCCAGGGCACAAAAAGCTGGCACACCACTATATGCCAATACGAGAAAAAAGCAGCCACCTGTTCATACAGACTGTCCGGCGCCACACAGCAATGGTACATCAGCCTTTCGGCACTATTGGCGATGACGGACTCTGCCTCTGCAAACACGGGTGTGCTGCCGAACATGAAGTGCACTTTGTCATCCTCCAGCAGCTGGCGCACGAGGGCCCCGTGCTTGCCCGCCTCACAGTCGTCGTTGTACCTGTGTTGTGTGTCGGGCAACAGCATGATGTGGTTTGTTTAAAAGTTTAAAGAGAAAGGAGGAACCACAATCAAGTGAATATTTATTGGCGACTCTGCTTATTAGACAATGAAAAAGATAGGTGCCTATATTTCACCCCACAATATGGGCTTTATCAGTCTGGGAGTTGTCATCCACGCTTGCCCTCATGTCCTGCATGCACCTCTTGCCGCATGGAAAAGCACATTCACACTCTCACTCCTATGCTCTTATGTTCCGCACCTATTACCACACGGATATTTCCAGTGTTTACACAACCAACCGTGTGTAATTGAACAGGAAGCGGTACTCATTGCCCTCCCTGTCTTTCAGAAACAGGGGATGAGCATCTGACGCGATCTTGTCAGCAAAGAGCTTGTGGCCGCGATGAGCGTCCTCCATTTCTGAGTGCGTGAACAAAAAGAATCATTTGCTGTCAGAAGCAAATGAACAAATGAACGACAATGAATGCTGTGCAATTCAAGTGGGCATCCTCCATTTCTGAACGTGTAATGCAAAAGGAAAAACACAGGGAAGGGAGTTAGGCTTCCACAGGTGTTGCATGCTTTTAAGGTAGGCAGTGTTGGGTGCCAATGCAGGTGGGCAACCTCCATTTGGAAAGCGCAGATTGTGTAGCAAGTGACTGGAAAGCACGAAGCCAGGGTTGGAACAAAACCACATATACATATATAGGTAAACCGTCTATGATTGACTACTTGCAAATTCTGCTAGAACTACCATATACGCGCCGTATATATATGGTTCTGGCCTACCAACCCTACACATTATTCAAGAAAGCCCGGGAAAAAGTGACGGGAACGTGTATACAGAAGCACTCTTATTATTCATACAAAGACTGCAAAGCGTAGTTTACTTCATTTCATGAGCAAGCACTACGCCATAAATATATTTTGCTACTTTCTAAACTACAATATTGAGCAAAAATCATGCCACACATCTGCACACATCATACATATAAATACTTGCGATAGTACAAAAGAGTAGGAGCACGAAAGCACACAAATATGCACAACTAGGCACCAGCACCTGAGCACTAGTGCACACTTGCGCACAAAGAGGTGCATGTCAAGCAGAAGAAGGCTGGCTTTACCTGAGCATTGACCTTGGTTTCCAAACACGGCACCAACTTTAAACACGAAGGGGCCATCAGATTGGGCAGTCAAGACGAACAAGGCAAAGAGGAGGGGGAGGACTCGACCAAGGCTCATTAGAAGCTGCGCAATTTAGAAGATAGTTGGTGCCAATGATGTGGTGTTTTTGGTCTATACTTTAACTAGGAGGGCAGGCGTAAACGTGTGCTGTTTGAAAGGGCGTGTGCTTGTGTGCGAATGCGGGCGCATATGTGCGTGAGCAGTGGGGGGGGAGGGAGGAGTCTTTGTGTGTGTGTGTTTGTGTGTGTCTGCATGTGAAAGTGTACGTGTGTGTGCGTGTGTGTGTGTATGTGTGTGTGTGTATGTGTGTGTGTGTGTGTGTGTGTGTGTGTGTGTGTGTGTGTGCGCACGCGCGCATGCGTGCCTACACGTGCGTGAGTGGTTGTAGGTGCGTAGGTGTCTGCGTATGTATGCGTGCGTGCGTGCGTGTGCATGTGCATGTGTGTGTGTGTTTGTGTGTGTGTGCGCGTGTGTGTGTGTGTGCGTGTGTGCGTGTGTGCGTGTGTGCGCGTGCGCGTGCGCGTGCGTGTGCGTGTGCGTGTGCGTGTGCGTGTGCGTGTGCGTGTGCGTGTGCGTGTGCGTGTGCGTGTGCGTGTGTGTGTGTGTGTGTGTGTGTGTGTGTGTG
>Ga0307963_1001397_pt1 | contig 18437 bp, 11 predicted proteins | sample OrgLakmetagen594_FD_201829 | JGI IMG/M metagenome (GOLD analysis project Ga0307963, IMG submission 201829) | Saline water microbial communities from Organic Lake, Antarctica - #594 | ecosystem: Environmental > Aquatic > Non-marine Saline and Alkaline > Saline | place: Antarctica: Organic Lake... | reverse complement strand
AAGCAGTGTTTAGCAGTGTAAGAAGCGTACAGGCAGTGTGAAGCATACAGGCATAGATAGCAGTAAGAAGCAGTGATTAGCAGTGTAAGAAGCGTACAGGCAATGTGAGAAGCATACAGGCAGTGTTAAGCAGTGTGAAGCAGTGTTTAGCAGTGTAAGAAGCGTACAGGCAGTGTGAAGCATACAGGCATAGATAGCAGTAAGAAGCAGTGATTAGCAGTGTAAGAAGCGTACAGGCAATGTGAGAAGCATACAGGCAGTGTTTAGCAGTGTGAAGCAGTGTTTAGCAGTGTAAGAAGCGTACAGGCAGTGTGAAGCATACAGGCATAGATAGCAGTAAGAAGCAGTGTTTAGCAGTGTAAGAAGCGTACAGGTAGTGTGAGAAGCGTCCATCTCCACCGCTTGCACAATTTCCTTTGCAATATAGAAAGGACACCTGGTTGACGTATGCGCGGCACATACACCTCCAGCTCAAGTTTCCCACCTTGTTCTTTCCCAATACCTGTGATTCAAGTAGGGTTGGCCAGAACCATATATATACGGTGTATTCTTGGCGGGAAAACCACCATATATATATGGTCGTATACGGTGTATATATACGGTTCTAGCCAGCCCTAGAATGAAGGTACGCGTGTTTCGCTTCGTTCACTAGAGCAATGCCTATTGAATAGGGTTGGCCAGAACCGTATATATACGTATATATACACCGTATATTTGGTGATTTCCAAGCCAAAAATACCGTATGTGCACCGTATATATATGGTTCTGGCCAACCCTACTATTGACATGCAGGTACCAAGCAGCGGGCGCCTGGATTTTCATTCTATTTGTATTACTTCCATGCAACGTTGCTGATCAATCAAGCTGTGACCATTATCACTCCTTTTCAACACTTCCACGCCACATGCCATACTTTGTTGCTGATCAATCAAGCTGTGACCATTTTCACTCCTTTGCAACACTTCCACGCCACATGCCATGCTTTGTTGCTGATCAAGCTGTGACCTCTCTCTCTGCAGTGACTTTGCCAGCTCCAATGTCCCCACACGACCATTGCTGCAGATTCCAATGCACAGGCAAGCAGCAAGCAGTAGACACCTTAAAAGTGATTCCCCCTACCTGCTGCTCAAGTTGCGTGCGCTCTCGATCCAGTCGCTGTGCCAACTCCTTTTGCACCACCTCGCTGGCCATGGCTGCTGCCACGCGCTCCTGTGTGTCCATGCAGTCATAGAGAGAAAAGCGCTCTTTGGAAAGGCAAAGTGTATTGCTGCACCACCTCGCTGGCCATGGCTGCTACCAAGCGCTCCTGTGTGTCCATGCAGTCATAGAGAGAAAAGCGCTCTTTGAAAAGGCAAAGTATGTTGCTGCACCTCGCTGGCCATGGCTGCTGCCACGCGCTCCTGTGTGTCCATGCAGACAAGGAGAGAAAAGCGCTCTTTGAAAAGGCAAAGTATGTTGCTGCACCTCGCTGGCCATGGCTGCTGCCACGAGCTCCTGTGTGACCACGCACGTGATAATGGAGAGGAAAGCACTCTTAATTAGCAAAGTGTGTTGCACCACCTCGCTGGCCATGGCAGCTGCTGCACGCTTTTGTGTGGCCGCACAATTATAGAGAGATAAGCACTCTCTTAAAAGCAAAGTGTGCTTCTCTCCACTGCATCTTTCTGGCCAGGACTGTTGCAGCACAGGTAACACAAACGCTTACAATTTAGACATTATTTTCTATTAAACGTTACCTGCCTACATACACACACGCACACACACACACACACACATGCACACACATTACACATGCAAGCAGTCACGCGCACACACATGCAAACATGCACACACACACATGCACAGACACACATGCATGTGACAGCAGCTACTTCTGTAAAGCTGCAAGGTGCTCTACTGCACAACTGCACAAGCGCTTCAACAAATGAGTGAATCCGTGACAGAGAAATATATTACATTCTGCATCCTACATACACACAAATATGCACTCACACACAAGTACTCACACAAAAACAACTATACACTTCACAAATGCGTGTACACACACAATCAAATACACACACATAAACACACATACATACTTGCACAAGCAGACACCCCTTACCTCAATACTGCTCATAACCCGTCGCATGGCCTCTTCCTCTGTGAGCCTTGCCTCCAAATCAGTGCGCAGCCTGCAGGAATCAGACAAATCAAAAGTGGAACGTTTGATTAAATCAGTGCGCAGCCTGCAGGAATCAGACAAATCGAAAGTGGAGCGTTTGACCAAATGAATGCGCTGCCTAGATAGTTTAAAAGCAGAGTTCCTGTGCAAGGCCTCCTCTCACCCCTATAAAATGTGACTATCTGTTTGCAGTCGGCAATGTGTGACTACCTGTTTGCAAGCGTGACTCTGTTTGCAATTGTGACTATCTGTTTGCAAGCGTGACTCTGTTTTCAATTGTGACTATCTGCTTGCAGTAGGCAATGTGTGAGTATCTGTTTGCAACCGTGACTCTGTTTGCAATGTGTGACTATCTGTTTGCAGTCGGAAATGTGTGACTACCTGTTTGCAATGTGTGACCATCTGCTTGCAGTAGGCAATGTGTGACTACCTGTTTGCAAGCGTGACTCTGTTTTCAATTTTGACTATCTGTTTGCAGTAGGCAATGTGTGACTACCTGTTTGCAACCGTGACTCTGTTTTCAATTGTGACTATCTGTTTGCAGTAGGCAATGTGTGACTACCTGTTTGCAACCGTGACTCTGTTCGCAATGTGTGACTATCTGTTTGCAGTCGGAAATGTGTGACTACCTGTTTGCAACCGTGACTCTGTTTGCAATGTGTGACTGTTTGCAGTCGGAAATGTGTGACTACCTGTTTGCAACCGTGACTCTGTTTGCAATGTGTGACTATCTGTTTGCAGTCGGAAATGTGTGACTACCTGTTTGCAACCGTGACTCTGTTCGCAATTGTGACTATCTGTTTGCAGTCGGCAATGTGTGACTACCTGATTGCAACCGTGACCCTGTTTGCAAAGTGTGACTATCTGTTTGCAGTCGGAAATGTGTGACTACCTGTTTGCAACTGTGACTCTGTTTGCAATGTGTGACTATCTGTTTGCAGTCGGAAATGTGTGACTACCTGTTTGCAACCGTGACTCTGTTTGCAATGTGTGACTATCTGCTTGCGGTCGAAAATGTGTGACTATCTGTTTGCAGTCGGAAATGTGTGACTACCTGTTTGCAACCGTGACTCTGTTTGCAATGTGTGACTGTTTGCAGTCGGAAATGTGTGACTACCTGTTTGCAACCGTGACTCTGTTTGCAATGTGTGACTATCTGTTTGCAGTCGGCAATGTGTGACTATCTGTTTGCAGTCGGAAATGTGTGACTACCTGTTTGCAACCGTGACTCTGTATGCAATGTGTGACTGTTTGCAGTCGGAAATGTGTGACTACCTGTTTGCAACTGTGACTATCTGTTTGCAATTGAGACTATCTGTTTGCAGTCAGCAGTGAGTGAGTACCTGTTTGCAACCGTGACTCTGTTTGCAATGTGTGACTATCTGTTTGCAGTCAGCAATGTGTTGGTAGCACGACGCACAACAATGAAAACGCACGTACGTTGTAGGTGACGCATCATCGTATCATGCCTGTGCGAATCCACAAGAAGGAGTACAAGCGCCCTAAATATAATTACACATGTTTGTGCTTGTTAGATCTATACCACACACTCATACCTACAGCTTTGAATTTAAACTGCTCGCTTTCAAGAACCTCTCGACCAACACCTTTCACCTGCCTCCCCAAATCTAAATATAAATGCTTTAACAGCACCACACACTCACGCCTGCAGCCTCCTCCTCACCGAAAGAATCTAAATATTAATGCGTTAACAGCACCACACACTCACGCCTGCAGCTCCTCCTCACTGAGAGAATTGATATATTTGCTTTTTTACAGCACCACACACTCACGCCTGCAGCCTCCTCCTCACTGAAAGAATCAAAATATAAATGCTTTTAACAGCACCACACACTCACGCCTGCAGCTCCTCCTCACTGAAAGGCCGTTCCCTGGCAGTAGCCCCTTGACCCTCTTCCTCACTCTCTTCTCCTCTGCTTCTGCTTCTGCTCCTTTTGCTGCGCTTGCTGCCCTGACTCCGGCTGGGCTTGTCCCTCCTGTGTGCAAGACAAAATTATAATGCATTTAATATATGTGTTTATTGGCAAGACTTTTTAAGCGTGTCATTGCAGTCATTTCATGGGAGTGCATGATTACATGTTGCGCGTTATGTGGTAAGCACATGAACACGCAAAACACAAACATGTATATAAAGCATAGCATGCACAAGGTTGGCCAGAGCCGTACATATACACCGTATATGAGTGTCTGTTTGTACAAACCGTATATGAGTGTTTGTTTGTACACACCGTATATGAGATATGAGTGTTTGTTTGTGCACACCGTATATGAGTGTTTGTTTTTACACACCATATATGAGTGTTTGTTTGGTGATTTCCTTGCCAAATATGCCGTTGCCGTATGCCGTATATTCACTGCCAAATAATTCCCTGCCAAATATCCCTGCCAAATTCCCTGCCCAAAATGCCGTATATTCACTGTAAATATATACTGTATATACATGGTTCTGGCCAACCCAAAGTATACACGATGCCGAACCTTCTCAATTTTGGCCACCACGCACGATGGCACACAGCAGCACGACGCAGCACCACGCACGATGGCACACAGCAGCACGACGCAGCACCACGCACGATGGCACGCAGCACCACGCACGATGGCACGCAGCATCACACGCACGATGGCTCACAGCACCACGCACGATGGCACGCAGCACCACGCACGATGGCACACAGCACCACGCACGATGGCACGCAGCACCACGCATGATGGCACGCAGCACCACACACACGATGGCACGCAGCACCACGTACGATGGCACACAGCAGCAGCAGCACAAAGAAGTGCCAATAAAACCAGTCTCACCCTTACAAATAAGCAAACATAGAACTGGATATTCTGTCACCCTCATACACTTCCTTCTTCTTCCCCACATCAGTGTTCTTACGACTAAGCATATACTGAGACATATCAACAGCTTTTTTTCTCGTTCTCCTTTATGCTTTCTCTTCGCGCTTCTTCAAAACAAACGTTCTGTTTCTCTGTACGCTTTTCTCTTCTACATCTGTTTCATGTTTCCTCTAGCTTCTGTTTCTTTTGTTTAGCCAGGTGTAGTTTCAGGCTTTTTCCAAACTTCCGCTGAGATGCCCTTTGAGGCATATATAGTGATGTAACCTTACCTTACCTTACCTTACGACTAGGCAAACAAAAAATACCTGGAGGCCTTGTCATCCTCACGCTCCTCCTCCTTCTTCCCCTTCTCATTCCCCACATCTGCGCCAGACGGGCTGGCGCTCCGACTGGCAGCCGGCTTCCTGCGAGGGCTGGCAGTGTGGTAGAGGAAGCAGCGTGCGTTTTTTGCTACATTCTGTACATGCATGCATGCATACATCAGTGCCAGCCAGACGAGCTCCGAGCACTCCAACAGGCGTAAAGTCACAGTGGTTTCTCATGCAAGCCACCTCATTTCAGTAGCGTAAGTTCCCGCACAATGCACTTGTACACCTGCCTTCTTCACTCTCACTGTATGCATGTATGCATGCATGCATGCCTCTTTGTGTAGCCGGTATGAACATCAAATCAAAGCAAACCTTGCTGCCATTTTAGTTTCCACTTTATGCTATCATCACATCTCATTCACCACTTCAAGTAAGACTGAGCCTCGCTCGCTTTCCTTTTGTCAAATGCTACCCCATGCTATGTCTCCGTGCGCCTGTTGCGAATGCTGTCTTTAAGTGTGCATGATTTGGGGATGCTATGGCTACTACAAGCAACTTACTGCACGAAGCCTCTATCCAATTGGGAAGGTTTCCATTATATATATATATACATACATACATATACACACATATACGCAATTGTTCGGCTCACCTGTCCCGTGGGCTACGACTCAGGCTTGGGCTTGCACGCTTCTCAGGGCTAGGGCTCACCTGCACACATGCAAAACAATAAACAAGGAGAAATGTTTAGCCGTTTGGCAGTTGAAAATGCATTTGGCAGTTGGCATTATATATAATTGGCATTTGGCATTTGGCATTTGGCATTTGGCATTTGGCATAATATATATAATTGGCATTTGGTAGTTGAAGATGCTCAGGAATATGCCAATTACAGTCTATGAGGTCGATGATGTGTTTGTACATCCAGGCTGTGCCCTGGCGTGAGGACATGCGGACGTTAATAAAACGGGATTGATTTGGTTATGGACGGACGCTCGTGAGCATCGTCTTGACAATTTTTGCGTCCAGATACTAGTACTTACGACGTTTCCTTGAGGATTTGGGATCACCTGCATGCACGCAAGACAGTGTATACAAGAATAGACACAACAGCTGAGTTAGACAGCAGTAAAGGATGTTTAGAGACGTTTTCCAGAGGCAAAGGGCGCACCGGCAAGCACGCAGGGCGACAACCACAAAAGAAGGGGCACCATCTGAGCTGGGAAATAGCAAAGCATGCTTGCACATTCCCAGGGCTAAGCCTTGCATGCATGCATGCAGATCATTGTTGGCATGGGGAGGGGTAGCTGAGATTACACAATAAAGAACAGGCAGCGCTGCTGGGCTGTGTGATGCAGAGGGGTATGCACAAAAAAAAACATCTGCAGCTGAGCTACGAAAAAGGATCAGGCAGCGCTGCCAGGCCGTGTGATACAGAGAGGTATGCACAAAAGAATACATATGCAGCTGAGCTACAAATAGTTGGTGATCCTCCAATATTCAGAATCAAGTGCTGACATGCAGCTAGTTTGTAGGTAGGGTTGGCCAGAACCGTATATACACACCGTATATGAATGTATGTATGGTGATTTCCCTGCCAAAAACGCCGCATATACACCGTATAAACCTATTTAGTGTATGGTTCTGGCCAGCCCTATTCGTAAGTAGTAAATGGGGTAAGGATCCAAAGTACGTCCCAGCAAGAGCAAGAAAGATTCCTTAACCTCATCTCTTCCCCTAAACAGACACCCTGCTTTGTGTGGCACATTAAAGATAAACAAGGTCACGTGCCCTGGAGGCCTGTCATAATAAATTACAAGGACACACCTGTTCAGCAAATTTAAGAAAAAATAACAAAGAAAGCGAATTAATAGAAAAAGCACAGAATATCATCAGCTCAAGCACCACAACAAACCACACAGCCTCTTGCCCCACTACGCAACGAAACCAAATTTAACACCCAAAACACCGCAAACCTGACGCCTGACATCTACACCTACAATGCATACAATCAACAGCATTTTGACATCACCAGCAAAGATTAACAATGTTCCAAGTGCCAGCCCACTGCTTGGCCGCTTTGTGGAAAAGCAAGGGGGCGCAGCGAACATATTGACAGGGTGAACAGCACAACAACACGCAAGTTAAAACAGAGTCCCCACTGCACCCTCACTGTATGGAATAGCAAGGGGGCGCAGCGAACATATTGACAGTGTGAACAGCACAACAACACAAGTTAAAACAGAGTCCCCACTGCTCCCTCACTGTATGGAATAGCAAGGGGGCGCAGCGAACATATTGACAGTGTGAACAGCACAACAACACTCAAGTTAAAACAGAGTCCCCACTGCTCCCTCACTGTATAGAACAGCAAGGGGGCGCAGCGGACATATTGACAGGGTGAACAGCACAGCAACACGCAAGTTGAAACAGAGTCCCCACTGCTCCCTCACTGTATGGAATAGCAAGGGGGCGCAGCGGACATATTGACAGTGTGAACAGCACAACAACACGCAAGTTGAAACAGAGTCCCCACTGCTCCCTCACTGTATGAAATAGCAAGGGGGCGCAGCGGACATATTGACAGTGTGAAGAGCACAACAACGAAATGCAGCACAATACAGCCAAAAAAAATCCCCACTGCTCCCTCATTGTGTGAGGACGGAGTAGCGAGGGGAAGGCAGCCAGGAGATGGACAGTGTGAAGAGCGCAACAACGACACGCAGCACAATACAGCCAAAAAAGAATTCCCACTGCTCCCTCATTGTGTGAGGACGGAGTAGCGAGGGGAAGGCAGCCAGGACATGGACAGTGTGAAGAGCGCAACAACGACACGCAGCACAATACAGCCAAAAAAGAATCCCCACTGCTCCCTCATTGTATGGAGTAGCGAGGGGAAGGCAGCCAGGACATGGACAGTGTGAAGAGCGCAACAACGACACGCAGCGCAACACAGCCAAAAATGGGCTCCTGCTGCTCCCTCATTGTGTGAAGCAGCGAGAAGAGGAGGCAGCGCGCTCTGTATAGTGCAAAGAGCACAACAACAGCATGCAGCGCAGCACAGCACAGCACAGCACAGCACAGCACAGCCACTGGAAGGCCCAGCTGCTCACCCGTCTCGTGGAGCGGCGAGGAGGGGAGAGTGACCTGGACACAGAGCGTGGACGTTTCGACCGTGGGGGTGACCTGCTGCGGCTCCGGCTCCTGCTCCGGCTGCGGTCACCGAACGAAAGTGTCGCAATATGTTAATGGTGTATATAAAGCGAAAATGCCAGACACTGATTAATGATGGGTGGGGGAGCAAATTTTTCCAGCTACGGCTGTGGTCACACAAGTGCTACGCATTTTTGTCATATCATGGCGGTTGCAGACTGATCGGCACTATGATTTTTTAAGGGGGGGGCAACCTGCTGCTGTTCCGGCTTCTGCTCCTGCTCCGGCTCTGGTCACCAAACAAAAGTGCTCGACGTGTTTCTGACAAAATAAGGTGGAAGCCGTAACACACACACACACACATGTACACACATGTACACACACACACACAGACACACATGTACACACATGCGCACAAACATACACCTACATCCACACCCCCACCCCCACCACAGCCGCATCATACCTGACCGCCCGCTTGCTACGCGCAGAGATTTCAGGGCTGTCCCTCCTTCTACGGTCCCTGCTGATGTCCCTCCTGCTCTTCTCCCTCCTGCTACTGCTGCGCTCCTTCTCTCTTTCTCGCCGCTTTTCTTTCTCACGAAGACGCTCTCGCTCATACTCTCTGTCCTTCTGCTTCTCACGCTCCCGCTCTCGATCCCTGGTGTGTATGGCGTACGCGTGTGCATGTGGAGAAGGGGTACGTGTGTGTGTGTCTGTGTGTGTGTGTGTGTGTGTGTGTACCTGTCTCTGTCTCTGTCTCTGTCTTTGTCTCTGTCTCTGTCCCTGTCTCTGTCTCTGTCTCTGTCTCTGTCTCTCCGCTTTTTTTCATCCCTGTCTGACCGCCTGAGAGGCACATAGGCATAAACATAACAAAACACGGCTGATCATGGGCCTTGTGGGGGTGTGTGTGATGCATGCGTGCTTAGTTTTAATTGGTTGCAGCCGGGGTCCGCTCCAGGTCTGCCTCACGTCAGAGGAGTAGGAGCAGCATCCCAGACAATCCCACAAGTGGGGCTCCTGCGCAGAGCAAATCAGCACCATGCAAGGAGCAACGCTGCAGAGAGAAAAGGCTCATCCAACACACCTGGGGCTCCTGCTCCTTCTGCTGCTGCCCATTCAAAAGCACAATGTGTGCAGGAACACGAATTGGTTGAACCGAACCGTCAATAAATTGGAGGAAACAAATTAAATATTCACAAGGGAACGCAACTTAAAAAAGGAAAAAGGAGGGAAGGATCGTCGACTGCTCGCCCAACGTTTGCAGGTTTCGTTTCTGGGTCCTGTTTTGAGATGATCAGGTAGACAACACATTCGCAACTTCCCAACCAAGGTGAGTGCATTGAGAGTGGATGTCCTCTAGGCACTTGCTTGACCTCCTAACTTTCTTGTTTGTCTTGGCCACCCCGTTCAGCTGCATAGTCTCCATCATCAATCACAATCTGAACTTGAAGTGCATCCATGCCCCAAGCGGGCGCGCTTGCATGTCCTAGGCGTTTGCGTTGCTAGCACGATTTGCATATTCATGTTGCACACATACTCCGCACACGTCCAGCATCATGCATGCAAGCATGCTATGCCTATATGCATCATTGTGCCTGGCTGGTTCATGAGCTTTCAAAGAGAGCGGTGGTGCGGATTGATGTGAAAGACGTTCACACAGTGCGCTTCATCTACTGGTACAGGCTCCTCAACGCCTTCAGTATCTCAATTACATGCTTTGATGTGAACTAATACACTTGCAAGCGCTCAAAACACCAAAAATTGGGAATTCATACATATGCAAGCAACACTCCCTCACTCGCGTCCCCCCAGGCAAGCATGGCAGGGGAATCAGCCAAGCCTATAGCGGCCCGAGCCCGCGTGGTCCGAGAGGTACACACACAACGCTTTGAAGTGTTTGCCTGAAGCGTGCACATGACGTGCTCAGAAAGCCCTCCAACACTGCATCTCTCTCCAATGCGTGGAACATTACTTGAATTCTCACGTCAAGTCTGACGCACACGCGTGCACACACACCCACATACGCAGATACACACTCAAGCACAGAGACAGACACGCACAGACACACACACACAAAAGCATACACAAATAAACCACACATACACATACACACAAACACACAAAAAAAGAGCACGTGCACAAACAAGAGCAAATACACACACATACGCGCGCACAGACGCATACACACACATAAGAGCGCACTCACACAGGCACAAACACACAGGCACACATACATACCACGCATACATGCTCTAGCCAGATTTTGATACTGAACTCAATGGACAGATGCATCAGTTGGTTTATTGTTTATTGCGTCATTCAAGCGTGCTTCTTGTTTCAGGCTGGAATTTTCTCATGTGTTAGCTAGCATCACTCTCGTAGCTGCACCTAACTTTGTCCAGCATCAATGCCAGCACGAGATATCTTGCTGCAGTATCGCGGCACACACACCTCGTGAGCAAGTCCTTCCTGCACTCACTGATGGATACCTGCTTACCTCTTTCATATCTCAGTGTTTCACTCAGCACATGACCAGAGGGTATCAGTGGCCTGAGTAAGACCCCTCAAACTCAAAACACCCCATGCGTGCAGGTCCTACGCAGCTATTTCTATGTGCTCCTATGGATGAGCATTTCCATTTCCGTCATCCTATTCAACAAGTGGCTGCTGGCGTTTTCGGGCTTCCCCTTTCCCATCTCCCTCACTGTGTGGCACATGACCTTCTGCACGTCTGTGGGCACCTTAGCAGTGCGCGTGTTCAAAGTGGTCAAATCGCACAACATGTCGCGGAGGGACTACGTCAGGCGTGTCATGCCCATAGGTGAGGGTGCGCATGCTGAAGCTGCCTGTAGTCTTGCAGTTCCATCAAAAAGAAGGACGAAACAGTTGGCCTTAAGAGCGTGGAACACGCACGACATTTGTTTTGAGTGATGGTTTCGGACGTGTCGTGCTCGTTGGCAGCTGCCCAGGATCTGAGCCTTTTTTGAAATAACTCAGGTTTTAAAGAAGCAAATGGTGCAAGCGGGACACGCAATGTTTCATTACCACATGCTGCAAACGTGCTGCATCTGCCCCCTGTATGAATACGTGATCTGTCGTCATTACTTTTTTTTATCTCTGCTGTTTTTGGGTTCTCCTAAATTGAGAAACGTGCCTATATAGGACGCGAAGGTCATTTTTTTCGGACAAGGCAACATATGGCTCTCTTAAGTAACCCAGCGTGCCTGTACCTGTCCTGACTTCCCAGAAAGCATACCCATCCTTCCAACAACTATATGCAGTTGGAAGGATACCTAACTCAACATGCTCAGCATACCTTTCCTTCCAATTGCCAATAGGACCCCTCTCCTTCAATTGTGTGTTGTCCGATGCTACAGGTCTGCTGTACGCGGGCAGCTTATGGCTCTCTAATTCAGCGTACCTGTACCTGTCGGTATCTTTCATTCAAATGACCAAGTCCCTGATGCCTGGGCTTGTATTTGCCTCTGGCGTGTTCTTAGGCACGGAGAAGTTTTCACGGGTGAGCATGCGTGGGCGTGTGGGTGTGTCAGGGTGTCTGTGTGTATGTGTGCGTGTGCGCATCTGTGTGTATGTGTGCGTGTGCGCATCTGTGTGTATGTGTGCGTGTGCGCATCTGTGTGTATGTGTGCGTGTGCGCATCTGTGTGTATGTGCACGTGTGCGTCTGTGTGTATGTGTGCGTGTCTGTATGTGCGTCTGTGTGTATGTGTGCGTGTCTGTATGTGCGTCTGTGTGTATGTGTGCGTGTGCGCATCTGTGTGTGTGGGTGTGCAAAGGTGATTTGTACGCTTGTACATATGTTTGCAATGAGATGCATCACATGCCAACCTGCAGGCCTTACACTACGCCCTTACACGCCTTATGTTTTTGCAAGCATAATTGCAAGCATAATTGCAAGCGTGATTGCAAGCGTAATTGCAAGCATAATTGCAAGCATAATTGCACCCATAATTGCGCGCATAATTGCAAGCATAATTACAAGCATAATTGCAAGCATAATTGCAAGCGTAAATGCAAGCATAATTGCAAGCATAATTGCAAGCATAATTGCAAGCATAATTGTAAGCACAATTGCAAGCGTAATTGCAAGCATAATTGCATGCGTAATTGCAAGCATAATCGCAAGCGTAATTGCAAGCATAATCGCAAGCGTAATTGCAAGCGTAATTGCAAGCATAATTGCAAGCATAATTGCAAGCATAATTGCAAGCGTAATTGCAAGCGTAATTGCAAGCATAATTGCAAGCATAATTGCAAGCGTAATTGCAAGCATAATTGCAAGCATAACTGCAAGCATAACTGCAAGCATAATTGCAAGCATAATTGCAAGCATAATTGCAAGCATAATTGCAAGCATAATTGCAAGGACAACGTGCATCTTAGCAGCTGGCAGACATCAGATTGGTCAATTTGTTGGTTTAGCAGTCTGGTAGTGCAATTCAAACCTGGATACAGAGCAAATTTAAATTCCCACCAGAAAGCCTGGATTATAAGAGTGTATGAGGTCCCCCCAAGGCGTACCTAGCTCGATGCTTGCTACCACATGCTCGCCTTAACCGAATACGAAACTGCATGCTGGATTTAACTGTACACTATATCCGCATGCTTGCTATAACTGTACACTATAACTGCATGCTCACTTTAACTGTACACTATAACCGCATGCTCGATTTAACTGTACACTATAACTGCATGCTCACTTTAACTGTACACTAAACTGCATGCTCGATTTTAACTGTACACTATAATTGCATGCTCGCTTTAACCGTACACTATAACCGCATGCTCGATTTAACTGTACACTATAACCGCATGCTCGTTTTCACTGTACACTATAACTGCATGCTCGATTTAACTGTACACTATAACTGCATGCTTGCTATGTTTGTATACTCTCATCGCATGCTTGCTATGTCCGTATGCCATAACCGCATGCTCGCTATAAACGTGCTCACGTTCCTCCTTTCTTGTCTCACACCCTGCTGCCCCTGCTACCTTGCACAAAGTACTTTTGTTGTGCAACGCTTGTGCTGCCGCTGCGACTGTTCAAAATTCACCAGCATTGCTGTGCTGATACTGCCGCTGCAACTATCCAATGTTCATCAGCATTGCTCCGTGTGTTCTGCGCTGATACTGTTGGCGCTGCAACTAATTCATTGTCAGGCGGTGCTTGGCTGGTGCACTGTACTTCTTTTAATTTGTCAGGCAGCATTTGTCAGGCGGCATTTGACGAGATAATCTTGCGTTCAATGCTGATCCCGCTCTGCTTGACTCTCACGCTCCTGCTGCTGCTGTTGCTGCTGCTGCTGCAAATCGACTATCTGCAGGCGACCACGCTGAACATGCTGCTCATCGCATTTGGAGTGCTCATTTGTGCGCTGGGGGAGATGAACCTAGTGGTCAAGGGTCTGGTCCAACAGCTGACTGCGCTGCAGTTTGAGGTAGGCCTTGCTTTTCATGTAGGGGGGGAGTGTGGCTGTGTGCGTGTGTGTATGTGTGTGTGTGCGTGTGTGTGTGCGTGTGTGCGTGTGTGTGTGTGTGTGCTCATCTGTTGGGCGGCAGAAATGTGTGTGTTGTGTATCTGTGTGTGCCTGTGTGCACGTGCTCATTTGTGTAGGCGGCGGAAGTGTGTATGTTTTAAGTGTTAACTGCGCACGTTTGTGTAAGTGTTAGTGCATGTGCATGTGTGTTTCTCATGAGTCCTCATTACCAGAAACACTCTAATTATTTCAGTGATGCTGCTTTCGAAAAGCCTTCTTTTACAGATCAACGCTCACCTGCTGATGACATGCTGTTGCGATTATTTTGCTGCAGGCAATACAGCTGACCATAGCCCAGGCTTTTTCGCTTCTCCATCACAAACTCCAAACCCTCTCTATGACCTTTTTCTCCGCTCACAGCATACGATGCACTCCCTGCTCACGTGGTGGTATTGTTGATACAATGCACTCCCTGCTCACGTGGTGGTATTGTTGATATGATGCACTCCCTGCTCACGTGGTGGTATTGTTGACATGATGCACTCCCTGCTCACGTGGTGGTATTGTTGACATGATGCACTCCCTGCTCACGTGGTGGTATTGTTGATATGATGCACTCCCTGCTCACGTGGTGGTGTTGTTGTGCGGTTCTTCTGCTGCAGGCCCTTGTATTTCTTATGCTGCAAGCGGTACAGCTGATACACTGTAATCCTTTTGCTGCAAGCAAATTTGTGGTTCTTTTGCTGCAGGCCATGCGGCTGACCATGGCACAAGTCCTTTTGCTGCAAGCGGTACAGCTGATACACTGTAATCCTTTTGCTGCAAGCAAGTTTGTAATTTTTTAGCTGCAGGCCATGCGGCTGACCATGGCACAAGTCCTTTTGCTGCATGCGGTACAGCTGATACACTGTAATCCTTTTGCTGCAAGCAAATTTGTGGTTCGTTTGCTGCAGGCCATGCGGCTGACCATGGCACAAGTCCTTTTGCTGCAAGCGGTACAGCTGATACACTGTAATCCTTTTGCTGCAAGCAAATTTGTGGTTCTTTTGCTGCAGGCCATGCGGCTGACCATGGTTCAAGTCCTGATGAACAGCAAGGGACTTGCCATGAACCCCCTCCAAAGCCTGTACTACGTATCGCCCGCGTGCCTGATATGCCTCCTCGTTCCGTTTTGTAAGTGGCTGGACGCGCGTGAGGGTCAACGTGTGTGGGATCAGGCCTGTGCTGTGACTAAATCTGTCGAGTGCTTTGAAACCTTGTACCTCCTCGCTCCGTCTTGTAAGTGGCTTCATACGTGCAAGGACTGACGTTGGTGGTGGCAGACCTGTGCTGTAGACCATTTTAAGTGCTTTGTACCTTATGCCCTTCTTCCGTTTTGTTTTGTTTTAACGTGTGCAGCAATTAGGTTTAGCAGGCCTGTGCTATGGCTTGTCCTGTGATCTGCTTTTGCCTAGGTGCTTCCTGTGATCTGCGTCCTGTGATCAGCTTCCTGTTATCTGCTTTTGACTAAATGCTTCCTGTGATCTGCATCCTGTGATCTGCTTTTGACTAGATCCTTCCTGTTATCTGCGTCCCGTGATCTGATTTTGACTAATTGCTTCCTGTGATCTGCTTCCTGTGATTTGCTTTTGACTAGGTGTTTCCTCAGATCTGCGTCCTGTGATCTGCTTTTGACTAGGCACTTCCTTTGCCTGAATTGCCTCTTTGTTCCCTCTTTCAGATGACATACACACATACACACACTCACACGTACACGCACACTCACACGCACGCAAGTACACACACCACACACACCTACTCCATGTGCGCACTCAGTTGCGGTGGAGCTGCCCCACCTTTTGAGTCACTCAGACTGGACCTTTAATCCATCCATAATGCTCGCCAATGCGCTCACTGCTTTCATCCTGAACTTGGTACGTGCTTGCTCTTTAACATGACTATGACTACAGTTAGGTGTGATCGTCATGAATTTGAAATTTGTATTTGGAAAATCTTGTGACAAAAAGTGATGATGGATTTTTCTGTTGGATCTGAGGAAGGCACACGCATTCTGCACGACATGCAAGGGCAAGCACTTGCGCTCGTGTGTTCATCAAGACACGTGAGTAAGCACACGTCAATTATATGTAATAGTGTTATCACACAAAACCTTGAACTTACAAACGCACACGTATGCACTAAACACACAAACACACATGCACTCACACAATCACACACACAGTCATACATACAGACACAGACACATAACACACACATACGGACACACGCACATGCACACACACACGCACACAAATGCACACATACACATACGTGCACACACACATACACACACCAGGCTGTATTTCTGCTCATCGGGAAGACCTCAGCGCTGACTATGAACATTGCGGGCGTCATCAAGGATTGGATGCTCATATTCTTCTCCTTCTATCTCTTCAAGGCCCCCTTGACCAGAATGAACTTGGCAGGCTACGCCTTCTGCTGTTCTGGGGTGCGTACCTTGCCTACTCCCTCTTTTGTTTTGCATAATATTAGTGACGGGCTCGGCCCAGTTGACCAGAATGAAGCTGACAAGCTGTGCCTTCTGCTAAGAAGCGTGACATTGTTTTAAATATATCACTGAATTATGTCCTGAGACAAGAGTTGGCCAGAACCATACACTTACAGTGTATGCTCAATGTAGTTTGTCAGGAAGATCTCTGAACACACACACACACACACACACACACGATCGCTTACGGCGCAATTGTAAGATCATGGCCAAGCCTGTTCTTGACCTGCACAGAAAGAGCGGTTGCCACCTTGCAACGTGAAACCTGCAGCAAGTCATTACTTGTGCCCCTGTAAGATCTCATGCGCATTAGCTTTATGTTGCTTCAGGCTGCTTTGTAGGTTGCCCATACTCTCTTGTGCCCCTGTAAGATCTCACATATGAACGTGCAGTCATGGCGCTTGTGCTTTCGCTCTAGTCTGTACCATGTTTGCTCTTCCTTCAAAAAGAAGAAGAAAACACACGCAGGCAGTGAAAGCCACTCCCCACATTTACCAAGGAAAGGAGCCACTTTGGTACCTTCAGTCAATAAATTGTACTTGGTACCTTCAGTAAATTTTACCTAAGATACCTTCAGTAGATTGTACTCAACACCTTCAGTCAGTAAATTTTGCGCAGTGTTCCTCATTTTTGGTTCCTTACGTGTGCAAAGGGTTTTGTTTCTGGTTCTTGACGTGTGTGTGTGTGTGTGTGTGTGTGTGTGTGTGTGCGTGTGTGTGTGTGTGTGTTTGCAAAGGGTGTTGATTGTCTGGTGTCATGCATGCTGAAGAGTGATAACAATAACTTGTAGGGTTGGCCAGAACCGTATATATACACCGTATATGACCGTATATATGGTGATTTCCCTGCCAAAAATACCGTATGCACACCGTATATATATGGTTCTGGCCAACCCTATAATTTGCAAGCTGAGAAGGCATTGCAAAGTACAGAATACATCATTAAGTTTGGAAGGGTGCAGCACGTTCCGGCTTTCTAAATTACAGAAGAGAGAGTGTGATGATTGAAGCGCAAGATGGAAGGCATTGCTGAATACAGAAGAGTGAAATAAATGAATTGCAGGATGAGAAGGCATCGCAACGTATAGAATGCAGCCCAGAATGTGTACATTGTTCTAAAGCTACAAAAGGCACCAAGTCCAGTGCTGAGTCCATGAACCTACTGTTTGCACGAAGCTAGGTGCCTGACGTCTGCACTACCATTTGACAATGCCCACACCATTTGCTGCTCAGGTGTTCATATACCAGTACATGAAGCTAGGTGCCTGACATCTGCACTACCACAATGCCCTCACCATTTGCTGCGCAGGTGTTCATATACCAGTACATGAAGCTACAGGCAATCAAGGCCAACGCCAGCAAGGTCTCATCTCAAGGACCGGGTGCTCAAGATGAGGAGAAGGCGGGGGGTGGGAGCAAAAGGCATGCTGAGCGGTGAGTGTGTGTGCGTGTGCGTTTGCGTGTGTGTGTGTGTTTGTAAATGTGGTTGAGGTCTGGAGAAGACAGGGGGTGTAAGCAAGAGGCATATTGCGTGATGAGTGTGTGCGTGTGTGATGTAATGATGAGTGTGCGCGTGTGTGATGTGATGATGAGGAGAGGACGTGAGACAAAATATACGTGTCAGTTGGTGCTTGTGTGAGTGAGTATATGATAGCATCTCTCTTAGGCTCCTATAATGTTTTTGTACAAGATTGGGGCTCCTATAATGTTTTTGTACAAGATTGAGGTTTCTACTTTTTGCCCTTCCACGCGTAATAGTAAGTAAGCAAGTCTGACTCTCTCTCTCTCTCTCTCACTCTCTCTCTCTCTCTCTCACTCTCTCTCTCACACACCCACACAAACACACAAAAAAACAAACAAACAAACAAAAACACAAAAAAAAACACACTAG
>Ga0307963_1001396_pt1 | contig 18443 bp, 15 predicted proteins | sample OrgLakmetagen594_FD_201829 | JGI IMG/M metagenome (GOLD analysis project Ga0307963, IMG submission 201829) | Saline water microbial communities from Organic Lake, Antarctica - #594 | ecosystem: Environmental > Aquatic > Non-marine Saline and Alkaline > Saline | place: Antarctica: Organic Lake... | reverse complement strand
TCAGCAGGGCACTTGTTTTATCTGGGCCTTCTGAGGCTTGAGGGTGGTCATTGGGTAGCTTATTAAATTTGTTGAGTCCTGAGTGTTGTCCGGAACCTTAGGCTGTTTGGTAGGGATGGTTATGTATGTTATGTATTTCCCACTTTGCCTCAGGGATTCCTTTGGCAAGTTCTTTTAGCCAGTCTTTGTTGTGAGCATTGAGGCAGACCCTGCCCTTGGTGGTGTTCCATATGGCAATGACCTGAAATTCCCAGGAGTGTTTGGAAAGTGGTATTTGTATGTTGTTCCAGAAGGGCACTTTTGCATACTGGAGTTGGTTTGATGGGATGGTGCCCAGGAATTTACACATGTGTGGGTATTTGCGGCAGAGTGATGCATAGGGATTTGTGGTCATATCTTATTCCATGAAGGGAGGAGCATGAATGTGGCTGTTTCCTCTGTGCTGACAGCAGCAGAGTAAATGGCATGTCTTGTTGCTAAGAGCATGGTGTTTTCATGGTAAATGGGATGGCAGATGGAGAACCCAGAAAATCGGGAGGAGAAGGCATTGGTGTTTGCCCCAAACACTTTGTCCCTTGGGTGCTCACTCCAGTAATGGGGAAATTTGGGGTCATGGTCAAGGGGGGATGCCATTTTTTCTTTTGTGACCAGGGCCCACTTTTGAAAGGCGGCGGTGATGTAGGAGGGGAGTATCCGTGCAAAAGAGTCTTTGATTTTCTTGTTCATATATTTAGAGGCAGAGGTGTCTTTACGTGCAATGAGGCCTACAAGTTCTGATGCAAAGCGAATGGGAGGAGGTTGGACCCTTTTGTGTATGCTAGGCCAAACGGCTCCTTGGCTGTTTCACTGCAGCTCCCTCCCTAGCGTGTCTACCGGCTTGATCTAGGTATAGGTTGGCCAACTTTTCCTCGCTCTCAGCTCTAAGTAGAACAACCTGACTCTTGTTGTCTAAACCTTTAGCTCACTGTATTTTTTCTTGTCTCCCTAGTATGGGCTCGTAATGCTGAGAGTGACGTGTTGGTGCAGCTGCGTTTTTCTGTAGGGGAACTCTCTCCTCTCTTTGGGTTGTGTTGGAGTTGGTTTTGGCCCACCAGTCATCCAATGATGGCTTAGCTGCTTTTATCCTGGCTAACTCTTAGCTTCCCTAGTTTTTTATGTTGAGTACCTCGCGGTGGTGTAGCTAGATTGGCCCGTTGCCTTTTCACTCTTTACTCGCCCTGTCCTCCTAAAATTCGTTCTTTCTACGTGGGCACCAATGTACGCAGGCTTTCCTTCCTTCTTTCGTTCCCGTGCTTGACCTTCTCGTACACGTTTTGCCCTCCTTCTCATCACCTTGGTTGTCCCCCCTATTTTCTGTTATCGCTTCCAGCCTGCTTCTCTTGCTTCCCTTTTATTTATCAACTTTCAGTTTCAGTTCAACCTCGTAGTAGGGAGTTTGCTATCTCCCCTGGACCTATGTAATATGCCATCATCATCATCTCTTTCTCGATCTTTGGTGGGCTCTGGCTAGTGTAAGCACTAGTTGAGAGCCTTTCCTTAATGCACGCTAATGTTTCCCATCGTAGATACTTTCACTTTTACATCGGGCAGCCATTGCGATCATAACGCCAAATTCAAGCCGGTGGCTAGAAGGGTCGCTCTTCGTTAAATGTTTGGCAAAGTTTCCTTTTATACATTACCGCGGCGATCACAAGCTGAAAAATCAAGGAAATAGTACGACTTTTTGTTTGAACACAAATAGATAGTACACATGATAGTACACAAATCGTAACACGGAACCAAGTGGGTATATCCTTCACGTAGCGAACGACTTTCAAACACAAAAAAAGCACACAATACTGAACACGCATGCAAGTAATTCTTTCACGTAGCACACTAAAATAATGGTTTATGCAAGTTGAAAAAGAGGGTTATCATTCCTTAAGTAATTAATAGACAAGAAATGGCAATCACGGAATTGTACATGAAGCCAAATAACTCCCGCAAAAGAAAAAAGAAGGGAATGACTAGGAATGGAAAACTCATCCAAGGTAATAAATAAATAATTTACAATGTATCATCACAAGTTGCATAAATAAACAAAGAGTGCTACATGGTTCACAGTAAGGTAAACAGGATATATAATAAGAATGCCTGTTACTTACTAAGAACAAAAATAAAGGCAGAAATCCGAAATGATCTGACCTGCATCCTGAGCAAAGCAGTTCCCAGATCTCGATACATACTGGAGAAAAGATGCGTTGCGTCTGCTTTTGCAAGATCAGGCAAACCTGAAGGGTTAGGGACAGTGAAACAAGTGCTGGTGAGTACGAGTACATGTGAGTTTAATCAATATCAAAGTGTGTTGTAAGAAAAGCACAATTGAAACACGGCAAGCTGAAATCTCACGTCGACCCTGCTTTTTATAATGGGGCTGTGACAATGTAGACGGAGTGGATCGGGATCACAAATTGGTGCAATGCTTCATTTGTTCATTTGCGACGTGCAGAATTGTCTATGCTTACAACTATACCCACCTTTCCAGCGCCTTCTTCTTTGCAGCTGCAGCCTGCTTTTCAGCATCCTGCCTGAGGCTTGCTGCTGCTGCGTGCTGGGGCGCAGCAACAGAGTTGGCTCCTATACCGGACCCGGACGAGGTCGAAAAAGCTGAACGGTCCCATGGACTGCAGATGTATGTAAAGCATGCAAAGGGGAGGTTAATGAAATGTGCACGCTGCATTGAACCGGAATCAAACAAGCTAGGAGCCAGCTCGTGCCTGTACCCCATCAAAAAGCCAATTACAGGACCAAAATGCAGCCCTTGAAATCTCCATGAGTTATACTATTGTGCTGGAGGAGGTTTTTATTGCCTTATACCTGAATGGCTACCCCTTTATAATTCAGGTCGAATTTTTTTATCTGCACATGTTGTTATGGTTTTTCTGCCCATACTCAAGCATTCATAATGTGCTACTTTTCTAAGCTGCTCCCAGAGCAGACGCTGAAATATTCACGAGTTCTGACTTTCTTGAAAATTTATAAGGTAGCAAAATACCGCTAAAGATAAACTAGGTATCCACTGAAGATTTGGACATCGCATCACACAAAATGAAATAATATACAAGGGTGAGGTCGTACATATCCAGACCACGCACCTGTTATCAGGAGGAACTGATGATGACTTTGCAGGGGCAGGAGCAGATCCATCGACAGGCTTGCGTGTGCGGCAGTCAACGATTCTCCACTGGATTCCTATCACACCAACCTGTGTCAAGCAAGATATGAAAGACGGGGAAAGCAACAGTAAGATAGTGCAGACCATGAGGTCAATATTGTTATATATTGAAAGATGTCGTGTGGGAATCTGTTTCGTGTAATAGGTGCTGAAATTCAACACAAGAAAATCCCCATTTAAGGATAAAAGAGTGCTGTTGCATGGATGGTTGGGATGCAGAAGTCTGGACACACACACTAAGTTTTTGCCCAGGTACTATGTACTCTGGCAATTAGATACAGACAATAACTCTGAAATGAGTCGGTGTACATAGAGAGAAGGAGCCAAACTATTGCTAGCTTACCTAAACAGCAGAAACAGGCAGGCAAGGGAAGACCAGGAGAATGGGTAGACTAATTATGCTCAGTGGAAGAGTCTTCCAGTATTCTGTTCCTAGGCGCCTTTCTTTCGATTGATTTAGAAGCAATTTTCACTGCCTGCATTTGTTTTGCCTCCATGCTTATTCCCGGCACGCTGGCACATCCATTCGAACCTTGAGGCGATGGTCACAAATGGTTCACCAATCCATTACGTGTTTCTGCCTGTTCCTGGGCTGCCCTCAAAAGTAAATCTCAGCTTTTCTCTGAGCAGGAGTGCTTGAGATCTACAACCACTATGATCTGGAGGAAAGTTATTACCTTTAAACTGGCTAGCTCATTAAAAGCCTCCCGGGTGATGTCAATGTGCGTCCTTGATGGATCATCGCCACAGCACCACCTTGAATTAGAAAATTGATTGTTTGAGCTGCAAGCACATGTAATGGGTAGGTATTGTATTGGTCAAGGGGAAAGCGGCAAATTCCCATACCATGAAATGAAAGGAGGGACGGATGTGGGGCAATTTAAAGAAAGCATAAAGGAAGATGAACAAGATGTCTTCATCATCAGGGGCACTTAATGCACAGCGCGTATATACATGTTTCCCTGACTTGAAAGACACCTTACCGCCCAAGGCAGAACAGGTTGGGCTATGTGTAGCTACCAACATCTCTTTGTGACGGTTCATGTTTGACATGAGCATGGGCCACTGCACTTTGTGTATACAAGGCACAGGACCCTACTCAAAAAGCAAGAGCTATGTCGTCTGTAATTGCTTTTACAACGGAAAGTGAACTTTAATTGAAAAGATTTGTCAATTGCGACTGCATTTGTCCGTTCTAAGATCCAGGATTGCATCAGCAGCAAACTCTTGGCACGTACACTACATTTCAGGCAGATCTAGATCAAGGCTTGTTATCCTGTCAATTCCATTAAGCCAAATGTAGCAAAGTGGCCGCAAGGAGTAATCTTGGGAAAGAGGGCCGCTTGTGGATGCCACGCCTACTCACTATTCGCAAGGACATGCGTCGGCAACAGTTGCAAAAATACTCCGGCTGTCTCTGCACGAGTTGCTCCTGTCCAGGCTCTCGCCATAGCCGTCCTTGAATCGGGCGTTCTGCAAGTGGTCAGGCAGAGGTGTGCGACAATGTGTTTGTCCCTCACAAGTGCCTGCTAGCATAAGGCACATCAAGGAGCACATGCAGAGTAATTAATTTGATTGTTTTTGAGCAAGTGCAGTGCTGTTGAAAACTCAAGGCTCATGCACAGGAAGCATTCTGACTGCTTAGTATTTTGCTCACCTGGCAACGTATCTCAAGGCACATGCCACAGGAGTCTGAAAAAAGGGGGGACGCGTCTGAGAGCGCCGCAGCATAGCGCCCAGTTGAGATTGAATCCCAGCTCATGTGACAGTTTGCACTGCAGTGGGGAGCAGGGATAGATAAGTGCTTTGCATGGTGAGCATACAGATCATGAAAAGAGGATGGTCATGGAGTTGCTGGAGATGCAGTGTCTTGTTATACAAAAACATACGACGACAGCTGCCGCCTTTTGATGGTGAGCAGTTTCAGACAACAGAGCCTGACACCTGCAAACTCACAGCCGCTTTAACAGTATGAGGCAATGAGATGCATCATACCTACAGCAGCTATGCATCTGTTGCAACTCAATTGGTGTGAAGCAGCTTGCATGACTGAAAAATAGACTCGGCTTGCATCTCAAATGCTTGCTCTCACGTACGTCTTGAGGTCGTCCTCGTGCACATCGAACCAAGTTGTCCTTCCGCTTTGCCAAGCTGACGACAATGAAGGTAGCTGAGCAAGGACTGCCGTGGCCAGCAGCAGGACGACGTGAGCGCTCTTCATCGCACGTGGTGGCACAAAAGCAACGAGCGTGGGGCGGGGGGGGGGTGGGGGACGTGCTCGGCGAGGGGGGAGGCGTACTAGGCGAGAGGTGGCGGGGTGGGGAGCGTGCTCGGCGATGGGGCGGGGGTGGAGGGAATGACTAAACCGCGACGTTTAGCCGGCTGGTAATTTAAAAATTAGGGTATAAATGTGGCTAAGAATGTTTAGGCTTGCAGATTTGAAATCGAGTCGACAGATATTAGGTACGACATGTTTCGCACCCTCCAATCAATTGTATACTAGAGTTACACACTTTGGTACAGGGCTTACAGGGCTGCCTATGAGCCATCACTCGCACGCGCGCTTGCATGTAATTTTGGGCGCAGACAATTTGCAAAAAATACTGCTGAACAGACTTCTGGAATTAGTTAATTTTCTCTTGCAGCTTCTTTCCTTTGTATCTGAGCTTATGGATTTGAAGTTGACTGGCAAGGACCAGAGGGGGGCTGATCAGCCGAACAATCTGGAGGCTGAAGGTCCCATGCAGATCAATCAATTAATCATACAATAGTTATATTACGTTTGCATTGTGGGATGGCGGTGGATTGATTGCAAGTAAATAAAAAGATCAAGTGTTGCACACTGAAAGAAAAAGAAAAGAAAAGAAAAAACTCCGCTGGTAGTGCGTGATGACACAGCCAGCATGATTGTGGGAGGGGGTTACTTAGGTGCCCGCACCAGGCACCCCCCCCCCCACCGCGCAAACAATTAAAATGAAATTAATGTGGGTCAGGGGGTTGTGTGCCGCAGCACCCGGACCCAATCCTTGACTGTTTTTGCTTGTGTTATATTGCTGTGCATACCTTGTTTTAATGACAATGAACTCAGCATTTTCTTTAACTCACGGCGGGATGTTACATGTTGACTGATAAAACACATGACTCAGCTATATCTTACATTTAACTTTTCCAGGACTCAGGGAGGTGAAAAAAAAAATAAGATCCTGGCTAACATGGTTATGAACGAGGACATAGTCTCAACCGACTCAATAGGTATTAGCTAGCCTCCACACCCTTGCTGGAAGCTTCTTCGCTTGGAACTCTTTTAAGGGCGTATATGTACGCAGCGAGAGGGATGAGGTCTTGCAACCTGCAAAGGTTTGGTTGAACGGCTACCGATAAGTTAGCTTTCAGGATTGACGTCAAGTGCCTCATTTGAATATGTTGAAAATAGCGAACCAATACTTTTTCATCCCGACCTGTACCTTTCCTATTCCACATTTGTGCGTTGCTGTCACCTCCAACTTTTTTCCTCCTTATCTATGGTGCTGCGCCTCAACACACTTCAAAATCCACCAAAATTACTGCTGGTGCTGCAAAAACGCACCTGATTATCAAGAGCTTAGCAAAGCTGAAGGCAGCTGTAAGCAGGATGGGCACCTCAATCACATCTTGCCACCAGCGAGAGGGCAAGGCTGTCAACGTGACATTGCGCAGTCCGTCTGCAAAGCGCACCTGCAATCACAAAACAAGCAGAGATAGGTGAATGGTGTGTGTATGAGTATTGTGTGCTTGAGTGCGTATGTGCGTGAGTGTGTGATCACGCATGCATGCAGGCACGCAAAGAATCAGAAAAAAGGGAGAGGTCTAGGGATTTCTCAAGTTTAGGATGCCAGATACAGCTTGTACACGTTTGGAACAAGAAAATGATGGGGAACCTTTTATGTATGAGAAGAAACAGCGGCTAGAGGTCACCCTATACCAACTCCGCAACACTCCTGATCCCCATTGACTTTCCCCTTGCCTTCTGCACTTGATGTTATGCAGCAAATCAAAAGCTGGGCCGCAGGTTGGCAGGATGGAATTATTTAAGGTCTGCGCGCGCACAAGCACATTGCCTAGGGTTGGCTGGAGCGGTGCATACGTGGCATTTTTTGCTCCTTACCGCAATGATGAGTGCGATAAAGGGCCATCCATAGCTAGCTTTGAAGCCTTCCATAAGTTTAGCCGACCTTGAGAGTGCATCACGGCCCGCTCGTCCTGTGTGTTCAGATTCAGGATGTAATTACGATACTCATGATGAGTTACAGGTACCAGCATGATCATGCCCAGCCCTCAGACATACAGACACGTTGCTATTCCTTTAAGAGATGTACAAATCAGGGTCTCAGTGTCTCTGCGACAGGCATTGTACTTCGTGCTCCACAGCTACGCAGGTCTTTGGGAGCTTAATTTTCGATTTCCACGCAAAGAATTATATTTGTTTACTAAGGGTGGCACTTTGCAGCTAACTTAGCACAATGACAGTTAATGTTAACCTCTGACATCTTGCATGAACACAAAGTGTGTGTCCCAGCAAATCCAATCCATGGTTATATCCGGAAGTACTTGCACAGCAATTGCATAACAGGTGGCATCATTAACACTATGAAAGCAGCTGGGAATTGTAGCTGAGGATTACAGATGCAACGCTAGTGCAGACAGGGCACAAATGTGCAAGCGCACAAAATGCTTACTCCCATACACTCAAACACACACACAGAAGTGTGTGGAAACACGCAAATACACCCACCAAGAGTCTCCTCTTCAGAAAACGGACACTGTCAAGGTTGCACACAGCTACACGTAAGACACGTGCGAGACTACAAACAACAATACACACCTTCCACAATGGCTGCAGGAACAGCTATCTGGATGGCCAGCAGACGAGGCACCGTCCAGAACACAGGTACAACGAGCAAGGACAAGCCTTGCAGCGGCAACGCGCGCAAATTGAACAGCATGTCTACCAACCTGCAGATCAGAGACGTGCAAGGAAGGGGCAAACATGTGTGTGTGTGTGCATGTTTGTGCGTGTGTCTGTGTGTTTGTATGTGTAGGCTGTGTATGGGTGCATAGCTGCCCCTTCTTTCTGGATACAATCTCTTCTACCTTGTTGGGCACGCATTGCGCAAAAGACATACTCCGCAAAGACTTGTAGAGCCTCATAATAGGGTTAGTGGTTTGAGGACATAGCTTTGTGCAACTATGGAGCTGCATCTACAAACTGAACAAGTAAATGTAAAGGGGTGCCACGATCAAGTTTTTTCTACCATGCTAGGAGTCAACTGACCTCTGGACCATTCTTCAAGGAGTCTCCACTACCATCCACACCATCCTTTTGGGAATGAGTTACACAATCAGCTTGATTCATAATCCATAACCTTTTAGGGATTTGGGTCTTGTTTTTAAAGATTGAAGGAGCATACCTCCTAGCTTTGAGTACAATCTGTCAACTAGGCTGCTAAACGTGTCCAACAAGACATACCCATTCATCAGCTCTCATCATGAGCCGGGTTCAGGCCAAGCCTGCAACCCTCTTATTCCCAATCAATTTTATTTTCCCTCTCTATGGTGGAGGGGGTTTCCAGTTCTCAATTCCTGAGTGGCTCATTTCCTTAATCTACGGGGGAGGTGGTTTTCACTGCTTTTATTTTACAAATAAGTATGCCCATTCTGCACATAGCATTGCACAAGCACCACGCACACCACAGATGCACACAAGCACATACAAAAAAACACGGTATTCATAAAAAAGATACATACGCACACGCACACACATATACAGACAAACATGCACACACATACGCACACGCACACGCACACGCACACCCACACACAAACACCAATACACACACGCATACACGCATACACACAAATACAAAATTACAAGCACTCACCACACACGTCGCACAATGGCAAGCGCCTGTGGCAGACTGTCCCTCACTTCCTGAAAGCCTGCTTGCACCGCATCCCGGATACCAGGCCCCTGCTGCTCGTCGCCTGCTGAGCCTGCTGTGCCTGCTGCATCAGTCCTCCTTTCTGCAATACTGCCACTGGATTCAATACTTTCCTGATCCTGAGCTGCACTGCCCTCACCCCCTGCACTACTCCTGCTAGCACCTCCTCCTTTTGCTCCATCACCTTCGCTGGCACCTTCTCCCTGTCGCGTGCTTGCTGAGCCGGTAGGTGCTTCGCTACTCAGTCTAAAGTCCGGACTCGGCTCCGCAATTCCAGGCTGGGCCTCTTTCTCCCCTCTATTCGCGCTACTTGAAGAGGTCGTGGCCCCATCTCCGAAACCATCACTGCCAGCACTCTGGATACCTGCACTATAACTACCACCACTGCTGCTGCTGCTGCTACTACTGCTAGCTGCGCTGCTACCTCCCAGTGCCCCCTCAGGCATACCCCCCCGCGAGCGAACGAGCTCAGGCACGCACACGAGAGCGGTGTTGCTGGTGGCCAAGGATGACAGCAGGATGTTGAGGGGCAGGGCTAGGAGGAAGAAAACCACAATGCACGCCTGGTAGCCTGCATGTGTGTGTTTGTGTGTTTGTGTTTGTGTGTGTGTGTATGTGCGTGTGTGTGTGTGTGAGAGAGAGAGAGAGAGAGAGAGAGAGAGAGAGAGAGAGAGAAAGAGAGAGAGATGGAGAGAGAGAGAGAGAGAGAGAGAGAGAGAGAGAGAGAGAGAGATGGAAAGAGAGAGAAAGAGAAAGAGAGAGAGAGAGTGTGTATGTGTACTTATCTGTATATTTGTATGTGCATATATTTATATATACATCGTATGTCCATGGATCCACCGCTTCCCCTGAAAAATTAATATATCATGGTCACAATGTGCAACCGCCCCCCATAAATAAATATTTCACAGTTTTGTACTGCAACCGCCCCCCCCCTCGCTGGAACTTCCCGATGGGTGCACCGGGTGCAGGCGGAGCTGGGGTTGGGGCTGGGGCTGAGGCTGGGGCTGGGGCTGGGGGTGCAGAGGCAGGGGCAGGCAGAGCTGGGACTGGGGGGTCAGGGAGTGCTTGGCAGGATTCCTAACCATTCACCTCTCATTGCTCGCACTGCTCGGCGGTAATCGGCAATATACTTTTCGTATGGTACATAAATGTGTGTGCGTGTGACAGAAGTGTACTTGTGCCTTACAAATATATAGAGTTGGCCAGAACCATATATATACGGTGTATAAACGGTATTTTTGGCAGGGAGCTCACCAAGTATACGGTCATATACGGTTCTGGCCAACCCTACAGATGTACAGTGCCAGTGCGTGTATTACAAATGGAAAGGCTGTCACAAAAACATACACGGTTGTGTCAAATGTTCAGTCCCTGGAAAAATTGAGATGTATTTAGAAACCCAACATTCACAACAGAGGCATATAATGTGAGGCGAAGGAGGAGCATTGGAGATGCGATCCTGCAGCTTTCAAACATACACCAATTCTCTTTCGTTATATTTACTGCATCATACGTGCCCCCACACCACACTGCCTTTCTAAACAGTGATACAGTGGTACAAATTGAATATGGCACCGAGCTATTGTGAGCAGCTGTGGGGCAATTTCCTGCAACATCAGAGCAAGCCCAAATATATTACGCATCCGCACTGCGCATTTATAGAAAGGAAAAGGAAAGGTCTACAGCCACCGAGACTTTTAAGCTACAAGGTTAGCACAAACCTATACCCCACACGATACCCTCAAGCTGCCCTCTAGAAGAAAAAAGACTCAAGGTATAGCCACCGATGATTTGCAGCTGCAGAAATAGATTGAGTTGCCTAATCTCTTACACACTCACCCATACTGTTTTCCAAGAAAGAAGACTCAAGGTACAGCCACCAAGGGTTTGCACCCGCAGGAATGCTAGCCCCAAACAAACTCTCTGCCGCTGCGAGGCAAACAGAGGGCAAACTGTCAATTTGAATGCAGCTGGAAATGGCTTGCAACACACTTCTAGGCGTGCAATTCTGTCTCCTTGTATCATCAGCACCTGCACGTATGTTGACTGCTCGTTCAGACATCGGAGGAGCTCAAGCACATCGGTAAGCACGAAATTCCAATGAAATATGCAAGGCCTCTGAATGCGTCTGAAACGAGTAAGCGCTTTCCTTATCCTATGGTGGTGGAGGGGGGATGCACGTCTATTAACTGCGCTACCTTTTCTTTATGTGATCCACGTTCTCACCCACCCGCATTGGTCAACCTCATGGACAAGCGGTGTAGCAGGAATGACAGGCCGTCCTTCACGGCGTAGATGATGACAATGGGCCAAAAGTGCTGCCTGAGTAGGGTGCCGGCGTTGACCAGCAGGTCCTTGGCAATGGATGTCGGAAGCACTGCCTGCACCCTGTCCTTTGTGGGGGTTTTGTTCTCCTGTTGCACGTCTGTTGGTTTCAAATTTTCTTGTGGGGACGCAGGGGGGAGCGCCACTGGTGGGCTGAGATGCCAGGTATTCATGAGGGAGAGTGTAAGTATGAGGCATGCATTCTCAAAGCAACTGGCAGAGCTGGTAACTTTATTGAACTATTTCCCAATTTGCTTAAACTCACACCTTCAGGAGTGCTACATGTACATGATAAGCCGTACAGCAACTGCTGTACTTGTGCCAGGAAATGTGTGTGTGTATGCATGTGTGTGTGTGTGTGTGTGTGTGTGTGTGTGTGTGTGCATGTGTGTGTGTTTGTGTGTGTGTGCTTGTGTGTGTATGTGTGTGTATGTGTGTGTGCATGTGTGTGCATGTCTGTGAGCGTGTGTGTGTGTATGTGTGTGTGTGTTTGTATGTCAATGCATGGATCTAGAAACTGGATGTGATCGGCTTCCAAATCTCTTCCAAAATTGGATCCTGACAAGGCACTCACTCGGACGCGACATCCTTTACTTGGTTCCCTGGTGGTTGCTCACTTCCTCCTTCATCTAAAGCCCGCAACCTGATGAGTCTTGATGGCACTACTAACGGCTGGAGCCCAAACGGTTGCCTGAGTAAGTGAGAAGTAGGAGGGAGTGGAACGTGGAAGACTCAAGCGCAGAGGCACAGCCAAAGGAGCTGTGTTCAGGAGAATCACCTTAGGCAAGACCTTGCTTGCAGCCCTCTGCCAGGGCCTGCCCCTCCACTCCCTGGTTTCAACAGCTTGCTTTTTGGAACGAGCATTTCCATAGGAACGAGCATTTCCATAAATGTAAACTTTAAATAATTTTCGTGTAATTACCTAAATTGTGCCAAGAGAAAGAGCAACTTTTAGCAGGACTGGACAGTCCCGCTTTGTTGACTGCAAAGGTTCATGGGCGCAGGAGTGTCAAGAGAGAAAGCACTGGGCAGCCCTAGCACACCTGTATTCCTGCCTGTGTGAGTAGACATATCAGACGTTGCATGCTGGGACATGCTGGTGCACGCACAGCCTCCGTAGGAACAAGGCGCAACAAAGAAAGAGATGTGCATTCACAAGAATCAGTCTCTTTCCTTCAACTGCACAGTCCTGACAATGCTGAGGACAGGGAAATTAAAGCGTTGGACGAGCCCTTTGAAAGGACAGATGATGGGAAGAATGTGACGAGCAAGTGCTTCTACGTTATACCGCATGATGAGGACCTGCGAAAGGTGATTGCGTCACATATACATACATACACACACTCGCGCACACGCACGCACACACACACACACACACACACACTCACTCACTCACACACACACACACACACACACACACACACACACACACACACACACACACACACACACACACATACACACACTGCACCAACAGAGGACGCCTAAAGTGGTCCTTGAAGTAAGCAGCCTTGGCTTCAGGCTAGTGCGGCCCGGAACAGACGCCCCCTTTGGCGTGTACAGTTGGGGACAGATACACAGCTGGGCGCACTCCACCAAAGATTTTGCATTCCGGCACTTTGATGAAAGGTGTGTGTGCTTATGTTTGTGTATGCGTGTGTGTATGTGTGTCTGAACCATGTTTCCAGTCAGCTGTGGGACACCACCAACAAATGCAGCAGGGAACAGTATAAGTCAATGGAAACATTTGTATTTGGTGTAACCTACTGCCAGTGATTTCTGCAGAGGGGGGGGGATCTCTGAGCAAAAGTCACACTCCTTTATTTCAATAGGGGGCAACCACTCACACGCTACTTCATGGAATTGGAACTAAAGCAGCTTCATACTGAACCTGACATTATGACCAGAGCATGTGCTCAAACTTAAAAGTCACCCTGTGCATAGATTGACAAAAAAAGCACAAGTTGGGCACCTAAACCCTTGATGGGGTTCAAGCTGCAGCCCGTTACCAGCATACATTTTTCCACTTGCATTTTTCAAGCTCAACTGCTATGGGATCTGCTTGTTGGTGTTGAGCTAAAAAGTGCAATTTATGGGGCCCATACTTGTGAGCCATTTGAATATTCTGCCCTGTTTTTGATTTCAGATTTCCCTCTCTGTTAAACTTGCCTCCTTATGTAAATGGGCATGCCACCCTCGTCTCCACGCATTTGAGTTTACAGTGTTTTCACACACACATGCACTTTTGCGTAACACTTGTGCAATAAGCTTACCCCTTACATCTTCAGCGTACAAACTATTACATGGACTTATGCATGCAGCAAAGGGACCATTTTAAAGCACTCCTTTGGGTTGCGAGATATCGACCAGCTTTTAGCCCAGATCCAACTAGTAATAGACGAAATCCTATCAGAGAGAAAGGTGGGTCGTAATTGTGTACATGTATATCAATGCAGTGCATATCACCCCCTTATCATTTTGAACACGCTTTTTGACTCGCCACCTAGTCAACACCCGGTTCGTTTAAAGCAAAAATGTGTGTGTGTGTGCTTTGTACTTACTGCAGTCCAACAAACAACTTGCATTTTTGTTAATGCACTCATGTACGTGCTCCCAAGCATGCAAACATACTTGCACGACACTGCACCTTGTGCTCACCAGCAAACATAAGTTCAACAAAAGCGCTACTCCAAGGACAAACGCATAAACACAAGAAACCTTACACTACACAAACATACCCTCACATACACATCCAGCAGTTAAACAAGCCTGACATTAACACTTTTCATACACACACACACACACACACACACACACACACACACTCCACTCGTGCGATCCACTGCACTCACCACACTGAGACACACAGATCGGAGGGCATCTCATACTGTAGGTACCTCACACTGTAGGCACCTCGTACTGGAGGGCAGCTCATATTGTAGGCACCTCACACTGGAGGGCACCTCACACAGTAGCTTTGCCAGTAACAGCCATTCTCACTCTTCACACACTCGAAAACACCCCCCCCCCCCCCTCCTTTCTTCTGCTACAGCGCCTGGCAGTATCATCAGAGACGTTTGTGAGGATCGTGGGGCAGTTGGATGTCGCTGAGCCTGCCAAACGAGTGGAGCTACTAGCAGGACTGGTCAAGGTGAGCGTGAGGAGAAGAAAAAATACGTGACTTGATTCAGTCTTCGCCGATTTTTTGGCTGGGCAGAATGGTTAAGGTGAGCACTGAGTTTGCTTTTGAGTCTCTTTGTGCTGAGGCAGGGCTGGTCAAGGTGAGCGCAAAAAGCAAAAGGGGTCAACTCATTCCATCAATGTTGTGTTCAAGCAAGGCTGGCCACGTTGAGCACAGGCTGTGTTTTTGAATTTTTAATTCCTTTGTGCTCAAGCAGGGCTGTTCAAGGCAAGAGTGTAAATAAGAAAAAAAGGAGAGGGGGGAAAGAAGGAGAGATGGGAAAGGGAGCTCTGTTGGTAGCGATGACACAGTCAGCATGATTAAAAAGGGAAGAGACCACGTTTTGGTGTGTGCGAGGGCAGGTCAAGGTGAGCGCGTATTCAAGTATATATAAGGTTGGCCAGAACCATACATTTACACGTATTCACGGTGTACATACGGTATTATTAGCAGGGGTATTTACGGTTCTGGCCACCCCTAAGTATATATCATCGTTCCGTTAAATCCAAGCGAGTAAGACAGGCAGTGGTTTCATGTTGTTCATGTTGTTGGCCAGAATCGTATATCTGCTCCTTATATGACCGTTTGTATGGTGATTTCCTCGCTAAAAATTTCGTATGTACGTATGTACACCATATACACTTATTAATGTATAGTTCTGGCCAGCCCTATGTTGCATCTGTCTTGGAGCATATCACACGTATGTACGTTTGTACACCATAGCCCTATGTTGCATCTGCCATGGAGCATATCACACGTATGTACGTTTGTACACCATATACACTTATTAATGTATGGTTCTGGCCAGCCCTATGTTGCATCTGCCATGGATCATTTCACACGTGCTGAAGCAATCATTACAAGGTTGCAACAGAATGCTTACCGTATCTGACATCCAACACTTTTATAAAACAAGTTACAAGCCAAGATGTCCGTGTACGTGTGTCATGGCTAGTTGTTACGGTTCATGAGGAGAACTTTCAGATAGGCAAGTGGTGGGGTTCTACCTGGACTGCCTGCTTGGTACCAGTAGATAGACATCTTCTGCTAGGTACTCGTGGTACTCTGGCCTGCTTGTTACCGGTAGGTCTGGCCTGCTTGGTACCAATTGACCTACCTGCTTGGTACCAGTTGACCTGCCTGCTTGGTACCAGTAGATCTGGCCTGCTTGGTACTAGTAGACCTGGCCTGCTTGGTACCAGTAGGTCTGGCCTGCTTGGTACCAGTAGATCTGGCCTGCTTGGTACTCGTAGACCTGGCCTGCTTGGTTCTAGTAGGTCTAGCCTGCTTGGTACCAGTTGGCCTACCTGCTTGGTACTAGTAGACCTGGCCTGCTTGGTACCGTCAGATTTGCCTGCTTGGTACCATTTACGTACCAGGCCTGGCCTGCTTGGTGTACCAGCAGAAAGTTGTTGGCATGCATGCCTGTATAGCTTTGCGTGTCTTACTTTTACTTGTATGTAAGTGTGTGTGCGTGTGAGGTGTGCCTTTATGCATAAATTCATGAGATGTGTTCAAGCCAGGTTATACAAGAACTGTTTGCAAGGAAAAACTGTGACTTAGATTGCCACAGATCAAAGTTGGATCTGTGCAAGCCTCCGTGTTGAGGTACATAATGGAGGTCAATCATGCCATTGGCAAGCCAACGCGTTAACGCGTTAACTTTTCAATGGTGTGTACGACCTCAGGTATGTACCCCAACAAAAGGGGAGGCCAAAAATACCCCTCTCCCTCCAAGGTTACTTTCCTGAAATGCCCAACTCTTAGGGTTGGCCAGAATCATACATTTATAGGTATATACGGTGTATATACGGTTTTTTTGGCGGGGAAATCACCATACATACGGTCATATACGGTGTGTATATACGGTTCTGGCCAACCCTACAAACTCTGTTTGAAACTCTCTTGCAGGACAATTACTTTTTCTCTGCTCAAGGCACGGAGATCATGCAAAAGCTGGCCTCAACCTTTGACAAGGTGCGTATCGATAGGCATGGTGAGTTGCCCAAGTGAGTGGCGAGTGGAAAGTAACTGGCATAATCACGTTGCTAGGCACTGTGTAAGGAAAGCCAGCTGAGTATCTTGTAATCACAGATAGGGACACACCCTCTTTCCCTGCTTGCTGTCCTGCCTGTCATGGGAATGGTTGTGCGGCAACGGGTGACCCCTGTAAGTAATGAATGCAGTCCGGTAGGCGTGCCAGGGAACACAGTGGATTGCTGCTTTCGGTTGCTGCCGCGAAATATAGCTGTAGCTAAGTACGAACCCTATGCCATTGGATTGATGTACCTTTAGCTGTGGCACCAGGTTTGTGAGCTTCTAACTTGCCGTCCGGCGCGACTGTCGGTTGTTGATGTGATTGAGACGCCGGACATCGAGACAAAACGTGCCCTGTTTATGACCTTGTCATTTAAGTTCACGCACACACTAAGTGGTAATGTGTACCGTGGAATACGCTGTGTGTGATACGTTGTGTGTCATAAGCCGTGTATAATATGCTGTGTGTAGAACGCTGTGTGTAGTATGCTGTGTGCAGTACTGTAAACCGTGTAATACGCTGTGTGTGATACGCTGCGTGTAATACGCTGATAATTGGAGGGAACATACCCTACGTATTTGCTCACTCAGGTGGAGGCTGCTGTCCTGCTGCATGGTCGTCTGGTCGACCAGACTGGGTTCAGTCAAATGCTGGAGAATGCAGACTGCCAAGGCGACAAAGACAACATCTGGCACCGCATCACGTCCTTACGCAAGTCCAATTCCGTCGCCAGAGGGGAGCGGCGTCGGTAGGAGGCGATGCGTTGTGGCCAAGTAGGCCCTTATCCCCAAAAATGCTCGGCATAGAAAGGTGTCGTTTAACGTCTCCTTCCCGTTAGGTATAACCCTGATTAAGAAGAATTATTTTGGATACTTTTATTTGTTTTAGGGGAGGGCGATCAATGGCTTAGGCCAGAACAACAGGTGGCCTGTTGCCCTAGCGACCTCTTGCTAGAGGATGAATGCAACTGTCAGGCCGGGTTGTTGTGCATGCAAAGGGGCAGTCTAGCTGCAATATCATCGTAATTAGCTCCTGTGAAGGTTTTAGATAAGATAGGATGATGAATGGGAACTGTCAGGCAGGTGTGCTGCGCGTGCAAAGGGGTCTTCCACTGACGCCTGCAGAGTAGCGTTGCATTACCCAGAATAAGCATGGTTGCCTACCGGGAGGAGTGGACTTGTGTTTGTTGAGTGCAAATTTTGTGTGCTTGATGTGTCATGGTGTATGTGCGATTATGCTTTGCTCTTGATCATGATGTGTGTCAGTTTCTTTACAGTGCTCAATAAAATTTGTGTGATCAAGCTTTATGGCCCTTTCCATGAGCATTATCAGTGCTTTTGCAATTGAACTCACTTAATCCTGAGCATATTGGAAATGGTGATGAAATCCATTGTTTGCGTTTATTCATACATATTTACAGGCAATTAACTTGGCATTCTTGTTTGAACGATTATCATTAATTTAGTTGTGCCTCATTAATTGCTTCCTGCTTGTGCCTAGTTGACTGAACGGGACGAATGCAGACAGAGCTTGTCCACTACCTACAGGGGCGTTTTTACGTTATTTGAACAGAGGCAAACCCTTTTTAGAAACCACTGGATAGATATCAAAGGGTAAGGGTAAGGGTTACACAGCTATATCCGCCAGCGAGGGCAGTTGAGCTATAGCAAAAAAAAAAAGGCAGCTTCAAGAAGAGAAGGAGGC
>Ga0307963_1001392_pt1 | contig 18470 bp, 27 predicted proteins | sample OrgLakmetagen594_FD_201829 | JGI IMG/M metagenome (GOLD analysis project Ga0307963, IMG submission 201829) | Saline water microbial communities from Organic Lake, Antarctica - #594 | ecosystem: Environmental > Aquatic > Non-marine Saline and Alkaline > Saline | place: Antarctica: Organic Lake... | reverse complement strand
GCTGCACCACCACCACCACCACCACCACCACCACCACCACCACCACCACCACCACCACCACCACCACCACCAATGGTAGCATTTACATTCCCGTGTTCATCCTGATGTTGCTGCTGGTGCTGGTGCTGCTGCTGCTGCTGCTGCTGTATGAAGGACTGTATAGCCATGTTATGCTGCGTATGAGGGGTGGGAGGTGCTGCAGGGGGGGCAACAGCAGCCGCGGAGCTCAGCTTTCTGGGTGGGCAGGTTTGGGGCACCTCCTGCCCTTCTGATGCCTCTTCTGATGCGGCGATGGGGTGGTTCCAGGCCTCTCTTGCAGTTCTGAAGGACGAAGTCCCTGTTGGATGTTCCCAAGCTGTGAGTGGCTGTTTAGTGGCTGGGGTGGATTCCTCTCTTGAGATGTGTGGTGATTGTGTGCATGTGTGTGTATGTGTGGTTGTGTATGTGTAAAAGCGTGTGTCAATGTGCATGTGTATATGTGTGAAGATGTTTGAAGTATGCCTGCGTATGGGCTCCTGCCTTGCTGTAATACTCACATAGGAAAGTGGGGGGTAGAAAAGAGCGTCTCAGTGTCTTGCCCCAACGCGCCAGAATGCTCTGTGCTACCACCCAAGGGATCTCTACGGGCATGTGCACCAGTGTGTCACGTGTATTTGCATGCTAACAGGTGTGTGTGTGTGTGTTCGCATGTTAACAGGTGTGTGTGCGCATGCATGTCTACAGTGTGTGTGCGCATGCATGTCTACAAAGTGTGTGCGCATGTCAACAGGTATGTGGCCTTGTGTTTGCACGTCTCAAGCCTGTTCATGCTCCCAAAAGCAACGCTACCTGGATTGCTTAGTGCATGCGGGAGTGCTTGCACGCAAGAGCATGTACGTTTCTTTGCAGGCTCGGTAAAAGCAAAAGTGCGGGCAAACAAACAGTTTGGAACCCATACGTCGTCCATACACAAGGAGTGTATGCATGGTGCTGGCCAAACCTGGTTTCTCACCTGCTACTGCTGTGTTCCTGTACGGTGGCCAAAGGCCTGCTATTAAAGAGATGCTCGCTTCCCTTGGAAGCCGAAGGCCCCCCTGAGCACCCTTGAGGCTGCACAAATGCATTGATGCAGACATCACGACGTTCAAAACAAGACTAAAGCGGGTAGCAGTGTTGAGAGGGGGAGGGGGAGAAGGGGAGCTGGCGTAGGCCAGTGTGAGAGTAGATTGAGAGAGAAGCTTGGCACGAATGAGTGATGGGTACAGCAGCTCTTTATGAAAGTGCTTCTGGCACGGTGGTGAACGAGAAAAAGGTGATGCATGTGTGTACATACGTGTATGATTGTGTACAATCAAGGCTGCATTTACAACTGACCAGGGAATGGCATCAGGGCCTATAAGGCACAGGTGGGTACTCTGAAGTGCCACATGGCGCCTGACTCTTTGTTTGCATCAACTCCGTGGCACACCATCCACTCAGCATGAATTGAGCCAAGGCACCTGTATATTAACCGCACTGCGTGCACACACATGCACACACCAGTGCAGCTTGAGCTGAGTAAGCCACAAAGGCGCACCTGTGGCGCCGCAGAGAGCGAAGAGCGTGCATTAAGGCTGGATACAGGTTGGTAGCTAGGGGCCAGTTGCTGGCCCGCAGCTACCAAGGAAGCTCCTGCCTTGTCTAAGGTGCTGGAGGAACCAACCTCCTGTGCGTCAACAGGGCAGGTGCATTCAGACCTTTAGATCACATCCACAGGTTCATAGGCGACATTTGAGCGGCCCTCCCAGCTAAGTGCACTCAATGTCGTGTGTGTCTTAATAAAACAGAAGGAAACATGTGTTAAATAAAACAGAAGGAAACCTGACTTTCGTTATCCTATTCCTGTTTCCATTTGAGAGAAGGAAAGTTGAACATGGGCATTTGCCATTTCTTCGTATTCGACGGTGCAGGCACCACTTGTGCAAACCGCCCAAATAGCTGCCATGGACGGCAGAAACACCCCTTACAGCAAACCTGCACAGTCCTGTGTCAGTGTCTGCAGCCTTGCAGCATTTGAAGCACACCACTCACCGGTCCTGCATGCATCTGTCCTGGCAAGGGGCTTGAGCTTGTCATGGTGCGCATTGCACAGGCCATCTCTGTACAGTCTTTGCAAGCAAGCAAGCCTGCCATGTCTGCCATGCGGTTGAGAAACTCGTTGCCCACGCCTACATTGTGATTCAACATTATGCATGTGGGTGAGCATGTGGAGCATTTTTGATAATAAAAAAAGGAGATGCAACATTCCTCTGTGCCGTTGAGGTGCAAAACAAGAGTGCATAATGATTAGACGCATATGATGCAAAACGATGGACATGATCACACGCAACATGGGCTATCCTTTTGGGCTTCAAGCAAGAGGGGGAAATCTCTCCTCAATCTAATGGCAGTGACTTTTTTAGATAGTTGCCAACTTTGCCAATTTTGCATGTTTCCAGGGATAGCAAGGTCGATCTAGCACACATATATAGAGTTGGCTAGAATCGTATAAGTATACGTATGTCGTTGTAAACATGTTTTTTCCTGTATTTGTTTGACCGCCGGACGTGTATATATGTATATATACAATCTGAATGAGTGCTCAAAATTGACCTTCCACTGGCCTTTGAAACCGTAAAATTATAAAGCAGCAGTTTTCGGGCAAATATAAACAATTGCATTTGTGTTCAAGCCATGTCCCTCACGGAAGGGAATCCCTCACAGAATTCAACAGCAGCAAGTGGTTCGACAGCAAGGGGTTTAGCAGTAGATACAGAAGCACCAGAGTTTGAGTATGAGCAGGGTTGCTCTAAGGTCATGCAAGCAAACAGCACTGAAGGGTTCCAGGGCGGAGATGATGCAGGAACAGAAACGGCACATGCACACTCTCACATGTGCATGCACGCACCCCCGCACGCGCGCACAATTACGTGCACGCATACCTGTGTGCACAGATGCACATGCAAACACACTAAGGTACATGCACGCGCACACGTATACACACACGAGCGTGCACGCTCACACACACGTACAAGCGTGCATGTACGAACCTCAGCACGCACGCAAATGCATAAGCACATGAACGCACCCACGCATGCATACAAACATAAGCAAGCACGCGCACATGCATGTACGCACACACGTGTACGCAAGCACACGCACACGCACATACACGCACGACACGCACGACACGCACACGCACACACGCAAGATACACATAATTATACACGCACATGCACGCACGCACACGCACGAGTACACACGAGCATGCACAAATCCCAGCAAGCGAGCAAATGCACACGCACGTATCTTTTGTTTTGCACACACACGCACGCACGCACACACACACGTGCATACACAAATGGGGTAAATTTGCAAATCTACACAAATGGGGCAAATTTGATGGGGTGGGGGGGGAAAAGGGGTCTCTCGCTCATGGTTTACACTTTTGTGACAGTGAAAGCGTGTGCCTCCGTGCTTGTATGGATTTTGGCCTCTTTGGACACGCATAGCTCCCTGACCTCTAGAAATTGGGTAATATAAATGGGGTACATGATCAAAGCTTTTCAAGAGCTACAAAATGACCCCCAAACAATTATGTATAGTCCAATTTCCACCATATACGGTTTATATACTGTTTATATACGGTTTATACGTAATTAGGTATACAGTGTATACGGCATATGTATGCGTAAACAGAAATTCCATGAACGGTTCTGGCCAACCCTACACATACATAGGGTACAAAAAACAGCAAAGAGTGAAACCTATAGATGCAAACAACACTCTCATCTTGAGTAGTGTCTGAATTCATCAGGTTGCCACGTGTAGAATTTTTGGGACATCAACAAGCTTCTTGCATCACACATAATGCATCCCATCCCCGTACATACACACACACGCACACACACATGCACAATTTTATCTGCAGACGTTTATATTTTTGCATCTCCAGCAGATGCACGCACCTTCTGCCAGGTCTTTGGGAGTGAGCTTCTCCTTTATCGTGCCCTTGGTCAGCCACACTTGCCCTGCCTGAGGCCACTTGCGCAAAATGTGGATGGCTAGCAAGCCACCATCCTGTGTGTGTATGTGTGTGACTTTGCATCCTGACCATTTGACCCATGGATGATGACATTGGTACGGGTTTGTGCTTGTGCGTCTAAGGAGCATGAATGGCGTGAAAAATAATGTGTCGTTTGCATCACCTTCTTCGACAGTGATTGGAATATGCGTCAATCTGTGTGAGAGAAATCCAACTGTTTGTAAGGGTTTCCTGTTGAACATGCTCCATAACACAGAGCATCGGGTACATCTCATTCCAAAAAGGAACGGTCCTCTTTTTTCGAGACGCGAGAAGCATTGGCAGACTACAATGTTCCTACCATCTTTTGCCCAAGGTTGAAATAGGGAAAAGTAAGATGTGCACAACACACAACACACCTCCAAGCAAGCAGCCAAGTGAAGGGGGGTGACGCCTTCATTGTCCACCACACCCCAATCCAGGTCTCGTTCAGATGCTTTTATCCAGGCCACTACCTCTGCCACCTACACACTTGATGAAGCGACACGAGGGATGTGTTATGTTGAAACTCAGTAATGGTATCATGACAAAAGCTTCAGACTACAAGCGTGCGCAGCTTCCTCGGGAGAATGAACCACATACATCATACGTCCCCCCCCTTGTACACCTTTATGGGTGATAGTAAAAACAGGTGTGTCCACGCTTTCCATTTCAGGGCACCCACCTGTGACTGCTTTGAACACAAGTTGGGAACAGGTACAGAGCCACAGAGCCACGATTCCTTCCCTTGAAAGCGCGCGCACTAAAGCAGACTTTATGAAGAACGCTCACACACCTTATGGAGATGCCCACACCACACCACCCCACGACCATTCACCATGCCTGCATTACTATAGTGACACCCACACCACAGTTCAAGCACTCACCATGCCTGCATCTTCCACAAGACGCCCACACCACACCACAACCACTCACCATGCCTGCATTCCGTGAGCGAACAGCACAGTGGAGGAAAGACATGCCGTCATGGGAGGCCTGTGTCTCAATGTCTTGATAGCTTAGGCCAAGGTCCATGAGACCCTGCACGTGACCACCATCACCAACACGCTGGCATTTCTGTGCTTGTGGCCTTTATGACGTTTGTCAGGCGTCCCATTATGCACGTGCTGGTGCTTATGCCCTTACATCATCCTGTACGCCGTTTCCTGTGATGATGATCCATTGCCAAACGCTTGGTGAGGCCCAGCGTGTGATCTGCCACCAGTTTGTAGCATTTTCTAGATGCGCTGCAACACAAGTTGCAAGGCAGTTCAAACCTAGCAAGGATGTAAAATGTGAAGGGAGTGAGACAGACACGACGTTCATTTTGTGTGTTCCATGGATTCCGACACGTGCCAAAGCGTAAGTTCTCAATGCTGGAGTGGTTTGCTTATCAGAGATGTGTCATGCAATACGTTCACAGTATTGTTATATTACAATCACAGATTTTGCCGTATTAATTGAATTGATCCGAATCGTACAATTGTATTTTTACAGTATTTTTACCAATTTTTGGCGACAACCTGATTATTCATTGATTATTTGAACAGAATTGAAGTTTAAATTTTGGGGCAGGTTGGGCCTGTGTTGACACAAGAATCGGCACTCCCGAGTTTGCAAGAATGTGCTCCTGTATTACCGTATACATAAATTACATCACCGCCCCTAAAGGACGTTTATTTGAGGTGGCAGTGGGGGGCTACTGTGAAAACTGTGGTAAATTATTTGTTCATTTTTAATGGTGGCGGTTCAGAGACAGTAGCGTACAATGTATAATATTGAGCAGCGTCAGGGAGCCCCCCCCGCTCCACTGGCCCCTGCGAGGTCGGCTTGCCTGCAGGAGCAGCAGCAGGCAGCCGACCTCGTCTGCATGCAGCAGGCTAGAGCGGTCCAGGCCGAGCAAGAGACGGAAGAGTGAAAAACTAGAGGCAGCCAAGCAGGCCTTAGTTGCAGGAATGTGTAGTCGGCATTGCATTCTGTGGTTGCAACAATGAAGTTGAGACAGGGATGCAAGCATGCTCTTATGCTACAGCAGAAATGACATGTACACACGCACACGCACACACACACTTACACACACATATACACGCACCCATGCACGCTCTAGCTGTCAAGCCCATTCCTGGCAAAGGGGCATTACAGACACATCCCTTTAGGAGTGCGCTTTGTACAATGTGCTCAACACAGATACTACGGTTCTGAACTCTGAGAACCCTCAACTGCAGCTCCTGGTGTTTTCATAGTCCCCATTTAGTCTCGTGCTGTAGAGCCGTGGGTAACAGGTCGAATTTGTATAGAAGAGACACAGTTGTTACACAATTTTTGTTTATCGAAAACAAACGCACCATAAGAAGAGCTCGTGCTGTAGACGGCCAGGCTGTTTCGCATGCGAGCTGCAGCAGTCTTATTCCCAGGGAGATCATGTTAGCTTTCTGCACCTGGCTGCTCACTGCCACACTGCTCAGCTGCTTTGTCAGGTCCAAATTCTGGAGCGTGCGTATGTGAGTGCGTGTGCGTTTGCGAGTGTGTGCGTGTGTGTGTGAGAGAGTTTTTGCGTAAGTGTGTGTGAGTGCGAGTGTGTGTGAGTTTGTGAGAGTATGTGTGTGTGCGCGCGTATGAGCTGCCTGTGTGGTACATTGTGACGTGATTACAGAGCCGCTAATGATCGCTATTGAGGGCAAGCTTGTGAGCCCATAAAAAGAAGGCTTGCACGTCAATGTCATGAATAAAGTGAGAGTTGGACCCAAGGATAGTGGTATAAATATCACCGTTGTTACAAACTATGGTTGCTCTGGTGTCCTTACACCTCATCCGACTAGATAATAGCAGCCAAAAAGATGCCTGGGAAAAAACAGGCAACACAGCAGATGTTTTTCCTGTGCCCCAGCCCTCAGCCGTTTTATTATGTACAATAGAACCAGGCTTGTTAAGTAATGCGGTACGGTACAATAACAGTTTGTACGATACGAACCATATTTGTTGAAATACGGCGTACTACCGTAATTGTCACACCGTATTTTACCATAAAAACGGTAAAATACGGTACGGTGTAAGGTACGGTTCCAAGCTGGCACTGCTAGTGCAAGATTGGCCTCAGAAAGGCCTCTCCGCCCCAAACACCTCCCATTTCCACCTCCAGCATGCTCCTCTTATGTGCTGACGCCACACAATGCTTCCCTGAACGACCCTGAGGCTGGTTTGGGGCTGCATCAGCTCGGGGAAAGGGCCCAGCAGGAGCTTGCATGGAAACTCAAAGTCGGACGCGGTACCTGATCCCTGGTTAATATTTTGTGTTCTATTCATATATACTTGTTGCAAAAGGAAAAGAAATGTTTTGGGCCGGAATTGGAGCCAAACGGCCTACCTACAGTCAAAATGTACTGTACGGTGGCACCGTACTGTACGGTCGGACACCGTAATTTCAAGTAGACCGGACTTGCACCGTATTGTACAGCGTATTTACGGTATGGTACCGTAATTACGGTCAAGAAAGCTGAAGTACGGCGTATCTCAACAACCCTGAATAGAACAAAGCTTCCCAATAACAGCAAAAGCATTGGTACCCCGTAAATAGGCACACACACAACGGTGCATGCCACTGCCCCCTTTGACGACGACAAGTGGTCCACTGCCTGTGCCAGTCTGACCTTTTCTCAGGCTAGCATTATACAGGAGACATTGATGTTTGCAAACTCGCACGCCTGAAATCCAGGAGGTAGCAGGCACTTAAACACTACAAATGAACGGTTCCTCCTTGTTCCACCCACTACCTCTGTTCTCACCTGAGACTGGGCAGACAAATGTGGGCAATCCATGCTGGGCAACCACACGCTCATCATGCTGTTGCGCCTTCCCCCGGGTCCTTGGGTCTGCAGCATCAAGAGGGTGCAAGCGTGCATGCTCGTGTCTGTGTGTGCATGTTTGCGTGTGCACGTTTATGTGATGCCGTGTGATTTTGTGTGTCTATGTGTGCAAGCATTTGTACGTGCAGTCCTGGAGGTTGAGAATTGTGTCCTGTTTACGTGTGTATACATTGATACAGAGGCTTTCCTTGCAAAAGGGCTCCATGACATGGCCCTTTGGGCAATAAAGGAATTATCCGACCTGGCCAACGCGCACAGCCCATCCTTGCGCCCTTAAAAGAAACTCAGCCTCTCCAGCTTTGATTGTGTGAAGCACAAGGCTTCGTGCCCCTGCCTGTTATCCAGACATGCTATCACACCCCTCGTCTGACTGTGTGCAAGCACACCTGAATGTTTCGTCTCGTGAGGGGGTCTGTTACATGCGAGGTGTACTGCCGTGTGTGAGTGTGTGAGTGTGTGCGTTTGTGTGTGTGTGTGTGTGTGTGTGTGTGTGTGTGTGTGTGTGTGCGCGCAATGTGATGCAGGTACTAACATGTTCCTAGGATTTGCCAGACCCATGTAACTCACCGTGTGTACTCAGTAAGGTGAGCAAAAGCTTAAAATTTGTATGGTCCAACACGGTGTAGGTGCACGGTATGACCTTGTCCTCTAGGAATGGATCAAACATCTGTACACACTATACACACCCCATGCTCTTGTTGTTGCAGGCTCTGCCAGAAAGAGGAGTCTGCCTGGCAGGCAGGTCGACTGTACTTCATATCGGGGGACCAAGGCCCTGTGTACGCTTTTTTGAGAGCCATGAACTGCAGTGCAAGAAAGGGGGGAGGGAAGTGAACAGTTAAGCTGTGGGTCGCGTCTCGTGGGCCTGTGGTGGGGTGCATGTAATGCTGTGCGGCTATGCATCTTGAAGAGGTGACTTGCGTCCGGTTGCCCTCTGATGGGGGGGTGTAACACCATGCAGACAGTCGTGTTTGGACGTGACGTTGCCAGGCATCGTGATCTTGCCATGAGCCGTATTGCTGCTTTGGGTTATGAGATATGAGGTTAAGTCATGTAAAGAGGGCATTGCACACATTCCCACAGCTTCCATGCTTACAAGAAAGTGAAGCGTACAACGGGCACTGGGTTTCTTGTATCTGTTTCTGACTGAAGTAGTTGTGCGCTTGGTGGCCCATACGGGCGGAGGAGAAAGCAAAGGTCGTCAATTGAAACTAGAAGGAAAGTATGCAGTCCACCCCAAGCAGAAAGCAGCATTGCTCTCCTCCCTTGCAAGACGTATGTAATAGCTACATGTTCACACAACAGTTTCAGCTAATATGCACACAAACACACCTGTAACCACGACCCCAGGTCTCGGGCTACGCTGTCTTTGGCAATCTCTAGGTTCTTAGCCTGAACTCGCTCGTAGTTAAACTTCAGTTGTTGCTCCTTTGAGTCAGGGCGATTTGCCTGCTGAAGTTCCCTGCTGTCAGCCTTCATGCGGCTCAGATCCTGCCGTGCAAATATGGCAGCTTATGGATTCATAGACGACACAGCTTTTTGTGTCACAGTGACATGGTGGTTACACAGCACAATCAAGGGGAGGACGCCATGTACCAGGGCCAATCACTGTGCTTCAGTGCAGGCATTGTTTAAGCACAAGTGAGCAACCACATTCATGTGCGATCTGCCTTGAGACTGGCAAACCAATGACACGACATGTGCATGCAGTTTGCACAACAGCCCCCCCTCAGATTCCTGTCATTCACGGCTGAATTGTCACCCTCTAAACAAAAGGCCTGCCTTCATTTGCTCCACATCCCCTCAAGTGCATTGGTGGCACTATCTCGACCCATGCCGCACGCACCTCGTCACTCTTTGGATCCTTTTTGTCTGGGTCCAAGAGCTTGTGAGTGGAGGACCGAGAGATGATGCCCAAGGGCGCAAGTGGGCAAGCCAGGCCTGAGGTGAGCTCACGTGCCAGGTTCTGAGTTGCAGGCACTGTGATCAGGTACGTGGGCTTGCTCGTAAGGTAGCCCTGCGTGAATGGGACGTGCATGATTGCACAGCAGTAAGTTGATGCGCGCTAATGTCGCGTTTTAAGTGCCAGGCTCTGAGCGGTAGGCGCTGCCAGCACCCACACCCACACCCACACCCACACCCACACCCACACCCACGCCCACACCCGCACCCGCAGCCGCACCCGCACCCGCACCCGCACCCGCACCTGCACCCACACCCACACCCACACCCACATCCACACCCACAGCACACATTAATGAGAGCTTGCTCATGCAGTAGCCCTGGTGCGTGTACAACAGCCCTATTTGTTCATTCAGCAATGAACGTGAGCAAATGCAATGGTGTACTATCATGTGCACCAGTGATTTCTTTAAGGTTTTTGGGTGTGTAGCCAAAGTGCTTTTGCTGAAAAAGTGTGTGTAGCCACTTAAAAAAGTTTGGCAAAGAGATGCGAGGAATGATTGTTTAATAAGTTTTGTTTACAATATCCAGTTCGCCTGTATGTTAATTCAATCCACCCTTTCGCCCTTTGCCCCCCTTCCCTGTCCCTCGGTATCTCTTTCCTGCGTCCTCGCTCTCATCACTAAACCCCATCAACTCTGGCTCCTGCTGCCGCTGCTGTGCATGTGTTCCTGTTTGCCGCTGTTTTGCTTCAAACCACTTTTGTTTGTACGAAGGCAGGGATGTTTCATATGGCGTATTCGTATAATACACCGTATCGTATTCAACACGTATTTTACCGTATTGAACAAATCGGGCCGTATTCTACGATTGCAAAGTTTGCCCTTTTTTGCCGTTTTTTTGCCGTTTTAGTTCCGCCCCAACAACGGTCTTTCGGAAAGCTTCCAATGCTATTATATACTATATCAATAACATATAATATATTGGAAAAGAATTGGGAACGTTTTGGGTGATTTTGGGGCGAATCAGGTCCATTTTTGGTCAAAAATCGGCACTTCCGAAATTGCTTAAAAATGCGATCGTATTATACTTGTATTCCGTATTTAACGCGTATGTTACCGTATTGAACGTCCCAAATGACCGTATGACACATCCTTGCAAGAAGGGGAAGTTGCTTATCCCCCCACATGCGCTGAATTGCAAGCACAAGGATGTCCAAGTGACGTAAAAGCGGCTCCGCCTCTCATCCTTATCCTAAACCCTTAAGGAAGGCGAGCACCGGCTGTGCGTGCAACAGCGTGATTATGCTGGGCACTCTCTCCTGCTGTAGTGCTTGCTTCTGCTTCCACGTTTCTCATGCGTCCACGTTTCAGTGGTGCTGTGAGATTGGTGCTGCTGGTGGCGTGGGTCGTGGTGGTGGTGGGAGGGCTAAGCCATTCTCACCCCTTTGCTGCTGCAGCTCATCATACCAGACCTGCTGCTTTTCCCAACTAAGCAGCTGCTCCTCATCATGGTCTTCCTGCTTTTTGCTCTTGCGCACCTTCAAGTGCAAATTTTCTCTTTCTTGACCAACATGATGAGCACTTTCAAGCCTTTGGGCTTGCCACATGCACGGCAAGCACAGTTCCCCCTTCCCTCTCTTTTCAGTATTGGTGGTGGTCCTCAGGAACTCTGCTGCTGAGGGTGCCAAATGTGCGCCCGCCGCTTAGCCCCCTCTGCTGCTTCTGGTGCTGCATCTGCTGCTGCTTGTGCTATTGCTGCAGCTGCTGGTGAAGGTGCTGCAACAGGTATTGTAGCTTGTCATGCAGGGGGGGGTGCAGCACCGGGGGGAAATGCAGGTGCTGCTGCTGCTTGTGCTGTTGAAGCTGCTGGCATGGGTGGGAGGGGTTTGGAGTCGAGAGGGACAGGGGCTTGGGAGTTCTGACCAGCTGTCGATGTCGGGATCCCCATCGACCCCCAGTATTTCTGACTCATTTTGACAAATTTACTAATTCAACAGGAAGCGCCAGTAAGCACAACTTTTGGACGGCACGTGTCTAATCAATTACGAATTAGATATTTGGAATCCTTTTGTCGAGAGCTGTCAATTGATATATGTATGGGTCCAATCGGAGAGGGGAGGAGGGTCGGGGGGAGGTTCGAGTTTTTGGACCCCCCCTGCCCCCACTCCAAAAGTTTACTGGGCCACTCCTACGAATTTTTCAATATATCAGCGGAATCCTCAGCTCGAACCCAGGCGATTGGCACTCTTTTTTAGCAAATTGGGTCAGGGGGGGGGGGTCAGGGGGGTCCAGCCCAAAATCATACGTGCCTATCCAAAATTTTCTGGCCCCCCCTGAATTAAAACAGATAAGTAATTGACTACACTGGGTGATCGACAAGAACTTTTGGTGTCGCCACTGTGCAACATTTGGCTACACTGGGTGCTCAGCAACGCCCGGGCGTCGCTGTGTCTTACCTAAAATGGCCAAAATGCGACACAGTGGCGACGTGTGGCGACTAATAAAATCACTGGCGTGCACTGACATGGTTTTTAACAGCTGCAGGAGATTTCTTGTCTACTTCTGGCAGTAGAAAGGTAAAGGTTATACTGGGAACCACAGCCAGTGAAGCTGAGCACACACACACACTCCATTTTGCAACCTTGTACGAACCCTAGCATTGGTTACTACTCAACCCAGGCAGAGCGGAACAGCCACAGAATTAACTTTTAATGGTTACAGCTCAATCCAGACAGAGCGCAGCAGCCACAGACTGAACCTACAAAACCCTACCATTGATTACCGCTCAATCTAGGCAGGGCACAGCAGTCACAGACGGAATCTAGAAAACCAGCACGACTTGGAACACGGAACCCGCATCACCTGCCGGCACTCGATGGCAATGAGCCCACATGCAGGGGGGTCGACAATGGTGACCTCCGCCTCCATTTCAGTGTGCAGGTCTGAATCAGAGCTGTCCTCCACACCCATGACACGTGCACGATGCCATCGTGCGACCTGAGCGCGTGACGTCACACGCACGCTCTCGTGCGTGCTCCACCTGTGTGTATGGACATATCGGATGTGTGGGCGTTTGTGTGGATGGGTGGGTGGAAGGGTCGATGTGTGGGAGGTTTGTGTAATGACTTGGGTGAGGGGATGCTTGGCACAATTATGGTGCAGTGTACGGAATCCTTGAAGTAGTCATGAAATAATGAAATCTACGGTAGAAGGGGATTAGGGCATGAGGTCCAACGCACTCTTTGTCCCTTGAGTCCTGTAATTTACGAGTCCTGTAATTTACGGTGCACTCGGCTGTCTTGCACCCTATGGTCATTATGTACGTACGTACATATGCCCGTTCACCTGACGAAAAGCAAGGAGCGCTAAAGCAACGTAAGTACCTACACACACACACACACACTTTGTTCAAAAACTAGAAACTCGTTGACCAGTGCTTGGCCAAAACAACAAAAAGACTGCCAAAGCTAACTGCAGCAACACAACCACCCACGTGGTTTGTAGATAACGCCCGCCGTGCCGTGCTGTGATTTTACCGTCCTGGATATACATGCCGTACACGCTGATCTTCAGAGAGGAGAGGCCGTTGGAGGCTATGCATCTAGGGGACACACCCGTGAGGCAAGGCTGAGTTGCCAGGTTAAGCAAGCCAGGCATGGGCACCGAGGAGTCTAGACGCCTGCATGCGCATGGATGTATGTGCAATGAGAGCCATCTCTGCGATATACAATTACTCTCTTATATGCTGCGTATGAACAAGCAACATTTTAGTGTCATGCTAGATACGGTTAAAAAGTGCAACTTAACACGCTTGGGCGTTCCTATGTTTGTAGCTGGTGATGTATGGTGTTATTAAAAACGCACGTGTGTGTCCAAGCAAGAGTATTGTTGGTGCTGAAGGGGGAGACCGCAGTAGATGGCTCTTCTGCAGATATGTGCTGCATCAGGTACAGTTCTGCTTCCTGCTGGAGGAGCACCTGCAGAGAGCAAGCATGTGTGTGGCGTTTGTAAGAGTGTGTATGAGGACTTTGCAAGAGGGTAGCTAAGAATCCTAATGAAATAGGCACACCTATCAGTACACCTGCTACGAACCAAGGCAAGACACTTCGCCCTCATTTCTGCAGTTGCCTTCACACGATCTGGTACAGAGTATCACTGACACCACATCCACTTAACTCATGCCTGCCATACACACAACATTTTGGCAAATGTGAGTGCAAAAGTGCACTAAATGCTCCTCGCACCTGCTGGCCAGCCCTGGCTCTGGCGCGGCTTGCTTGGTGAACCCAAGTCATGATCTTACTGGGGTTGAAAGACCCATCTGAGTTCTCTGCAGCCAAAAACAGCAAGCAAAACTATGGTTTGCGGCGTGGGGGGAAAGTGTTTAGTCGACTCATGTGTGAGTGCGTGCCCTGCAAAGCGAAAAACATCATGAAATTGATACCACAACCAGCACTGCGCCTCACCTGCTTGCACAGAGTAGTTGCCTGCCCTCTGGTTCATGAAGTGGCGATAAGCCCTGATGGCAGCAGGCGTGGAGCAGGTACTGATAAGGTTAGGGCATGCAGTAAGAGTCCCCTGGGCCCCTGAGCTTGCATCTTCGCTGCTGCCTTCCTGTTCTTCTTGGCCCTGGAGTTCATTCTGTTTTGCGTTTGCACAGGTGAGGAGCTCCAGCACCAGGTCCCCGGGGGCATCCTCACGCACAGCAGCTCCGTTCAGGCACCACCCGTGGTCGCCAAGGAGCTTGGTCGGACCACTACCTGACACAATGTCTTCCAGGAAGTTTGGGGGCAGGTCTTCTGCAGACTGCCATTGCGTGCGGGTCACCTGAGTGCAGAGAGGCAAAAACAGTCACTGGTGACAATCACAAATGTGCACACTGCTTTTAGTCTGGGATACAACAGAAGACAGCATAATAGCTTGACCATAGCGACACAGAAATATTCTCCAGCCTTACCAGTCTGATGACAGCCAGCGGACTCTGGTAACAAAGTAATGCACAAGCATCAGCTCTCCGCTTGGTTCGTTCCACTATGGATGGAAACTCATTTTTGCCTGGATGGAAACTCATTGTTGCCTGACATTGAGGGCAATCATTCAGATAATCATTAGGTGGTCTAATAAATATATTACGAGAAAGGACGGAAAGGAATCACAAACTTCCTTCCTCTTTCACGACTTGGAAGGCACCGTTTCGTACAATGAGCACACCTTTAAACGTGCCCTTATCCTCCCACCAGCTACTGACCCCTTCTACGACCTGTTCCAAACAAAGTTGGCTCCCAGCAGAAGAACTACGGGTTCTGACTAACCTGAAACTAAAACATCACATACACGCCCACCATTACCTTGGTGAAGCTTACACGAATACACTGCTTTACAAGCTCTGGCAAAAATTGCATGATACGCCTCAGAATGCAGCACAGCCTGACTCTCGCACACGGCAAGCTACAGCAAAGCCCCTTGCGCATGCGCAATTCAGTAATAACAAGTTTTGGTCCATGCCAAATGTGACTTCTAAGGAACAGGAACAAGTCCTTAAGTACAGGACGGATACGATACACACAGACAAACACACCAAAATAAAGATTTAGCCATACGACAGGTCCTGCCACCTGCCCTTTGTGCGGAGGATCAGACTGTGCTCCACACATACTTAAGAAGCTTCTTAGGTGCAACAACCATACTCTGAAGAGAGTGCACGCACATAAACCGACACCACCACGCTGTTAGCCTTTGTGGTGAAAAGATCAGCAAAGGCTAACTGGGCTCAGCAATTGTTACAATGGATGCTTGTAACTGTGAAAAGTTATCTGACCTTAATAATGAACCCCCTGATGACATTAAAAGAAACATCCCTGACTGGGTTTTCCCAACACAACAAAACCTTCCTCCTAGACATCAAAGCCGTCCAGGTGGCGTGTTAGTTATGCCCATTGAGGGAAGAGGCAGACATCTGGATCCCAAACAGATCCCCCCAAAGGACAGAGACATACATCTTGTAGGATCCAAATTCTGCTCAGACATAAACCCGCAACAGACATTAGAAAAAGCGCACAACCAGCATCAACCCCTTATCCAGCGTCTACGAACAAGGAGCCTCCGAGGCATCTCTCGAAACAACCAAGTCACACTTCATGTTATACTTCTTGGAGTCGGGGGCACAATCTACAATCAGTACACCATAACTCCTTTACTAAACTTAGGCGTCCCCACGCACAAAGTGCACCAACTAGTTACTAAACTGCACTGCCATGCAATAAAAAGCTTGAACAAGATAACAAAAACAAGACACTAAATACGCCCTAACAACAACAGTGATAATGGGGGATCTGATTGGGGGGTTACTGGTAGAGCGGCTGGCTTCAGGAGGGCTAGGCGCAGGCTGGAATGCATGCCTGACAACCCGCCGGATCCTCATTAGTCTCTGTTGTTTCTCTTTTTTCTCGTTTCTGGTGGGGCTCTGGCTAGTGTGAGCACTAGTTGAGAGCCTTTCCTTGATGCACGCTGGTGACTTTCAACGTAGACTTTAACTTCTACTGATTAAAGTTAATGCTGCAATGTCACAAACAGCATTGTGCCTTTTTTCCCTCTCAAGGTTTTTTTTGTAGTTGCTACAATTCTGGTGCTACAACAACAATTATCACAATTTTTACAAAGCAGCCTAGCAGTCGCACGTTTTGACTGATGGCTTGACCTGTAAAGAACCTGTAAAGGTATATCTCGGTATCTCGGTGCTCTTGATATAAAATTAACGCATGACTATAATTACTCTTACGAAAGGAGTAGCTTTTCACTTAACAAAGTGCGAATAGACAACGCTCAGCTAAAGGCCTTTGTCAAAGAGCACACTCGCTAAGACTCTGAAAATGCTAGTCACTCTGTGTGAGAAAACGGCTAGAACAGCTTCCTCTCTGTCTTGAACTCTGAAACGATATTCAAAATTCGCATAAAAACACGTCCTCCTCCTCATGCTTTCTAGTTTCGCCTGGGAAAGAGCAGCATTTCTGGTTTACTTCTTCTTGCCCTTCTGGGGGCCCTTCCCTTGCTGCTTTGGCTTAGCATCTGGGTCTTCAGCTTTGCCAGGGATGCTGGCAGCTGCTCCCACTTCTCCAAAAGCACCCAGGTCAGCGAACCTCTTCTTGAACCTGTGCGGATGGATGCATGATTTCAGTGTTCATGCGTGAGTGTATGCACGTGTGTACATGTATTTATGTGTACGTGCATGTCACAAGCATGAGCATGCATTTCTGCGCACGTGCGATTGATCCCAATTACTCTGGCGCTTCCCTTTTTGGTATAGATTGTATACGTGAACCTGGTACTCCAGTCTCTTTGTGACTTCTTTTAGTACTGTTAATCCTACCTCTCTGACAGGCCCTTTTTTGTCTGCTGGTAAAGGAGTTTTACGGTACTCGGTACCAAAGTAGTTTTTCTTCCTTAATTGATGTGGGGAGTGGTTTCACTGCCTGCGTAGTTAGTTTTATTCCATTGTTATGCATTACTTACAGACAAGTGTACAATATAATTTAAGAAATGCCGATACAGCAGTTTGTGTGCAGCTTATCTGTTTGAGAGTTGACGTGTGCATGTTTGTTACTACCAGGGATGTGTCATACGGCGTATTTGTATAATTCGCTGCATCGTATTTAATGTGTATTTTACCTCATTGAACAAATTGGGCCGTATTGTACGATTGAGAAATTTTGTTTTTTTGCCGTTTTTTTGCCTTTTTAGCTAGCAACGGCCTTTCAGTGAGCTTCCAATGCTATTATATAATATACAAATAACATGTAATATATTGGAGAAGAACTGGGAACGTTTTGGGTGATTTTAGGCGAATCGGGTCCATTTTGGGTCAAAAACCGGCACTTCCAAAATTGCCGAAAAATACGATCGTATTACGCGTTGAACGCGTATTTTACCGTATTGAACGTCCAAAATGACCGTACGACACATCCTGGTTACTACCGTACTTTACTGTTTTCACCCCAGAACCCAGAATTCATAAATGATAAAAGTAACACCAGAACTCTTTCAGATATTTTAACCATATCCCCATCATTCGGTGGGGAGTTTAGCCCAGCACTTGCACGTGTGTGTAAGTATACGTGTCCATATGCGCGTGCGTGCGCATATACACGTGTTTGCGTGTGTGTAGTGCAAGCGTGCGTGTGCACATACACAAGCTGACACGCGCTTGCGGTTGCACATTCAAGCGCGCGTGTCAGCTTGTGCATGTGTGCGTGCCTGTATGTGCCTGTGTGCCAGTGCATGCATGTGGTTTCCTGTATTGCTGAATTGTGCACGTGTGTGCATGTGTCGTGGTAGCAGGGGCAGCAAGAACTCCAACTGAATTGGGAGGGGGCCAGGGACGGCGGAAGAGCCACCTCCTCTTGTTCGGTCACCCACCCAAATTTATTTTTGGCTATCCTGGGCAACCCCAGAGCCTCACAATAAATGTATAATAAAGGATACTGGCATCATTCCGGATGGCAAAAAACGTTGTTTACCCGGGGTGATATAGGAAAGCTACGGTACTGTCCATTCATCGTGTATGCACAGATGTGCCTGCCGTACATATCTTATACCGCCACCCCTAATTTACATTTGGGGGGGGGGCGGTGATCAAAGTGCTCAAAA
>Ga0307963_1001390_pt1:15000-18482 | contig 18482 bp, 16 predicted proteins | sample OrgLakmetagen594_FD_201829 | JGI IMG/M metagenome (GOLD analysis project Ga0307963, IMG submission 201829) | Saline water microbial communities from Organic Lake, Antarctica - #594 | ecosystem: Environmental > Aquatic > Non-marine Saline and Alkaline > Saline | place: Antarctica... | reverse complement strand
TACACACACACACACACATACACACACATATACACACACACACACACACACACCCACACACACACACTCACACACACACACACACACACACACACACACACACACACACACGACACACACACACACATGCACACAAATCACCCTTCGCAATAATTCGAGTTGTAACCCAGCACTCACCTGCAGTACCACAGATTCCAGACGCACACGTTGCACCTGGCAGTCAATATGCAAGCATTCAAACGTGAGCAGTTACTGGATCGAAGGCTGTTTACTTTTCAGGACTTATGTCTTGTGCCCGATTGTGTTTTACATCCATTTTTTAGGTTGAGCAGACTGTCGTACCTCTGGCAGCGAAAAAGGACGGAACGAGTCAAAATCCTTCTGGGCATACATCCGAAAACACTTTCCAGGACCTGCGCATGCACATGTAAATGCACGTGTGAAATCAATACCGGCCGTTGACAACGTGTGGAGGAATGAAGTAGAAAACAGCAAGAGGAATCATGAGGAAGATTCTGTTACAAGCAGTTAAACGAGACCCTTGCATACAAAAACAATTGCGGGCATTTCATGCTCCAAGCCCCCGTGCGTGTGCGCTTGCTATAAAAGCTTATACAGTTTGCACGTGAAGGTGTTGTACTGCTCAGTTACTTTGTGCACACATGCATCAGATTTCATTGAAATGAGAATGTAATCGAATTAGCAAACAAGCTGCGTGTTAAGAGAGACTAAACCATTTTCTTAAATTGCACAACATGCCACGATGAATTACACAACATGCCACACATTCAAAACACGGGTTCACAGGAATCGGTGGGTGTCTTGCACTGTAAGTAACAATGTGAATTCAATTTTTTCCATCTCTTTGATATAAATTATAATAGATTATGGATACAAACTGAAAAGCAAGAAACACGACAAAAAAGAAGCAAGCAACCTGTGATAATCGCTCACCAAATGAATCAGGATAGGAAAGCTATTTCAATGCCACGCACGCTTTCAAATGAAGGACAATTTTATACAGTGGAGCAATTTGAGTGTTCAAAATAAAGAGTGCTTCTCACCAGCAAAGCAAAAACCCACAGGGCGGTCTTAACATGATGAAAGGAGCTGAGTGTACAAAATAAAGAGTGCTTCTCACCAGCAAAGCAAAAACCCACAGGGCGGTCTTAACATGATGAAAGGAGCTGAGTGTACAAAATAAAGAGCACTTCCCACTAGCAAGATGTGTAAGCACTCTACATCATACAGAGCACTCTTCCTCCATGCAAAATGCGCAACACAAAGCACAAAATACGATCAAATACAAAGTACAAAGTGCAAAATACCGGCCACATCAAAGAAACCCACCTGTACGGCCTGCACGCCCTTTTCTTTGGTCAGCAGATGCGCGGCTGATCCAGCCCTCTGCAGTTTGGTGACATAAATGTGAGAGTGTGTGCGATTTGCTTAATTGAGCACATATGCACTAATCAACTGAATCACATTTTTGGGCGCAAGCCCCTTTGCTGATCCAGCCCTCTGCAGTTTGGTGACATAAATTGTAAGAGTGTGTGCGATTTGCTAATTTGAGCATATATGCACCAATCAACTGATTCACATCCTTAAGCGCAAGCCCTTTTGCTGATCCAGCCCTCTGCAGTTTGGTGACATAAATTGTAAGATTGTGTGCGATTTGCTAAATTGAGCACATGTGCACCAATCAACTGATTCACATCCTTGGGCGCAAGCCCCTTTGCTAATCCAGCCCTCTGCAGTTTGGTGACATAAATTGTAAGAGTGTGTGCGATTTGCTAAATTGAGCACATATGCACCAATCAACTGATTCACATCCTTAAGCGCAAGCCCCTTTGCTGATCCAGCCCTCTGCAGTTTGGTGACAAAATTGTAAGAGTGTGTGCGATTTGCTAAATTGAGCACATATGCACCAATCAACTGATTCACATCCTTAAGCGCAAGCCCTTTTGCTGATCCAGCCCTCTGCAGTTTGGTGACAAAAGTTGTAAGAGTGTGTGAGGTTTGCTGGATCAAGCACAAGCGCCAATCGACCAAATCACATCCCTAGGCGCGGGCTGCTCTGCTGATCCAGCCCTTCGCAGTTTGGTGACGAAAGTTGTGACAAAAGTTGTGACAAAAGTTGTAGTTGTATGTATGAGGTTTGCTGGATCGAGCACAAGCGCCAATCGACCAAATCACATCCCTAGGCGCGGGCTGCTTTGCTAATTCAGCCCTTCGCAGTTTGGTGACAAAAAAGGAAGGTTGTGTAATTTCCCAGCACGCACACGCTAGTCATCTTGTACAAATGCTGGGATGCCAAATGTTGGGTTTCCTAGACAAGGTTCAAGCCAGGGCCTTTAAATCGATGAGTCGCAATGCCAATGAGGCTCAGCTCAGCAACAACTCGATCTCTTCTTTCCCATACATATAGGATTGGCCAGAGCAGTGCAAACACGTTGCATATGACCGTGTATTTTATAATATCCCCATCATTAGCAAATCCGCACCTTGTAGGCTGCCTCCCCCACAAACAGAATCAAGCATTAGCATAGCTTCAACTTAACGGTGCCAAATGTTCTATGCTACAGTTCGCTGTAGGCTTCGTCATTACACCAATTTTACCAATTACACCAATTAGGTAGGCTTCGTCATTACACAAATTACACCAATTACACCAAATTGCAAACAAAGCAGCGTGCGTGCAACTTACAACCGCAAGCAAAATTAAACCTTACATGCTGCCTCCCCCACAAAAAGAATCAAGCATTAGCATAGCTTCGACTTAATGGTGCCAAATGATTTGCAAACAAAGCAGCGTGCGTGCAGCTTATAACTGCAAGCATAATTAAACCTTACAGGCTGCCTCCCCCGCTAGCAGAATCAAGCATACACAGCTTCAGTATAGCTTCAATTTAATCGTGTCAAATGCTTTGGAAAAACGCAGCGCGCGTGCAGCTTATAACCGTAAGAAAAGTAACGTAAGCAAAATCACACCTTGCAGGCTGCCTCCCCCACTAGCAGCATCGTGCATCATTTCCTTAGCTCTCCCAGAATCAGCCACAAAGCGCACACCGTCAATGGTGATAGACGTCTCCGCAATGTTGGTGGATATGATGGCTTTGCGCACGCCCTCGGGGGCTGCGTGTGTTAGTGTTTGAGAGGGAGTGTGTGTGCATGTTTTTATGCTTGCAGAGCATGATGTACAAGTACTTGTGTGTGCGTCTGCGTAAGCGTGCGCAACTATATGTGTGTGTGTGCCTGTGTGTGTGTGTATGTGTGTGTGTGTGTGTGTTTGAGTGTGTGTGTGTGTGTGTGTGTGTGTGTGTGTGTGCACGAGCCTGCATGCGCGCGCAACTGTGCGTGTGCCCTGTGCGCTGTGTGTTGTGTGCGTGTGCATGTGTGCGTGCAAGCACACACACACACACACACACACACACACACACACACACACACACACACACACAAAATGGCTATGCACAATCAAT
>Ga0307963_1001390_pt1:0-10000 | contig 18482 bp, 16 predicted proteins | sample OrgLakmetagen594_FD_201829 | JGI IMG/M metagenome (GOLD analysis project Ga0307963, IMG submission 201829) | Saline water microbial communities from Organic Lake, Antarctica - #594 | ecosystem: Environmental > Aquatic > Non-marine Saline and Alkaline > Saline | place: Antarctica: Organic... | reverse complement strand
GCTACACACGCCTGGATCGCAGGAAAATCCACTTCCCCTCCACCCAATTATGCACACAATGCACACATATGCATGCACACACACACACACACACTAACACACACACATACGCAAACACACACACACACAGACACGCACACACACACACACACACACACACATGCACGCACGCACGCACGCACACACACACACACACACACACACACACACACACACGCGCGCACACACACACAAGCACACACAGGTGAATGTCCACATACCTTGATAACAGGGCACCCCCCAAAGTAGTAGCTGTAAGCCTCAAAATTGATGGTGGCGGACATGAGCACGACACGCAGCTCCGGCCTCTGCACGAGCGTGGCCCTGCATTGCATGCGCGTTCGTGTGCACGTGGATTGTGTCTGTGGACGCACACAGCAGCAGATTGGTATGCAGCTCTGGCCTCTGCACGAGCGTGACCCTGCATTGCATACTAATTCATGTGCAAGTGTGTGTGTTTGTGGGGGGTGTGTTTGTGGTGTGTGTGTGTATGTGTGTGTGTGTTTGTGGTGTATGTTTGTAACAATGCCTCACCTGAGCAGGGCCAACAAGAAGTCTGTATTGAGGTGACGCTCGTGCACTTCATCCACAATGATGACGTCGTAAGCGCTCAGAAGGGGGTCGCTGGACATCAGACGCAGCAGGATACCCTCTGTCATGAACACCACTTTGCTGCCCCCTGAGGACAAACGTTCGGTGCAATGTTATTGTGCGCATGGGTAGGGTTGGCCAGGACCGTACATGGGATTCCTGTAAACGTACATATACCGTGTATAAATTGTTTACCTCTGTCATGAACACCACTTTGCTGCCCCCTGAGAACAAACGTTTGGTACTGTGTTAGTGTGCGCATGAACGCAAGCATATATAGGTAGGGTTGGCCAGGAAGGTATTTGGGGTTCCTGTAAACGTACATATACCGTGTATAAACTGTTTACCTGTCATGAACACCACTTTGCTGCCCCCTGAGGACAAACGTTCAGTGCTGTGTTAATGTGCGCATGAGCGCAAGCATATATAGGTAGGGTTGGCCAGGACCGTATGTGGGGTTTCTGTACACGTATATGTATATAAATACTGGACGCACGGTTAACGGTAGTTGATGGCAGGGAATCACCAAGTAAACAGCCATATATTGTGCATAAAAAAATCCTGGCTTTCTTTTTCTTAGTCAATGTGGGGAGTGGTTTTCGTTGCCTGCGCAGTTTTCTTTAGTCCTGGCCGACCCAAAGCATAGTGTGTAAGCTAAAGAAGGCCCTTGACTTCCACTATGAGATGCCTGAACATACATGCAGTGAAAGGGCATTAGTAGCCACCCCCAAAATAAATGAGGAAAATGAGCCGTTGTGGTACTGAGCAGCATAAAAGTCCTTCTTTACAGAGAAAAAAGGGATTTGAATGAGAACCAGGAGGGATACGTGTTTGCCTGAGAATGGCCTTTGGTAAGAAAAATAAGAGAACCTGACAAAACGAAAACATTGATGAAAACGGAACACAGCCAAATGGTCAGGCTACATACAGCAATGGAAGGCAAGCATTTGCCTTGTTGCAGCTATGATGCTCAGGTAATTCAGCTCCCAAAATATTTGTTTTGCAATCGTTTTGCAGTTCCTTCATTTTGCAGTTCCTTCAGAGTGCTCCAACAGAATGCAACAGCCTCTTGCCGTCATTTTGCTGACCAAGCAGATAACATTGACAGAATGAGCACTTGCGTTCATTCCACCAAAAAAAAACTTGAAGGCGGCCCCAAATCGTGTTTGTAGGGTTGGCCAGAACCGTATATACACACTGTATATGACTGTATTATAAATTATTAATTAACATTGATTTCCCTGCCAAAAATACCATTTATACACCGTATGTATATGGTTCTGGCCTACCCTGCACGTTTGCCATCTAAGGAGCTCCTCCTACCATATCTGCCTGTTCGATTCTTGGCTGCCTTTGTTTGCTTCACATCTAACCATCACGGAGTCGCCAAACCCGCAAAACAATTGCGTGTACGGTGTGTTGGACAGAGGAAATTACAAACATACAATCAAATGCAGGCTTTACATAGTCTGAGGTGAGGTGACTCCCATTTTTCATTCTCTGTTCAGGAGGATCAAAAAAAAAGTAGTGGACGTCACGTCAAATTTCTGGGCAGGAGCCCTCAAAGGACCACCCACCCCCCCTACCCCCCAAATACTGCTCCCCCTGGGACTAAAAGGGTACCAATCTGCTCCTTTTTAAATTCTGCATCCATCTGCATCAAAAGGAAATACAATAAATGTGTTTGTAAGACACTGTGAGTCAAAAACAGATTCGGAGCATCCGTATGCATGTTTGCACTAAGACCTAAGCTGCTTGTTCCAAACTAGCAAAGTGCGCGCACGCCCTTGGACACTTTGTCCATGTGCCGCTGCTCCTTGGGGCCCATGATGAGAGGCTGCTGCTGCTGGTGCTCGGCTGTGAAGTGAGCTTCCAAGCTGTACTTCCACACCACAGCCTTGCACCCAGCTGGGCACTCCATGAGGTGGTTATTGCAGCCTGCCCTGTCCTTCTCACATGGCTTGCTGGACATGCTTGGCTCTCTTGTTTGTGTCCCGCTGCCTCTTGCATGCTGCTACGTGCTTGTCCCTGTTGCCTCTATTGTCACACTGCTTAAGGCAGTATGGGCACTCTAAGTCATCATCCTAACACTGCTAACATACACAGCCCATTTGGTTAAACTTCCAGCAGCCTAATGACCCCCCATTTCAACCGATTTCCTCAAAGAGGGTGCCAATCGACAGTTCACAAGCTCAGGAGTCCATTGATATATTTGAGAATTCGTGAACTTGGCTCAAAAAATTTCTGGAGGGGGGGTCCCAAAAAGTCCAAACCCCCTCGAGGACCACCCACCCCCGACCCCCTCGGATCAGACCAATTTATATATCAATCGATAGCTCTCAATCTCAGGATTCCAAATATACAATTTTATTGGGATTGACACTAGACGTCCAAAAGTTATGCTCACTGGGGCCTCCTGCTCTGTTCCTTGAAAACCTTTCGGCAATAATGCAATCCTCTCATCATATGCTGTAGCAGAGGCCAGCCCTACTCACCGGTCATTGTGCTCGCAAAGCGGATCTTGTACGCAATCTGGTCCCCATGAACATTGAGGGTCTCATGAGACACACGCCTGCGGCACACGCAGGAAACAAGCATTGACAGCTGTTTATGACAGTGACGCTTATATAAAAAACCAGCAGCAGCAGGGACGCCTGCGGCACACGCAAGAAACAAGCGTTGACAGCTCTTTATTGACAGTGACGCTTATGTAAACACCAGCAGGGATGCCTGCAGCACGCACAAAACAAGCGTTGACACCTTTTATGACAGTGACGCTTATGTATACACCATCTGGGACGCCTGCGGCACGCACAAAACAAGCGTTGACAGCTCTTTATTGACAGTGAAGCTTATATAAACACCAGCAAGGACACCTGCAGCACGCAAAAGCGTTGACAGCTCTTTATTGACAGTGACGCTTAAGTAAACACCAGCAAGGACGCCTGCAGCACGCACAAAACAAGCGTTGACAGCTCTTTATTGACAGTGACGCTTATATAAACACCAGCAAGGACGCCTGCGGCACGCACAAAACAAGCGTTGACAGCTCTTTATTGACAGTGACGCTTATATAAACACCAGCAGGGACGCCTGCAGCACGCATTAAAAAAGCGTTGACAGCTCTTTATTGACAGTGACGCTTATGTAAACACTAGTAGGGATGCCTGCAGCACGCATTAAAAAAGCGTTGACAGCTCTTTATTGACAGTGACGCTTATGTAAACACCAGCAGCAGCAGGGACGCCTGCGGCACACGCAAAGAACAAGCGTTGAAAACTGTTTATGACAGTGACGCTTATATAAACACCAGCAGGGCCTTGGGAGGCGAATGCTTGCCACACACAAGGTCGCTGCCTTGGCCCGATATCGACGCACATAATCTCTCCATCCAGCTTAGGCAGAACACACTTGCCTAAAAACCCGCATACATTTTCAAAACCCTGTGCAGGCAACCCGCATATAAATAAACTTTGCTTACGGGGCACCCGCAAACATTATAAAGCCCCTGAACTTCACTAATCCAGTTCCAGCAGACTGAATCAGCAGGGTAGTAAAAACTGAAGGCAGACTGAATCAAGAAGAATCAAGAAGAATCAAGAAAAAAAATTAAGAAGAAGAAGAATCAAGAAGGCAGACTGAATCAGCAGGGTAGTAATCATCAATTCTCTGCTTCAGCTGTAGAACTGGAGTTCTTGCGTAGTGAGCGTAGGCTAAGATCTGGCAGGCAGGGTAGTACACCTGAACAATATTTTGACAGGCATGCAGAGAGGTGAAAAAAAGGATAGCGAAGAAATACAATGGATTGAGCAGGCAGCCCGCGGGTGTTCTCTGTTCTTTCTGTTTTCATAATTTTTGCTTACTGTCTAGGAAATGCCCATGTTGTAAATTGACCACGTTCCAGAGATTGCACATCTGAGTGCACAGCTCTTAAACCTTGTTAACACCAATACACAATACACTGAGCGAAAGGCAAACAGCTGTACACACAAAAATGCAAAGCACACACACTCTCACACAAACACACACACACACATTATCACACATACACACACACACTATCACACTTACACACACATACACACACAAACACACACACACACACACGCACACACACACACGCACACACACACACAAACAAACAAACACACACACTCACTCGTACCATTCCAGGCTCATGGCTGAGATCCTTTACAGCTCGGTGCGCACACACAATCATGCACTCATGCATGATAAACTGCAATGGAATACGATTAACAATACATACATACACACGCACAAGCCCCCACCTGAACACATACACACGCCTATCCATGAACACGTTTACCATTCCAGGCTCATAAATGAGATCCTTTACAGCTCGTTGCACACACACGGTCATGCACTCATGCATGATAAACTGCAGCGGAAAATGGTAAACAATAAATGCACACACACAAGCACTCACTTGAACACACACACACACACACACACACACACACACACACACACACACACATGTTCACAAACACGTACCTTGCAAGGCTCATGGCTGAAATCCGTCGCGGCTGGGTACACACACATTTCATGAAGCCCGCGTTGATGAGAAACTGTGGCACTTGAGTGGATTTTCCGCATCCAGTATCGCCTGGTATCAGAAACAGAAGAAAGCAAGTAAGCGGGTCGTTCCATCAGCAACACACTGTTGAGGTTGCAGACACCGCACTTTCAGTTGTGACTCATAAGGAACTGGCAAATGAGCTGCTTTTCCTCCTTATCTAAGTGAATATTGAGATTGCAGACAATGCAATATCAGTTGTGACTCATAAGGAACTGGGGCAAATGAGCTGCTTTTCCTCCGTATCAAAGTGAATATTGAGATTGCAGACAATGCAATATCAGTTGTGACTCATAAGGAACTGGGGCAAATCAGCTGCTCTTCCTCCGTATCAACGTGAATATTGAGATTGCAGACAATGCAATATCAGTTGTGACTCATAAGGAACTGGGGCAAATCAGCTGCTTTTCCTCCGTATCAAAGTGAATATTGAGATTGCAGACAATGCAATATCAGTTGTGACTCATAAGGAACTGGGGCAAGTTGGCTCATTTTCCTCCGTATCAAAGTGAATATTGAGATTGCAGACAATGCAATGTCAGTTGTGACTCATAAGGAACTGGGGCAAATCAGCTGCTTTTCCTCCGTATCAACGTGAATATTGAGATTGCAGACAATGCAATGTCAGTTGTGACTCATAAGGAACTGGGGCAAATTGGCTCCTGTTCATCTGTATCAATGTGAATATTGAGATTGCAGACAATGTAATATCAATTGTGACTCATAAGGAACTGGGGCAAATTGGCTCCTGTTCCTCCGTATCCACGTGAAGAGCGCCCTTCACATGCTTGCAAGGTTTTCTTTCTAGCTGAACACAAACAGGATAGTAGAGAAGACACGCCTCACAGCACCGATGCGCATTATCTACTAGAAGAAGCAAAGGGAAATGGGTTTACCACGTTAACACACACTGACACGCCCTTTTGAGAAACTTCTTTGTTTACATGTAACTGCCCCACTATCCCTCCATTTGCGCATACAAACTTCAACTTATTAAAGCAACTCAATAACACTGTTTACTCCTCACACAGATCACTTATCAAAGCACCTCATCAAAGCAAATAAATCACACAGTTACTTGCAATGAAATGCCCAGTGCCCCTAATTCATTCTCAACAATCATGCCTAGTGCCCCTAATACAACAAACAGGCTTTGCATCTCACATAATTTCAGTTGCGTGCTCAAACGATCTCCTTCTCGCAATGAAGTGCCTCTACTAATTTTGCACACGGGCCTGAGTTTCACATCATTTCACTGTCATGTGCTCACATATCTCCCATGTGACACCCATATCACTTCACAACCACACGCTTATACTATTGTCCACCTGCAATGAAGTATTTCTGCGCTCTACGCCATGCGCAAAAACAGGCCTTTCGTCTCACCTCACTTATGACTAGGGTTGGCCAAAACCATACATACATATGTATATACGGTGTATATACGATATTTAAAGCAGGGGTGATTTCCCTGCCTAAAATACCAGGGGTGATTTCCCTGCCTCAAACACCAGGGGTGATCTCCCTGCCTAGAATACCAGGGGTGATTTCCCTGCCTAAAATACCAGGGGTGATCTCCCTGCCTAGAATACCAGGGGTGATTTCCCTGCCTAAAATACCAGGGGTGATTTCCCTGCCTAAAATACCAGGGGTGATTTCCCTGCCTAAAACACCAGGGGTGATTTCCCTGCCTAAAATACCAGGGGTGATCTCCCTGTGGCTGTAAACATACGGCCATATACAATGTAAATATACGGTTCTAGCCAGCCCTACTCGTGACACCTACTCAAAACTGGTACCTACCTGCAATTACAACAGCCTGGTTTGCGCGAACTGTTTCCACAATCATATTCTCGTAAGGGGCCATAGGAAGTTGAGCACGATCAGCCTGCATCTTTTTCAAGCGCGCCAAGGCCTTGCGCTGCAGATAAGTATGCAATTATGGACGGAAATGAGTGTACAATTGCATAAGTATGGCCGCGAATGAGTGCACAATTGTATAAGTATGGCCGGAAATGAGTGTACAATTGTATAAGTATGGCCAGAAATGAGTGTACAATTGTATAAGTATGGCCGGAATTGAGTGTACAATTGTATAAGTATGGCCGGAATTGAGTGTACAATTGTATAAGTATGGCTGGAAATGAGTGTACAATTGTATAAGTATGGCTGGAAATGAGTGCACAATTGTATGAGTATGGCCATAAATGAGTGTACAATTGTATAATTGTGGCCGGAAATGAGTGTACAATTGTATAATTGTGGCCGGAAATGAGTGTACAATTGTATAAGTATGGCCGGAAATGAGTGTACCATTTCCTTGTATAAGTGCGGCCGGAAATGATTGTTCCATTGACAGTGGCATGATCAGACTGCACAACTTGTAAGTGGGCTAGGGCTTTATGCTGCGAATCAGAGCATACAAGCGTGTATGCGCATGGGTGTACAGTTGACGGTGGCATGATCAGCCTGGTTTGCAAGCGTGCTAGGGCCCTGCACTGAACTGTGCTGTCCATTATCCACATCTGTCCATTCTGCACATCTGACCATTCTGCACATCTGTCCAGTCTGCACATCTGACCATTCTGCACATCTGTCCATTCTGCACATCTGACCATTCTGCACATCTGTCCATTCTGCACATCTGTGCATTCTGCACATCTGTCTATTCTCCACATCTGTTAATTTTGCACATCTGTCCAGTCTGCACATCTGTCCATTCTGTAATCTGTCCATTCTCCACATCTGTCCATTCTGCACATCTGTCCATTCTGCACATCTGTGCATTCTGCACATCTGTCCAGTCTGCACATCTGTCCAGTCTGCACATCTGTCCATTCTGCACATCTGTCCATTCTGCACATCTGTCCAGTCTGCACATCTTCAAGCAAGAGCATGTATAAGCTGACGAGGGCGTGGCAAGAATTCTGATTTTGACTTAACTGCAGGAGTGGGAATGTGCTTGTTGTGTGTATATGTGCAGCAAGCGTCGGGTGCACGACACAGGTAGAATGTGCAACAAGTGTCGGCAAGACACAGGTAAAATGTGCAACAAGTCGCGAGACACAGAAAAAATGTGCAACGAGCGTCGGCAAGACACAGGAAAAATGTGCAAAAAGTCACAAAACACAGAAGAGATGTGCAACAAGCTTCAGCAAAACACAGAAAAGATGTGCAACAAGCTTTAGCAAGACACAGAAAAAATGTGCAACAAGCGTCGGCAAGACACAGAAAAAATGTGCAACAAGCGTCAGCAAGACACTGAAAAAATGTGCAACAAGCGTCAGCAAGACTCAGAAAAATGTGCAACAAGCGTCAGCAAGACACAGAAAAAATGTGCAACAAGCGTCGGCAAGACACAGAAAAGATGTGCAACAAGCTTCTGCAAGACACAGAAAAAATGTGCAACAAGCGTCGGCAAGACACAGAAAAAATGTGCAACCATAAGCAACATGGTCACCTGATAGAAGTCTTCAGACCAGGGCAGGCAAGCACGGTACTCCTCTACGACCTGCACGCGCGTGAATGTGTAGTGTTGGTGTCCAAGCCTGTTGCGTGTTTCAGGGTGTGCACCTGTGAAACTGCCTTGAAAAGCTGTTACGGTTGTGCTTGTGGCCAAACGACATGAGGGCTGAAGAATCAAGGACAGTCTAAAGTGTTACGAAACAGCAAGCATCAAGGAAAGACTGTGAACCATGCTCACGCTAGCCAGAGCCTGAGCTGCATTGCGTGCGGTTGAAACAAAGCGTGCAGCCAAACATGGTGGGTGTTGCTTTGTTTGCTGCTCTTAATGCAGCTGCTTAGAAAGCGTGCTGCCACCGACTGTGTGCCCCAATAATCTTAAAGCAGCTGCTTACAAAGCATGCAGCCACACATGGTGAGTGTTGCTTATTTTGCTGCTCTAAATGCAGTTGCTTAGAATGTGTGCTGCCACCAGCAGTATGCTTAAGGACCCTGCTTGAACAGTTGATGAATGATGTACAGGAATGGCTTACACCGTACACACATACACACACACACGCACGCACGCACGCACGCACGCACGCACGCACGCACGCACGCACACACACACACACATACACACACACACACACACACACACACACACATACACACACACACCACATGCGGATACACACTCACTCACACATACACACACGCACATAGGATTGGTCAGAACCGCACATATACACCGTACATGACCGTATGTATGGTGATTCCCCTGCCAAAATCACCAAATATGCACCGTATGTATGTGGTTCTGGCCAACTCTTATTATCTATAACCACCACAGTGACAGCATTATTGGGTTGCCCAAAACCATAGGTTAACGCTCGTTTTAGTGGGGATTCCTTTATATGTTCGTCACATAGGGCGATACATGTTCGTTCATATAGGGTGTGTATTTTCGACATTGTGCCTACCCTCAGCATTGTAGTAAGGATAATCCATATGTGGTGCGGCTTCTTTCCGGCGTGCATGTATTTTCAAGTGTGTAAGACCATGCATGTATTTTCGTGTGTGTAAGACCGTGCATGTATTTTCGTGTGTGTAAGACCGTGCATGTATTTTCGTGTGTGTAAGACCATGCATGTATTTTCGTGTGTGTAAGACCATGCATGTATTTTCATGTGTGTAAGACCGTGCATGTATTTTCGTGTGTGTAAGATCGTGCATGTATTTTCGTGTGTGTAAGACCGTGCATGTATTTTCGTGTGTGTAAGACCATGCATGTATTTTCGTGTGTGTAAGACCGTGCATGTATTTTCGTGT